>Ga0307994_1001519_pt1 | contig 13829 bp, 12 predicted proteins | sample EllFjometagen261_FD_203171 | JGI IMG/M metagenome (GOLD analysis project Ga0307994, IMG submission 203171) | Marine microbial communities from Ellis Fjord, Antarctic Ocean - #261 | ecosystem: Environmental > Aquatic > Marine > Unclassified | place: Southern Ocean | collected 2014-11-02 | reverse complement strand
CAAAAACCGTTGGCATATTCATGTTCACAAGCATGCCAATGGGCTTAGGCATAATCATGTCCATTCACACACGGTAAAGGTTGACCATGAAGCGACCTGGCATGATCATTTTCACTCTAGGGACTTGCCGGTGCGTGCACTGTTGGTCGGTATGATGCACGGTCTGGCTGGCTCTGCGGCGTTGGTGTTATTGGCTCTGCAGGCCGTCAAATCACCGTTGATGGGATTTTTTTATCTCATTATTTTTGGCATAGGATCGATAGTTGGAATGGCACTACTATCAACTTGTATCGCGGTTCCAATGAAGCACCCACTTCTCAAAACGGGTCAGATTCGTAACGGGCTGAGCGGTATTATCGGTATTTCGACGCTATTATTAGGCGCTTATACGATCTATGATATTGGTTTTAGTGGCGGTGTGCTATTCGGTTAACGGTAGGATAACGATACTCACGGGTGTAATCTGTCGATGGTTATTCTATTGAATAAACCAGACGCTGGGGTTACTACAAAAAACTAGTTCGATTCAATTCTGTCTCTGAAAACCCGAGGACTCTTTTGCCTATGCCCCGTATTTTATTGTTGCGACGTAAAACAAGGTACGTTGAGTTGCGATTGTTGGTTAGGCCTATTTGCCTCCGCGAGGGGGGAGCGCAATGAGTGGAATATTTTTGGGGCTGTTGTCGTCACTGGGCTACGGCACTGCCGATTTTATTGCTCGTTTTTCTAGTCGTAAAATTGGTGCAACTAGCGTCGTTTTTGCTGTCTTTCTGACAGGAAGTGTTCTATTAACCGGGTACATCCTATGGGTGGGCTCTGGTTTTAATTTGACGACTGATGGTTTCTGGTTGCTGCCACTGGCGGGCATTGCCAATATGGCGATGTTGGTATTGCTTTATTTGTCGCTGGCGCGAGGGCCAATTGGTATAGCCGCACCAATTGTAGCTAGCCATCCGGGGCTGGTGTTGATAATTTTAGCGTTTATGGGCGTTATTCCGAGCCTGCTCGAAGTCATGGGCTTGCTGACTATCATTTGTGGGGTGGTATTTCTTTCTCTGCAAACCGCGCACCTCACCAATGGTCACGATCCTAAAATAGATAAGTCGTATGTTTATAAAACCGCTTTAATTGCCGCTGCGGGCTCGGTTGCCTATGCATTGCAGGTTGTGGTCAGCCAAGAAGCGGCACTGGTATTTGGTCCTTATCAGGCTGCTTGGGGGACCCGTTTTTTTGGATTGATTGCAGTCTGCTGTTTACTTTTGCTGCAGGGCGTCAAACCATCTATTCCTCCCCGTTGGTGGTTGGTGATCTTTGCTCAAGGGTTTCTGGATGTTATTGGTGTGCTATCGCTGACTTTGGGTAGTCTTGAGCAGGATCGTGTGATCGTTGCGATACTGTCATCAACCTTTGCTGTTGTTACTGTATTGCTCGCTAGAATTTTTATAAAAGAACCTGTTTCGAGACTGCAATGGTTTGCGATTTTTATTATTGTTGCGGGTATCGGTATTATTAGTGCCGAGAGCTAGTGTGTTTTAGTATAAAAATACTCTATATTTGGCGCGATAATTAACGTGAGGCGGCGGGAGAGCCCAACTATTTATTCACCTCTAATCAAGAGTTAATTAAGAGGTGAATAAATTAAGCTGGATTCCGATGCCGAATTATTTCACGACAGATTTGATCGGTTAAAAAAACTTTAAATAACGATCACGTTCCCAATCTGAAACATGGTTTTGATAACTCATCCATTCTTCTCGTTTTGATTCGATCCAAGAGTCATACATCAGATCACCAAACACTTTGCGGCTCAGTGGGTCAGCTTCAAAGACATCGATTGCTTCTTCCAGGGTACGGGGCAGCCAAGTAATGCCGAGGGCTGCGCGTTCCTCATCAGTTTTATAATAGAGATTTTCCGTCTGTGGTTCACCAGGATCAATTTTTTCTTTAACCCCCTCAAGACCTGCTGCAATCATCATTGCCATACCAAGATAGGGATTGCAGGCACTGTCTGCTGAGCGTAGTTCGACACGACCACCGCCACCAGGGATTCGTATCGTATTGGTACGGTTATTGTTGCCATAAGAGACGAAACATGGTGCCCAGGTGTAACCCGAAGTACTGCCCTTAACGATTAAACGTTTGTAACTATTGACCATCGGTGCAGACACCGCCTGAATCGCAGGAAGATGTCGCATCACGCCACCAATGAAGTGATAGCCAATCTCTGTCAGTCCACAACCCCGTGGATCATCACCTGAACCAACGTCAAATAAGTTTGTGCCATCTGCCGACGCAAGAGACATGTTGTAATGTGCACCGCTGCCCGCTTTATCACCGTAAGGCTTTGGCATGTAACTAGTATAGCCACCATGTTTACGGGCCATTTCATTGGTAAGGACTCGTAAGAATACAAAGCGATCTGCCATTGTTAGTGCGTTGGTGTAATCAAAGTCGATTTCGAATTGACCGATGCCATCCTCGTGATCAAACGAATAAACGTCCCAGCCCAATTCGTTCAGTGCTTCGACTGTCTCGCCGAGCCACAGGTCTAAATTATCCATCAATCGAACGATGTCGTATGCGGGCTTCTGTAAATTGGGTAATGAGCTCATGGGGTCAAGCTTATTGTCCGTGTCATTAAAGGCATAAAACTCTGCCTCAATACCACAGTTGACGGTATATCCCATACTTTTAGCGTCGGCTAACACGCGCTTTAAAATGCCACGGTTACAGGCAGGAAAAGGATTGCCTTCGGTCCAAAGGTCACTTGAAAACCAAGCACAGTCATCCCGCCATGGCACGATCATGCAAGAATCAGGGTCTGGATGTGCACAGACCTCTTCATCCGATACGTCCTGTGGCACACCGTCCAGTGCTGCACCGGTAAAAAATTCTGAACCACCCATCATCTTTTCCAAATGTGCAATAGGTACCATTTTTGTTTTTGGCGAACCGTGCATATCAACAAAACTTGGTATCAGGTATTTGATATTTTTAGATTCAAGGTATTTTCGAATCTGTTCAATACTTTTAGGTTGGTCACTCATGTTGTTAAAACCTCTTTTATGATTAAAATTATGTCTATGCTGCTAAACCAACTCGTTGTTTAGCGTTAGACAGCAAGTTCAGTAGCTGTGAATTATTAGGTGGTATCTGATAGTGGCTACATCTATCTAAGTCAGACTCAAGGTCATCCCACTGAATTGCTTTCAGCTGCGATTTTGAAAAGGCGTTAAATACGCGTGGATTTCCCATTTGAGCAATTGGGTTACAAGTACCCTTAGTAAAGGCGGTCTTAATTGCTGTCTCGGGTTCTAGAAGATAGGCCAAAAAGGATTCAGCCTGTTGAGACCCATCAATACGGTCTATGACGGAAGTGATTTCAGAAAAAACAATGCCACCCTTTCCGTCTATTGGTCCTTGTTCGGGCACGACCGCAACAATATTGTCATAACCCGCCAGACGAGCAGGTGAGGCGGTATAGGTGCCACCGCTAATATAGAAATCGATGTCGCCACTTATCAGAGCAGAGTTCAAGGCATGATGGTCATTTGTAATAATTTGTGCACGCTGACACCAATCGTTAGCCACTTGGTCAAAGACTTCTATCTGAGTTTGATTTAATTCGCTAAATGGGTTTAATTCAGCACCGATACAGATATGAAATACATTAAAATCGGGATAGTCGAGAAGGCCAAATCGTTTGCCATTAGCGGGATCATTAGCCAGGTTAAACCCTTGGTCTCTGGCGACTGATGTACTAATCGAATGCGTATTTACAACAAGGTTGAATGGCCCAAACCGTTGTCCAATACCGATCAACTCGTCACTGTGGTTGAAACTCCACGGTAACAAAGATGAATAAGCTGGGTGAATATTGTGAACGTAATTTTCAAACCGCTCTTTATCAAGACTTTTAATCAAGCCATGCAGACTAAGTGAGTCTCTAACATAAGCGTTATTGATGTTAATCACATCTATCTCAGGATTTTTGGCGCTGATTAAAGCAGCCGCAGCCGATTGATCTGACAGCAATGTTGTTGCTTCAATTTTGAGATGATGGCGCTGCTCAAATGGCACCGTAATGGCTGGAGATTCATAACCCTCCCAGCACATTATTTTTAGTGTGTTTGAATTTGACAAACAATCTTACCCAAATAATTAAACGTTAACGGCAAACTAATTTTTGGGCTGCCTGAGTCAGTGACCTAAAATTAGTACTATGACCCAAAACGAGATGCCAAAAAATTTAACACAATTGTTTTTTGAACTTTATCTTCTTGGTCTTTAAGGGTAAATGTGACCCTTTTTTATAATTCACAGATATAATATCTCATATATTAATTAATTGGTCAATTAAAAAATGATTGTTTCTTTCAAAAATACATAGTTGCAAGTGAGTCGGCACTCATGCAGAAAGTTCCATTGACTCAAGACTATGAAAGCATGTGTCGCTACGATGCCTGGTCAAGCATCAAAGGCGAACTATGAAGAGACTTAGCATAAGTTCATGCCTGAGTTTAGTTTGAGTAGAATAGCTCACAATTCCGAACGTCTGTTGGTCTAGCGTTGGTTTTATGAGAAGTTGAATTAAGGGCTGAAGAACCTAGGTGTAAAAACTAGCCGGTCTTGGTGTTATATCTGTCAAGGATGGATTTTGTCCGGCTGATAGCGTTATTTGCATTCACCTTGGCTTATTTAATCATCGCATTGGCACCGATATATTTTACAACGTGACAAGCCATCTGCATTGTTGTTACTCTATTCTAACGCTGAATTTTTGTCGTTAAAATTATTTAAGTCGCTTGACAGTATATTCAAAATGTAATTAACTAATTGGATAATTAAAAAAATTATCGACTAAAGCTGGATGAAAAAATGCAACATTCGGACAGAAGGTGCCGAATAAAAAAGCGGTTGTATACCTAATATTTGTCAGAATCAGGCCAATATTAAATCATGTCGGCAGGTTAATCGTTAGAGAGCAACTGACGTGTTAGTGCGTAATAATATTTAAAGGGATATATAGTAGCCCTTATAAAAGCATCGATTAAATCGATATAAAACGAAGCGGTATGGGTGTGGTTTACTCCAATTTTCTATGCTCATATGGTTCTATGGTTACTAGGCTCTGAAAACAATGACTTCGGGAATGGCTAATTGATTTCTTAAGTCGATGGGATAATTAATGGAAATGCACAAATGAATATGAATGTAAAGACTACATCATCAGATAATGATCATGTGAAAGCACCTGAACTAGCGCCTCTTTTTAAGCCCCCTAAAGAAAAGTTTTTGTCTCTACGAGGAACGATAAACTCCACACAAACTATTTTTTTAGGTTTGATCGGTGTTATTTCTTTGTTCGTTTTTTGGGAAATAGCACACCATTTAACACCTGAGCACCAGCAAAAATTCTTGCCGAGTGTTACCCAAGTCACCAGCAAGCTTTACTACTTGTTCACCGAAAAAGGCTACATTGTTGACGTTGCTAAAAGTGTCTACCGCATTTATCTCAGCTTTTTTGTTGCTTGTTTGGTCGCCATACCACTGGGTGTTTTGATGGGGTCATTTATCAAAATGCGGGCTCTGTTCAACCCAACCGTTGGTGGGCTTCGTTATTTGCCAGCGGCTTCATTTGTACCTTTATTATTAGTGTACCTTGGACCCACTGATTCAGCCAAAATGGCACTACTTTTCCTTGGTTGTGTTTTTTTCTTGGTGGCACTCATTTTAGATAATATTGAAGCCGTGCCGCGCGCACTCATCGAAGCAGCTCAAACCATGGGTGCGAGTCGATTTCACATCGTGTTTCGGGTGACGTTCCGTTCAGCTGCACCACAAATTTTAGATTCAATGCGGAACATGATTGCGGTCTCTTGGACCTATCTTGTTATTGCCGAAATTGTTGCTGCAACCGATGGTATTGGTGCAGTAATGATGCGTGGGGCACGTTTCCTTCATGTTGATGTGATCATGGGAGGCATCCTTACAATTGGGGTGTTGGGTGTCTTAACTGACGTTACTTTCCGGGTTGCTGCCCACTTCCTTTTCCCCCATACACGTGCACGGCGCTAAGGAGTCGAAAGATGAGCTTATTCAAAAACAATAATAATACAGATCGTCAAAAGGCTCTTGAGGCTGGACAGAAAGAAGGAAAATTTCCGTTGGCGGTCAACCGTGTTAGAAAAGAGTATTTAAACGGTGAGCGTATTGCCGTCGACGACATGTCATTAAATATAAGAGAGCACGAAGTGACTGCGATGATCGGTCCGTCTGGTTGTGGCAAAACCACCATACTTCGTCTTATGGCTGGGTTGGAGTTTCCTACGCGGGGCAATGTTGAATCATTTGGTTTACCCATTGATGGCCCTGCTCCGGAGCGTGGGCTGGTTTTTCAGGCCTATACCTCCTTCCCATGGTTGACTGTAATTGAAAATGTTCAGCATGGTGTGGCCATACAAGGCTACTCAAAAGCTGAGCAGCGTGAGCGGGCTGAACACTATCTAAAACTGGTTCATCTAACGGACTTTGCTAATGCTTACCCGGATGAGCTGTCTGGTGGCATGAAACAGCGTGTTGCTATTGCACGAGCGTTGGCACAGGACCCGAAAATTTTATTGCTAGATGAACCTTTTGGTGCGCTTGACGCACAGGTCACCTGGGAAATGGAGGAGATGGTCGTCGAAATTTGTGAAGACACAAACAAAACGATTGTGCTTGTTACTCACGATATTCAGGAAGCTATATATCTGGCAGACCGAATTATCTTTTTTACTCGCCAACCTGGTAGGATAAAAGAAGATATATCAATGGAGTTCAAAAAGGGGCGGCGATTTAAGAAGAAAGAGGATCTTCTTACCGAGCCAGGATACGTAGAAATGGAAAAGCATCTTTACACTTTGATGCGAGAAGAGATTCAAGGGCCTCTTAGTTAGTAGAATAAAATTAAAATAAATCTATCATCATTTTAACCGTAAGGAGATTGAACATGAATTTACATATTCCAAAATTGATACTAAAGCAATTCTCACGTTTACTTACTTTCACGGCTTTGTTTTGTGCCTTGGCTGTTGGTACGATCGGGTCAGTGAGCGCAAAAGAGAAAGTTCGGGTCGGCCATTTTACTTGGCCAGGCTATGGTTTTTTGTACGTAACACAGGAAAAGAATCTGTCACCAGACATTGATTTTGAATTCACCATTATTGAAGATCCAATTCAACTTTTTAGTTTACTGTCTTCCGGTAAGTTAGACGTTGTTTTTAGTACCGTTGAGTTCGGTCCAATCGCGACTGCAGAAGACATGGGATTCAAGCTTATTTCTTTCACTAACTTGAGTAACGGTACTGATAATATTGTTGTCCGTCCTGATATTAAACAAGCATCTGATTTAATCGGACAACAGATTGCTATCATGGAGGGTGGCCTATCTCAAATAATGGTAGCGATTTGGCTTGAACAAAATGGTGTTAGTGTTGACGACGTCCAGATGGTTAACTTAATCGCAGGTGATGCGGCAGCGGCAATGACGAGTGGTCAAATTGCAGCAGCTGAACTTTGGGACCCTTTTGGTGCGCAGGTTCTGGCTGATCTACCGGGTGCGCGTTCTGTGAGTAATTCACGTGAAGAGTTCTGGACAAAAACAGGGCTTATTGGTGATGCGATCTTTATGTCTGACACATTTACAATGAAAAATCGTGACATGGCGGTCAAAACCACAAAGGCTATTTTTGACGGTGTAGAGTACTGGAGAAAAAATCCTGTAGAAGCCGGGAAAATTATTGGTGACGCCATTGGATTTTCTGAAGAAGATGTTGCATCAATTCTAGTGCCCACAGAGGATAACGGAATTTACATGTACAGCTTGGAAGAAGCTGCCCGTTTTTGTGGCGTTCACCCAGGTGAAGCACCATTTGGTCAGCCTAATGGTCAGGCTGAAGCAAACTGGAACACCACAAACGATTGGTGGATTAAGTTTGGTTTCATGACAAAGAAAGTTGATTTTAAAGACGGAACGGACTGTGCACTGTTGAAAGAGTCACTATAGTAGATCGAATCGGTAGCAGAATCTGGGCGTTCGTTAGAGTGTCCTGGACTCTGCTACTCTTTCTAAGTAGGGTTCAGTAGGCTGCAGACCTAACATTAGGCTGGACTTAATGCCTTTGTGGACTAGCTCGATGCTCTTCAAAAGGCGATAGGATTAATGATTGCCCTTAGCGTTAGCTTTATTTTTTTAATACTATCGCTTATTTTTTAATGCTCAAAGCCAGCTTTGTACGATATAGGCAGTGCAAAACTAGTCTTTGTCTGGCAATAGACTGTTCTGATTGTTATTTGAGACGGTATGAAATTAAACGCACCTAGGGATAATAAATATCTTCGTTAAAGGGTATAATTTATAGCTATAATTTTCTGATTAGTTATTTGATATATGCCAGTAGGAATAATGTATGAATTGGATCCACCCCAAACTCTTTGTAAGCTTACGATATTTGATTCGCTCTATAAAAAAATAGAATTGATTCCTTACGCGAATGAGTGAGAATACTGCGAAACGAAAAACTCCTGGGCGGCCCGCTAATACCGGCAAACGAAGGGATATAGCGGAAGAGCTAAAGAAAGTAGCCCTTAACTTGTTTGCGGAACAAGGCTATGGGCAAGTCACAATTAAAGATATTGGCATTGCAGCCAATGTTAATACTGCGATGATTTATTATTACTTCTCTGACAAAGAGAGCTTGTGTCGAGCCGCAATCGAAGATGCTGCAGAGCAGGTGTTTTGTGCCTTTCGGAAAGCGATTGACAAAGTAGAGGGTCCCCAGAAGAAAATTGAAGCTTGGCTAGAAACTCACGTTGAATGGATGGGTATCATCCGCAAAATGGTGCGGGTGAGCATTGACCTGAAAACCATGAACCCTGATGGCGTTAGTGAAGCCAGTCCGATTGATATTTTTTATGATCTGGAACAAAAAACCTTATCGGAATTGTTAACTACGGGAATAGAAAAAGGAACGTTTCGAGAAGTGGATGTAGATGAGATTCGTAGAATCGTGTCAACGTTCCTTGATGGTGCGATGATCCGTACATTGATACGCCCGAACTTTGATTTGGCGAGTACGGTTTCTACATTTATGGACGTGTTGTTGGTGTACCTGACAGTACCCCGGGATAAGAATCTTTAGGTTTCAGGGTTATTGCTCATCACCGCGACTGCTAACAGAGTAAATTTTTGTAACGCTTTAGTGGTAATGCTCAAATGACTAATGACCAGGTTGATGTGTCGCTCTGACACCATTTAATGCAACCGCTCTGTTTTTTATAGCTATAATTTCAAGCAAGCACCGTCGACGCACCGAAGCATTGTTTATTAATGGTTAGCGGGGCGAGGCAAAGATGCACCTCCTCATCGCGATAATCGTAAAATAATATGTTGTCCCTATTCAGTGACGGGCTTATTTATCTCTAGCGTCAGATGAAAGGGGTAGAGTAGAGCCGCTAGGGTTTTCTAATTCACTCCAGATTCTTTCAACAGTCGATTTTATCTGTAATGCATCATCCCAACGGCTCGTTAGTTCATAACCGTCGGCGCCAGTAATAGCGTAGGGTGGTGGACCTAGTTCACACAGAAAGACACAACGATCAGAAGTGCCCGCGTGTCGCCTTCGCCAGCTTGTTAGTCCTTCGGTCCACCAGTCATGGAATAAGTTTACCCATTTCTTATGTTGTGGAAAGCTTGGTTGAATCTGAATTTGTTCAGGGGACGCTATGCGGCCTTGGAAGCATTCTGAACGCTCAAGATAACGGCTGATCAAAGCCTGCTGATGGTCTTCAAGTGGCAGAAATACCCACTCCTGATTGACCATAAAATGAGATAGGTCTGCGGTCATCATCAGATTCGGTACGGCGTCCATTAGCTGCAGGGTAAACAAGAGGTCATTGGTCATACAGTTGCGGTGGCCTTCGACATAAATGGGCACCTGTGCCTCTTGCCCTTGTTTGAGCCATTGACGAGTTATTTGGGCAACCTCTTCGACGTTCCAGGGTACGATGTATCCGATGATGCTGATAAAGCGGCAGCGACCGTTAAACATTTTAGCTTGTTTGAGCGCGCTCGCTACATCGGCCTGATTACGTGGGAAGGCATTGATGACTACATCGAGATCGTACTTTTCACAATACTTAACATAATCAGACAGGCTCTCATAGGGCATATAAGACAGGCCTGCATCAAAACAAACCCCACGATAACCGGCTTTTACGATCATTTCGAAGCGTTCTTCGGTTGTCCACTCGTAGCCGTCAGGACGCAAAAACCCCATTGCCCACCAGCTTTGAAAGATATCCAGTGATAGCATTTTATTACACCTCTTCAAGTAATTTACGCGCAATGTATCGGTCAAACTCATACACATTGCGTTCGAGATGGCTCATTGGACCAGCCTTAGCAAGGGTGGATGCCGTTGCTTGAAAAAGACCTTCTACGACGGGTCTGTCTTCGGAATTAACTTGTATAAGCAGAGCTTTGATGCCCGCGACGTATTCTTCTCGGTCTGGTGAGTTTTCCAAGATTTCGCGTGGAATTGAGACGCGCCATCGAATGCGAACCTGACCCATGCCTTGAGGCATAATCGATAAATACCACAAAAGGTCAGGCTGTAGTTGAATGGTGTGGTTTGGGAATAAACCTAACAATAGGATGCGCGAGCGAAATTCCTCACTCAACCAGGTGTTAGACTCGTGTGCAAATCCACGGCCTGAATCAGAGTTTGCTTCGATATGGTGCCAGGTAAAATAGGGGTCACCTTCAAAACAGGTTGTGCGATCTTCACCGATGCCATCTTTGGCAAATGAGTCTTTATGCACTCGGTGGATGTGCATGGCGTCCATAAAGTTCTCGACTAGGCACTTCCAGTTGGTGCCCCAGATTTCATCGCCTTCAAATACAGGCTCGTAATCGGCCATTCGATATTGCCCAACGATTTCATGCAGACCTTTTAGTCGCTCGGCCACTGACGCGAGTTCATTGTTGAGGGTGACATAAATAAAGCCTTCCCATATTTCTGAACGAATCGGTGCAAGCCGATAGTCTGATTTATCAAAGTTAGGGGTTTGGTCCATAAAGGGTGCACCGATCAGTTGCCCATCGAGTGCATAAGTCCACGAATGGTAGGGGCAGCTGATTCGGGTCGAACAACCCTTGCCCTCCAGTAGTTTTGCACAACGGTGGACGCAGACGTTGGCAAATGCCGCAATGGATTCGTCCTTTTGACGGATCACAAAAATGGGTTGGTCAATGATTTCGTAGGTCAGGTAATCCCCAGTGTTTGGAATTTCTGCAGTGCGGCCGACACAAATCCATTCCTGTTTAAATATTTTATTGGCCTCAAGTGCCAGTAAGTCAGGATGATGGTAGATGGTGGGTGGTGCGGATCGAGCCTCGCTGAAATCAAGCGCAGCGGTATCGCGCAAGTCATCTAACACGGCTTTTAATTTGAGGTGACTCATAACTTCCTACCATTATTCGTTTGATACATTAAACAAGCTTTGCACTTAAGCATATAGATGAGGGACGGAGCAAACTACACCCACGCCCCACTTCTTATTATCGATTAAATTGATGCTTTTGTAATTAGTTGACCGCTTTGATAAATAGCTTTTTGAGGCCCATGCCCTTAACCGTCATTAATTCTAATAGAAAAACGGCTAACAATGCGTATTTTGACTGTGGTGGCAATCAGATAGAGGGAGGGAAGTTTAATAAATTGCCCTGCTAGCGGTCGCTTTGAATGGTCAAAATTAATGATTCAATATTTTTAATAGATTATATTGAGATCACAGAAATAAAAAGTAATTTTCTTTTTAAGTCAGTTGTTTAATGGGCGTGCAGCATTTTTATTTAATATATTTAAACTGAGATCACAGTTTTAATTGAGGTCGAAGATAATTTATGTAATGATCGTTTGTGGTTGTGTTGATTCTAGAAGTACATCGGTGAAACCCTTGGCTTCTAGGCTTATTATAAAAAAATACTCCTGGAGGAGATATGAAACCATTCGATAAACTAGTCTCATGCCTTAATAAAGGTGAAATATCGAGACGCGACTTTATACAAAGAGCTAGTGCACTAGGGCTAGCGTCAGCAATTCCAGCTACGCTGTTCAGTGGTAACGTTCAGGCAGCACCAAAACGAGGCGGTCACTTGCGAGTTGCAACGGTTCAGGGGTCTTCTACCGACAACCTGGATCCAACATTTCTCTCGAGTGGTCACACTAACTTTCTGTGGTATTCGATCCATGGCCAGTTGACCGAAATAGCTGCAGACGGACAGCTTGCTCCACAGCTTGCTGAATCCTTTGAAATGGGAAAAGATCCATCCGAATGGATTTTCAAGTTGCGTCAAGGCGCTGAGTTCCATAACGGTAAAACGGTCACCTCGGATGATGTTATCGCTTCATTAGAGCGTCATCGTGGTAAAGATTCTGCATCTGCAATGAAATCTTTTATGGAAGACGTCGTCAGTATCACTAAAGACGGTGACCGAGTGGTTAAGATAAAGCTGAAATCGGGTAGTGTCGATTTTCCGGTTATTTTATCCGCTAGCTCACTGTCTATCCTGCCGTCCAAGAACGGTAAGATTGAACAGTTTGACGTTGGTTGTGGTTCGTACATGCTCGAATCTTTTGAACCTGGTCAGTATTCTAAGTTGAAGCGAAATCCAAATATTTTCATGCCGAATCGGGCATATGTTGACTCTGCTGAGATTATAACTATCGCAGATGCAACGGCACGCTTGAATGCTTTGATAACGGGTGCGGTGGATGTCATTGGTGACGTTGACGCTACTGCTGCCGATCGTCTTGGGGGCAATTCAAAGGTTAGCGTGTTAGATGTAGCGGGTACCCAACATTACACTTTTCCTATGCGTACTGATTTGGCACCTTTTGATAACAACCATGTACGCATGGCACTGAAACTGTCGATGGATCGTCAAGACGTACTCGATAAAGTATTAAGTGGCCATGGCACGATTGGTAACGACCATCCTATTTCTCCAGCCAATCGCTACTTTAATCCTGATCTGGAGCAAAGAGCTTTTGATCCTGAAAAGGCTAAATGGCATCTAAAGCAAGCGGGTTTAAGTAAGCTTCAAGTCGAATTGAGTGCCTCGGACGGGCTCTATGCTGGTGCAGTCGATACGGCAGTTCTGTTCAGCGAGCATGCTAAAAGTTCGGGCATTGAAATAACACCTAATCGAGTGCCAGATGATGGCTATTGGTCGGATGTTTGGCTTAAGCACCCCTGGTGTGCGAGTTACTGGAGTGGACGCCCTACAGAAGATTGGATGTTTACCCAAGGTTATTCAGCGAGTTCGAACTGGAATGAAACCTTTTGGAAAAATGAAAAGTTCAATAAGTTGTTAGTGGCGGCACGAGTGGAAATTGACGATACCAAACGTCGCGACATGTATTACGAAATGCAGGCAATTTGTCGTGATGACGGTGGTTCCGTTATTGGCACCTTTGCGAATCACATTTCAGCTAGTACTAAAAATGTGGTCGTACCTGAAACTGTAGCCGGTAACTGGGAGTTTGATGGTTATAAGATGTTAGAACGTTGGTCAATGACTGGCTAGTATTGTTAGTTAATGATGTTTGACTCTAATTCCGGCGGCTCTTATGTCGCCGGTTTTATTTCTGGTAAAAGGTTATAAATGCAATCTATTAAACAATCCACTGGAAACCGTAAGCGAGGTAGACGAGGACGTCAGTTAAAAGCTGACCGAAAAGTTAGTGCTGCGTTTGAATGTAGTAAGCTTGAAAAACAGGTCA
>Ga0307994_1001513_pt1 | contig 13837 bp, 12 predicted proteins | sample EllFjometagen261_FD_203171 | JGI IMG/M metagenome (GOLD analysis project Ga0307994, IMG submission 203171) | Marine microbial communities from Ellis Fjord, Antarctic Ocean - #261 | ecosystem: Environmental > Aquatic > Marine > Unclassified | place: Southern Ocean | collected 2014-11-02 | reverse complement strand
GGTGGCGTGTCTACCAATTCCACCACGTCGGCATTACTTGTTACTCTGTTGCAGGAACGTCGCTGTCTGCAGGCACTAAAGCTTCTTCAAATTCAGGAAGCGTTTGTAGCTCTACTTGCTCAACGATGGGAATACCCACATCAGAAACACTGCTAGCTTGTTGCTTGGCATAGACAGCCAAGGCAAAACTGGTGACAAATAAACCAGCTGCTAAAATAGCGGTTGTACGGCTCAGGAAGTTACCTGAACCACTACTACCAAATACAGTTTGGGAAGCACCACCGCCACCAAAAGAAGCACCGGCATCGGCGCCTTTGCCTTGCTGTATCATGATAAAGCCTATTAAGGCTATGGCTAACAATACATGTACAATTAGGATTGCAACTTCCATTAAATTTCTCGCTTTACACTTATTGCGCTTAGATAAGCACTAATCTATTTTGCCGCCTGGCCAATGGCCAAGAATGAATCGGCTTGTAAGGATGCACCACCTACTAGGCCGCCATCAATGTCTGCTTGAGTAAATAACTCTTCAGCACTAGCTGCCGTAACACTGCCGCCATATAAAATTTTCAAGCCGCGGGCTTGTTCCGGGGCCACACTCGCCACATGACTACGTATAGCTCTGTGCACTTCCTGAGCTTGCGCCGGACTTGCCGTTAACCCGGTACCTATGGCCCAAACGGGTTCATAGGCGATTACCGCATTGGCAAAACTAGCACCACCGGCAGCGTCAATAACTGCCTGAATCTGACCAGTGACTACGCTTAAGGTAAGGCCTTTCTCGCGCTGCCCTAATGTTTCACCGACACATAAAATAGGCGTTAACTGCATCGCTTGAGTGGCAACATACTTAGCCGCCACTTGTGCATCATCTTCTGCATAAAGAGCGCGTCGCTCTGAATGACCCACAAGCACATAACTAACACCAAATTCTTTAGCCATAGCTAAAGATACTTCACCAGTATAAGCACCTTTATCTGCCGCACAAATATTTTGTGCGCCAATATGGATGTTTGTACCCATTAATTCTGCCTGGGCTTGAGCTAAGTATGGAAACGGTGGAAACACTACCAGCTCAGCACCTTTAACCGTTGCCGCGCCGCGTTTGAGGCCACTTAATAATTCCGTTACAGTATTTTTGCTGGCGTTCATTTTCCAGTTGCCTGCAACTATCATGTGTGCCATTACTATAACCTTCCGTTAAAACAAACCAAGGGTATTCAATTTAAGCGCGCCATAATACTCAAATTGAGGCGCCTAAACAAGGGATTTGCCGGTAATACCGTGTAATTAGCCAACAATTAAATGCTATTTAGACTAAGAAATAACCTGATTTACATCATGAGCTAATTCTTGGGCGTATTGGTTAACAAGATCCGCATCTTCACCCTCTACCATCACTCTGACCACGGGCTCCGTACCTGAGGGCCTGAGCAAAACCCGCCCACGACCACCCATCCGCTTTTCGAGCGTATTGACAACATCATCTATGGCTGGATATTCTGACAAATTTACCCGATGAGGAAAGCGCAAATTAATGAGTTTTTGGGGCATTTTTTGCATTTGATTTTTTAGTTCATGCAACGTCTTCCGACTAGTTTGCATCGCTTGAAGTACCTGCAGAGCAGCAACAATGCCATCTCCTGTGGTGGTTAGATTGCGACAAATTAAATGGCCTGACGATTCGCCACCTAACAGCCAACCTTTTTCTTTTAGCTGCTGCATCACATAACGATCCCCCACTTTGGCACGGACGAAATCTATCCCTAGGTCCTTTAGACCAAGCTCCATACCTAAGTTACTCATTTGAGTGCCTACCACACCGCCCTCAAGTTGGCCGTTACGCTGTAGATGGGCAGCAATAATGAACATCAGTTCGTCACCATCGACTTCGTCACCCGTGTGATCAACCATAATGACACGATCACCGTCGCCGTCTAAAGCGATGCCTAAATCTGCTTCTTGCAGCCGAACTACTTTTCGCAACATGGCGATGGAAGTGGAGCCACAGTTTTGATTGATGTTCAGCCCATCGGGATCAACACCAATGCTAGTCACATGTGCTCCGAGCTCGTGCAACACACTAGGTGCAATATGGTAAGTGGCGCCATGGGCGCAATCTAGCACAATTTTCATGCCCTTCAAGTTGGTATGAGGGCTAACTGTGCCTTTACAAAATTCAATATATCGGCCGGCAGCATCTTCTATACGCCTTGCTCGACCAAGTTCTTCTGGAGCTACACACTCCATAGTTTCTTGTAATTTATCTTCGATTGCGGCTTCTACATCGTCCGACAGTTTAGTGCCCTGCGCAGAGAAGAACTTAATGCCATTATCTTTATAGCCATTATGTGAAGCACTAATCACTATGCCGGCTTCAGCATGAAAAGTACGGGTTAAGTAGGCAACGGCAGGCGTAGGCATAGGGCCTAACAAGCGCACATCCACACCCGCTGCAGACAACCCTGCCTGCAGTGCTGATTCAAACATGTAGCCAGAAATACGAGTGTCTTTACCGATTAATATCTTGCTACGTCCGTGCTCAGAAAACACTTTGCCCACAGCCCAACCCAATTTGAGCATAAAGTCGGGGGTTATCGGATACTCACCACAACAACCCCGAATACCGTCTGTTCCAAAATATTTCATACCAACTCCTTTAGGTAACCTTCCTTAGTTTGAGTTTAATCACTCATTATAACAGCATGAGCCATCCGCAGGGCATCCACAGTAGGAGCTACATCGTGCGCCCGCACAATACGTGCGCCTCGTTCATAGGCCATCACAGCAACCGCTAGCCCACCATGTAATCTTTCATCAACAGGTCGATCCACTACATTGCCAATCATACTTTTGCGAGACATGCCCACAAGAACAGGCAATCCTTTGTTAGCTAAAACATTAAGGTGCTTAAGTAACTGTAGATTATGACCCAAGGTTTTGCCAAAGCCAAATCCAGGATCTATGAGTATACGCTCTGTAGGAATTCCCACGTGATTGCATTGCTTGATGCGCTCATCGAAATAAAGACCGATATCGCCTACCAAAGAATCATACACGGGGTTATCTTGCATGGTTTTAGGGTCACCCTGCATGTGCATAAGACATACAGGTAACTTAGTGGCAGCAGCAGCCCTCAAGGCGCCCTCACGCCCCAAAGCCCGAACATCGTTGATGAGCCCTGCACCTGCTTTAGCAGCAGCGGTAATTACCTCAGGAGTGCTGGTGTCGATAGACACAACTACGTCTAAAGAAGCACGGATAGCTTCAATAACTGGAATGACACGATCTAGCTCTTGCTGAACCGATATAGGGTCAGCGCCTGGGCGAGTGGACTCTCCTCCAATATCAAGGAAACTAGCACCTTCTGTCACCATCGCACGCGAACGCACCATGGCTGTATCTAGGCACAAGGACTGACTGGCAAACAAACTGCCACCATCAGAAAAAGAATCGGGAGTGACGTTAATCACTCCCATAACATGTGGCTTTGTTAAATCTAGCCATTGATCACCAAACAACATCTTAGCTTGGAGCTTCGTCAGCACCTGGCACATCACTGTTGTCTGCGTCTAGGTCTGTTTCTGAAACAGTGTCCTTGTCTTCAGAAGCGGAGGCACTAGCACCCCCATCAGTATTGGAGCCACTAGCATTACGCTCACGGTCAGCCCAACCTTCTGGTGCTGAAACTTCTTCGCGAGCTAGCAGCTGGTCTAACTGACTAGAGTCTATCGTTTCGTACTTCATCAGCGCATTAGCCATGGCATCCAGAATATCTCGATTGTCATGTAAAATAGTGCTGGCACGGCCATAACAGTCTTCAATAATATCTTTTATTTCGCTATCAATAATCGCTGTAGTTTCGTCGGAGAAGCCTTTAGCTCCCTGACCTTGAGCACCACTAAACGGATCGGAATCCTCTGATTCATATAGTAGTGGACCTAACTTTTCAGACAAGCCCCATTTAGTCACCATGTTACGTGCTAATTGCGTAGCGCGTTGTATGTCGTTGGATGCTCCCGTAGTCACACCATCTTTACCTAAGGTTATTTCTTCAGCAATACGACCACCGTAAAGGCTACAGATTTGGCTCAAAATGCCCTGGCGAGACAAGCTATAACGATCTTCTTCGGGCAAGAACATAGTCACACCCAAAGCGCGACCACGTGGAATGATGGTCACTTTGTAGACCGGATCGTGATCTGGCACCAAACGCCCAACAATAGCATGACCTGCTTCATGATACGCCGTATTGAGCTTTTCTTTAGGCTGCATCACCATAGATTTACGCTCAGCACCCATCATGATCTTGTCTTTGGCTTTCTCTAGCTCGTCCATGCCTACGGTGCGTTTATTGAGCCGGGCAGTAAACAAAGCAGCTTCGTTCACTAAGTTAGCTAAGTCTGCCCCAGAAAAACCTGGGGTACCACGAGCAATAAGCTTTGATTTTACGTCATCACTTAACGGTACTTTTTTGAGGTGCACATTAAGAATTTGTTCACGCCCAAGAATATCAGGCAGCGATACATGAACCTGACGATCAAAACGGCCAGGGCGCAATAAGGCTTTATCTAATACGTCTGGGCGGTTGGTCGCAGCAATAACAATAATGCCTTCATTGCCTTCAAAACCATCCATTTCTACCAACAACTGGTTTAGTGTTTGTTCGCGCTCATCGTTACCGCCACCCATGCCAGCACCACGGTGACGGCCTACAGCATCAATTTCATCGATAAAGATAATACACGGAGCCTGCTTTTTAGCTTGTTCAAACATATCACGTACACGGGACGCACCCACACCCACAAACATTTCAACAAAATCAGAACCAGAAATACTAAAGAAAGGCACTTTGGCTTCGCCTGCAATGGCCTTGGCTAATAATGTTTTACCCGTACCTGGGGCGCCAGACATCAGAATACCACGGGGGATGTGACCACCTAAACGCTGGAATTTTCCAGGATCACGCAAAAACTCCACTAATTCTTCAACATCTTCTTTAGCTTCTTCTACACCTGCAACATCGGCAAAGGTGGTTTTAATTTGGTCTTCGCTCATTAAGCGAGCTTTACTTTTGCCAAAGGACATTGGGCCGCCCTTTCCACCAGCGCCGCCTTGCATCTGGCGCATGAAGAACATAAACACCACAATGATAATTAAAATAGGTGCACTAGCCACCAACAGCTGTACCCAGATACTTTGTTGCTCTGGCTGTTTGCCCACAATATCAACTTCGTGGGTCAACAGATCGTCCACCAACTTAGGGTCTGACAAGGCTGGCCGAACCACTTCAAAGCTAGTTCCATCACCAAACTTGCCAGTGATAATGATGCCATCAACTTCAATATTTCTAACTTGGTCGCGCTGTACCGCCTGCACAAATTCTGAATAACTCACGCGATTGGGCGCAGATTCTTGGCTAAAGTTGTTAAACACCGTCAGCAGCACTGCTGCGATGATGAGCCATAAAACCAAATTCTTTGTCATGTTATTCAACTGCTAGACTCCTAATCCTCAATTCGAGGACGGTTTGGGCAATACGGAAGGTAAACTAGGTTTACTGACCTTTAAAACCGGTTGCCAATTGATAAACTTCCCGTGAACGTCCACGAGAAGCATCGGGTTTACGTGATCGCACACTGTTAAAACTGGTGCGGGTGTCTTTTAATAAATCATCAAAACCTTCGCCATGAAACACCTTAGCCACAAAAGTGCCTCCAGGTTTCAATACACTACGGGCCATATCCAAGGCCAACTCAACCAAATACATAGATGCTGGCTGATCAATAGCTGGGTTACCACTCATATTGGGGGCCATATCAGAAATTACAAGGTCTGCTTTCTCACCACCTAGCGCTGCTACGATCTGATCGTAAACCGCTTGCTCAGTAAAATCACCTTGCACGAATGTAACATCAGCAATGGAATCCATAGCCAATATGTCTGAAGCCACCACCGTGCCCTCTTCGCCCACCAGCTGTACCGCAACTTGAGTCCAGCCACCTGGAGCTGCACCTAAATCGACCACAGTCATTCCTGGGCGGATCAAACGGTCTTTTTTACTTATTTCAAGCAACTTATAGCTAGCACGCGAGCGGTAGCCGTCTTTTTGTGCCTGTTTTACATACGGGTCGTCAAAGTGCTCTTTTAGCCAGTTGCTGCTGGTTTTTGATCTAGCCAAGGGAATCTCTACTGATAGTTCGAAAAGTAAGTGGGTAAATCTAGCTGCTAACAAGCGCAAACGCCAGACATGCGGTATAATGGCGTTCAGTTTAACACAGCCATAGGGCCTATGGCGCCCAACAATTTATCTTTGGACAACCATGAATTTAGCTCAATCGCAGAAAAAACAATTTCGTACCATCGGCCATGACTTGCACCCGCTTGTCACTGTGGCTGGCAACGGTCTTTCCGAAACCGTAATGACAGAAATCAGCCGCGCGCTGTTTGACCATGAATTAATCAAGGTGAAATTTTCTGTGGGTGATCGTGACGTTAAGAACACACTCATTGCAGAGATGTGCAAAAAAACCGGCGCTACTTTAGTGCAATCTATTGGCAACGTTGCCCTAGTGTACTCAAGTAATCCTGATGCAGATCCTAAAAAATCTAACTTAGAACGTTAATATTTAGGTCTATTCCGCCTACATCACCCACTTAGCGTGAAGATGTAGGTGGTTATTAAGTTATTTATACGATGTGCTGAACCTCAGCAATTTCATAATCAATTACACCGCCTGGTGTAGTTACACGCACTTCGTCACCTTCGTTTTTAGCTATCAAAGCCCGCGCTATAGGTGAACCGATGGAAATTTTTCCAGCTTTAATGTCAGCTTCATCTTGACCCACAATGCAGTAGGTTTTTTCTTCGTCAGTTTGCAAGTTAATAATGGTTACCGTAGCACCAAAAATCACCTTACCTGTGTGGGGTATCTGGCTAACATCAATTACCTGCACCAAAGATAATTTTGCCTCAACCTCTTGAATACGGCCCTCGCAAAAGCTTTGCTGCTCCCTAGCTGCATGGTATTCAGCATTTTCTTTTAAATCACCATGCTCACGCGCCGTAGCGATGTCTTGGATAATTCGCGGCCGAACAACACTTTTTAATTCCAATAACTCTGTGCGCAATAGCTGCTCACCACGCACCGTCATGGGGACTTTAGTAATCGCCATAATTAATACTTCCTTATGCTGTCAGCGTAGCATGCATATCTTGCAAACGACGCACTTCTTGTTCTTCCCCAAACGCCAAACCTTCCATCACTGCAAGACCTCCAGTTAGGGTAGTAGAGTACGCTACTTTATGCTGTAACGCGGAACGACGAATGAGTGATGAATCACTAATGGCCTGACGCCCCTCTGTGGTATTGACCACGAAGGTGATTTCGTCATTTTTGATCTTATCAACAATGTTAGGACGCCCCTCCATCACCTTATTGACTAGTTCACACTCAAAACCAGCTTCAGTCAATGTTTTTTGAGTGCCACTGGTCGCAACTAACGTAAATCCAAGGTCAATTAAGCCTGCCGCCAACTTAAGAGATGCTGGCTTATCAACTTCACGTACAGAAACAAAGGCTTTTCCAGCCAAGGGCATAGATTGGCCAGTGCCTATATGCGCCTTAGAGAATGCTTCAGCGAAGCTATCACCAATACCCATCACTTCGCCCGTTGACTTCATCTCTGGGCTAAGAATGGGGTCAACACCTGGGAACTTATCGAACGGGAACACCGCTTCTTTAACACTAAAGTACCCGGGAATGATCTCTTTAGTGAAACCAATTTCTTCAAGGCGTTTACCCGCCATGACTTGAGCGCCAATGTCTGCCAACGAAACACCAATACACTTAGACACAAAAGGCACAGTACGAGATGCACGAGGATTCACTTCAATGACGTAGATTTCACCATCTTGCCATGCCAACTGCGTGTTCATTAAACCAATTACGCCCAGCTCTAAAGCCATACGTTTCACTTGCTCACGCATGGCGTCTTGCACATCTTGCGGCAAATCGTAAGGCGGTAATGCACAGGCTGAATCACCTGAGTGAATGCCTGCCTGTTCGATATGTTGCATAATGGCACCAATCACCACCTGCTCACCATCACACACAGCATCAATATCCACTTCTACAGCATTACTCAAGAAGCGATCTAGCAATACTGGGGAGTCGTGAGACACTTGAACAGCTTCGTTCATATAGCGTTTGAGCTCAGTTTCTTTGTGTACTATCTCCATGGCACGACCACCTAATACATAGGATGGTCGCACAACCAATGGGTATCCAATTTTTTCTGCTGCACGAACAGCTTCTTCTTGAGTACGCACAGTGGCGTTTTCTGGCTGCAACAAACCTAAACGCTGAATCATTTGCTGGAACCGCTCTCGATCTTCAGCACGGTCGATGGCCTCTGGGCTTGTTCCTAGTATAGGCACACCTGCATTCTCCAGATCAACAGCTAGCTTAAGTGGAGTTTGGCCCCCATACTGAACAATAACGCCTGCAGGCTTTTCAATATTTACAATTTCCAACACATCCTCTAGGGTAACAGACTCAAAGTATAGGCGGTCTGAGGTGTCGTAATCGGTAGATACTGTCTCTGGGTTGCAGTTCACCATGATGGTTTCATAACCCTGCTTGCGCATGGTCAAAGCCGCATGCACACAACAGTAGTCAAACTCGATACCCTGACCAATACGGTTTGGCCCACCACCTAAAATCATGATTTTCTCGCGATTGCTAGGGCGTGACTCGCACTCTTCCTCATAAGTAGAGTACATGTATGCGGTATCGGTAGAGAACTCAGCCGCGCAAGTATCCACTCGCTTGTATACCGGGCGAATACCCAGCTTTTGACGGTGTTGACGGAAGCCTTTTTCCGTAAGGCCCAACAAATTAGCTAAGCGAATATCAGAGAAGCCCTTACGCTTAAGGCTATAAACGCGATCATAATTAAGGTCTGCAAGGCCTAGTTTGGCAAGCTTCGCTTCTTCTTGAATTAAATCTTGTATCTGCACCAAAAACCATGGGTCGATACCAGAGTATTCATAAACCTCTTGCACTTCCATACCCATACGTAAGGCATCGCCAACGTATTGAATACGATCAGCACGAGGGGTTTTGAGTTCAGCAATAATTCTACTACGGGCATCTTCTTGGGCAATGTCCAAAATAGGGTCCAAACCGTGGATGCCTGTTTCTAGACCACGCAACGCTTTTTGTAACGACTCTTGGAAGGTACGGCCAATGGCCATCACTTCGCCTACAGATTTCATTTGTGTGGTTAAGCGGTCATCCGCTTGAGGGAACTTCTCAAAGGTGAAACGAGGAATCTTGGTAACAACATAATCAATAGAAGGCTCAAACGAGGCAGGTGTAGCGCCACCTGTAATGTCGTTTTGTAGCTCGTCTAAGGTATAACCAACAGCCAACTTAGCTGCCACTCTGGCAATAGGAAAACCAGTGGCTTTAGAGGCTAGCGCTGATGAGCGAGATACCCGCGGGTTCATCTCAATAACCACCATGCGGCCATCTTCTGGGTTCACACCAAATTGTACGTTAGAACCACCTGTTTCTACACCAATTTCACGCAACACTGCCAACGAAGCATTACGCATAATTTGGTATTCTTTGTCGGTGAGCGTTTGAGCTGGGGCGACGGTGATGGAGTCACCCGTGTGCACACCCATGGCATCAAAATTTTCGATGGCACAAATAATAATGCAATTGTCGTTGGTGTCACGCACCACTTCCATTTCATACTCTTTCCAACCAATCAAAGACTCATCAATGAGCAACTCACTGGTAGGGGAAAGATCTAATCCACGGGTACAAATTTCTTCAAATTCTTCTCGGTTGTATGCAATACCACCACCTGAACCACCCATGGTAAAAGATGGCCGAATGATAGCAGGGAAGCCAATTCGTGTTTGTACATCAAACGCTTCTTCCATGGTGTGGGCAATTTCAGCACGAGGACACTCTAGGCCGATATTTTTCATGGCCTTGTCGAAACGATTGCGGTCTTCTGCTTTATCAATGGTGTCTGCATCCGCACCAATCATTTCCACATTGTACTTTTCTAACACACCCATGCGGTTTAGATCTAACGCACAGTTAAGCGCAGTTTGACCACCCATAGTGGGCAAAATTGCACTTGGGCGCTCTTTTTCAATGATTTTCTCTACGGTTTCCCAACGTATAGGCTCAATGTAGGTGGCGTCTGCCATGGACGGGTCGGTCATGATAGTGGCTGGGTTAGAATTCACCAAAATAACGCGGTAGCCTTCTTCTCGAAGGGCTTTACAAGCTTGAGCACCGGAATAATCAAATTCACAGGCTTGGCCAATGATGATAGGGCCAGCACCAAGGATCAATATACTTTCGAGGTCGGAACGTTTAGGCATGTCAGTTATCCAATAATCTGTGGCTGAGTTATTTAGCTTTTCGAGTGGTCATGATCTCGATAAATCGATCAAACAAAGGCGCTACATCATGTGGGCCTGGGCTCGCTTCTGGGTGGCCTTGAAAACTAAAGGCCTGCTTATCGACACGTTCAATACCTTGCAAAGATCCATCAAACAAGGACTTGTGAGTAGCCCGCAAATTGCTTGGCATAGCCTCTTCTGACACGGCAAAACCGTGATTCTGACTAGTAATCATAACCACTTTAGTGTCGAGATCTTGCACTGGGTGGTTGGCACCATGATGACCAAACTTCATCTTCTCTGTCTTGGCACCAGAAGCCAAGGCCAACAATTGGTGTCCTAGGCAAATACCAAACACTGGCGTGTCCGTTTTTAAAATTTCTTTAATTGCGGCAATGGCATAGTCACATGGTTCTGGATCACCAGGGCCGTTAGATAAAAACACACCATCTGGATTCATAGCCAATACGTCTTTAGCCGATGTTTGTGCTGGCACAACGGTTAAATCACAACCACGCTCAACCAACATACGTAAGATATTACGCTTAACGCCATAATCGTATGCCACTACCTTTAGATGGCCATCCGTCTTTTCGCGATTGCCCTCTACCAAATCCCAAGTAGAGCCAGTCCAATTATAAGCCTCCTTAACTGTGACTTCTTTGGCAAGATCCATTCCCTTTAGCCCAGCAAAACCTTTCGCTGCCGCCAAGGCTGCAGCTTCATCAATGTTATCACCTGCCATGATACAGCCACTTTGTGCGCCTTTTTCACGCAAAATGCGCGTTAGGCGGCGAGTGTCAATATCGGCAATAGCCACAACGTTGTTAGCTATTAAATATTCATCAAGGGGTTGAGTGTTACGCCAGTTACTCGCCATTAAAGGCAAATCTCTAATGACTAACCCGGCAGACCAGACAAATTCAGATTCTTCGTCTTCTGAGTTGGTGCCCGTGTTGCCTATATGTGGATAGGTTAGGGTGACAATTTGGTGTGCGTAAGAAGGATCCGTGAGGATTTCTTGGTAGCCAGTCATTGAGGTGTTGAACACCACCTCACCTGTGCTTTGGCCAGTGGCGCCAATAGCAACCCCTCGAAATATGCTGCCGTCTTCTAAAGCCAGAATGGCGGGAGTAGTCACTGGGGGCCTCCTCAGGTGTGGTGCGTAGTACGTGCAAATGTTTTTAACCGGTACAAAAAGTGCAGCCTCTAGTCGCAAAAAAGCGAGGTGTGTTAGACACACCCCGCTTTTTTATAAATACTGTGACTGGCAGCTAAATTATTGCGCCTGTTAACTGGTGAAATTATACAGAACAATCCTGCCATTTGTCTAGCAGATTCTCCAGATTCAACTGTATAAACTAACCTTTCAGATCTAGCACATCTTGCATGTCGTATAAACCACAAGGCTTGCCGTACAGCCAAGCACAGGCACGCACCGCACCTTTGGCAAAGGTCATGCGGCTACTCGCTTTATGTGTGATTTCGATACGCTCACCTTCACTGGCAAACAACACCGTATGATCGCCAACAACATCGCCAGCACGAATGGTTTCAAAACCAATCTCATTGGCCGTGCGTGGCCCGGTAATCCCTTCACGCCCGTAAACTGCACATTCGTCTAAGTTACGGCCCATAGCATCGGCCACAACCTCACCTAAGCGTAAAGCCGTGCCCGACGGCGCGTCTACTTTATGACGGTGGTGGGTTTCAATAATTTCCACATCATAGCCGTCTTGAAGTACGCTAGCTGCACGATGGAGAATATCCAGTAACAGGTTAATACCTACGCTCATGTTAGGCGCGAATACTACAGGGGTATGTTGAGCTTGCTCAAGCAACGTTTGTTTATGCTCGCTACTTAAGCCTGTAGTGCCTATCACCATGGCCTTGTTGAGCCTGACACATTCTTGCAAATTAGCTAGGGTTAATTCTGGGTTGGTGAAGTCGATGAGCACATCGAAGTCATCAGCAGCTGCAGCTAAAGAGCTTTTAACACTTACACCCAACTTGCCAACACCCGCCAGTTCGCCAGCATCTGCCCCTACTAAGCTACTACCAGGTGAAACGATGGCAGCCCCAAGGCTTAACCCAGGGGCCTGCTGTACAGCTTCAACAAGCACTTTACCCATGCGCCCTGCGGCACCCATTACTGCTATTCGCGTCATGCCCCACCTCTATGGATTGCCACGCTCTACTCGCAATGACAAGTCACTCTAACTATCTTCGAAGAAGCTCTTAACACCTTCAAACCAAGACGATTTTTTAGGTGAATGCTTGCCTTTAGTTGCTTCCATAGTGTCATGGAATTTGCGCAATAAATCTTTTTGCTCTTTATTCAAATGCACAGGTGTTTCTACAGCCACGCGACACATAAGGTCACCCTGGCCGCCACCGCGTACTTGCGTTACCCCTTTACCACGTAAGCGGAACATTTTTCCGCTTTGTGCGCCTTCAGGAATTTTCAACTTAACACGGCCATCTAAGGTTGGCACTTCAATTTCGCCACCCAAAGCCGCATCAGTAAAGCTAATAGGCACTTCACAGTACAGGTTTTTACCATCACGAGTGAAGATCTTATGCTCACGCACGGAAACTTGTACATACAAATCACCACTTGGACCACCGTTCACACCCGCTTCACCTTCACCGGTTAAACGAATACGGTCACCCGTATCAACTCCAGGTGGAATCTTCACAGATAAAGTTTTGTATTCCTGCACTCGGCCGTCACCGTGGCAAGACTGACACGGACTATTGATCACCTTACCGTTACCATGACAGGTTGGGCAGGTCTGCTGTACCGAGAAAAAACCTTGCTGCATGCGCACTTGGCCTTGACCATGACAGGTGCCACAGCTCTTGCTGCCAGTACCCGGTTTAGCGCCGGAACCACCACATGGCTTACATTCTACCTGAGTAGGTATGCGAATTTCTTCAGTAGTACCACGCACCGCCTGCTCAAGATTTAAATCCATGGTATAACGCAAGTCGGAACCACGCTGAACGCTAGAGCGACCGCCACCACCAGCCCCGCCAAAGATGTCGCCGAACATGTCGCCAAACACATCACCGAAACCAGCACCACCAGCGCCACCAGCGCCACGAGCGTTTGGATCCACACCGGCATGACCATGTTGGTCATATGCAGCTTTCTTTTGCTCGTCAGATAAAATTTCGTAAGCTTCGTTAACTTCCTTAAAGCTTTCTTCAGCAGATTTATCGCCCGGATTACGATCTGGGTGATACTTCATCGCCATACGGCGAAAAGCCTTTTTAATTTCTTTTTTATCGGTGCCTTTGGCCACGCCAAGAACTTCGTAAAAATCGCGTTTAGACATAGTTATTCCACTGAGCTTCTATTGTATTTTTTACCACAAGAAGCAGATACAAGAACGCAGG
>Ga0307994_1001503_pt1 | contig 13906 bp, 10 predicted proteins | sample EllFjometagen261_FD_203171 | JGI IMG/M metagenome (GOLD analysis project Ga0307994, IMG submission 203171) | Marine microbial communities from Ellis Fjord, Antarctic Ocean - #261 | ecosystem: Environmental > Aquatic > Marine > Unclassified | place: Southern Ocean | collected 2014-11-02 | reverse complement strand
TGAATTCGCTACACGAACGGCCGATGAGCGGTTCGTGATATTCACGACATCGGGTACCACGAGTGCCCCCAAGCTGGTGGTGCACCAGCAACGCTCGATTACGGCCCACGCCGCCGATGTTGCAGCCGCATTCGGCTATCACGACGAGTCAGTCATTATGTTGCCAGTGCCACTGTGTGGCGTCTTCGGGTTCACCGTCCTCTGGGGCGCGCTTGCTGGCCATTCGACCGTCTACATGCCCACCGCCTTTGACGCTGACCAGACCGGGCGGCTGGTGCAGGAACATGGTGTTACGTCCATGCACGGAAGCGATGACATGTTTCATCGTTTACTGGCAACCGACTGGGATCTGTCCACGATCGACTGTTCGGGGTACGCACGCTTCAACAGCGCGCTCGATGGAATTGTCGAACGATGTGAGGCCCGTGGCGTGCCGCTGTCCGGCCTCTACGGCATGAGCGAGGTGCAGGCGTTGTACGCGTTCCGTGGCGCATCTGGCCTGCCGATGGAACAACGGTGGCGAGCCGCTGGCGAACTCGTTTCGCCACAAGCAGAGCGACGCGTCGTCGACGATGAGCTGCAGCTACAGGGGCCCAGCCTGTTCGAGGGTTACCTGGCTGACGGAGGCGCCGAGATCGACCATGAACTCACCGCAGCCAACTTCGACGGCCCCTGGTTCAAGACTGGCGACTTGGCTGTCGAAGACGGACCGCGCAGCTTCGAGTACATCACCCGCATCGGCGATGTCATGCGTCTGGGCGGGTTCCTGGTTGCCCCGGTCGAGGTCGAGGGTGCAATCATGCGACTCGACGAGATTGATCAGGCACAAGTAGTAGCAGTCAGCTTGGCAAAGGGCGCGCGCCCGGTTGCCTTCGTCATTCTTGCGCCCGGTGCACGGCTCGATGAGTCGACCGTGATCGATCATTGTGCTGAGACCCTGGCCCGCTTCAAGTGTCCTGTGCGGGTCGTCGCTGTCGACAAGTTTCCCGTCACCGACGGCCCGAATGGCGTCAAGATCCAACGCAACAAGCTACGCGAAATGGGTGCAGCTCTTCTCGCCAACTAGCAGCGCTGGCAAGTCTGGACGAGGCGCGTTCTCGCATCGGGTTATGACAGAGCTGGTGCCTGCACCAATTGCTGCTCACTCAAAAGAGAGACGATCTGGTGGCGTTTGCTCGCCGGTCGCTTCGCCATTGCCAGGCAGGCCCCGCTGCACTTGCAGATTCGGTGGCCGAGATCCCGGCATCGAACTATGTGGATCTGGACCGTTGGCAACTCGAGATGAATCGCGCGTTGAAGCGGGTTCCCTTGGTCGCTGGATTCTCGTGAGTGTTCATTCCGTTCGAGAGCGGGGCGAATTGATTGTGCGCCGGAAGCCCGCACACTTCGATGCTGAGGGTAAGAGTTACTTCGGGGCGAAGGAATCGCGCAGCATCGTTGAGTTGAGTTCAGCTGAAAGTTCGGTGCCGACGGCGTAGTGATAGAGCGCTGTTTGGAAGACAGCGCCAAGTGCGCTCAAGACGGTGATCAAGACGATGCCGGCAATGATGCCAAGCGCGATGAGCACGAATCCCAGCAGGGTGCCTATGGCCGCGCCGAGGAGCACCAGGCCAATGACGGGCAAGAAGGCGAGAAAACCCAGCAGGCCGAAGCCGACTTGAGCTGACAGGTTCTCGCCCCACGTGTGTCGGAACAATTCCACCGAACGTTTGGTGGATGTGACTGCGCCCGAGTTCTCGATGATGATGACCGGGATCACAAGGAACGTTGTGACTGCCCAGGCCATGCCGACGACACTGATGACCATGCGGCCGAGGAGGCCGGAGCGTTGTTCGATTGCTCGAAGTATGGAGCCAACAATGGTGGTGATGACTGCCCAGCCGAAGAGCTTTGGGAGGCGCTCGATGGCACCGGCGATGGCGCTGCGCACAGTTGGATCGCCGCCGATCATTCGCTCATGGGCCCCGGAGACGAGGGCAGCGCGGAAGAAGATTGAGATGAAGGCAAGCGCCAACGTGAGCGCCGCAATCGCCACGATCGTGCCGCCGCTTACCTGCTGCCATGCGGACTCGCTGTTCTCGGAGATGGCGTCCCAATCCTGGGTCAGCGCCACCGGTATCAGAATCGCGGCAGCAACAATGCCCGCCACGATGGCCGAGATCACTGGTAGCCAGATGAGCTCGCGGTCTTGCTTGAGCACCGCCCAGCTTTGTTTCATCAAGTCGATACTGCGCCGGATGGTCTTCATGTGATGTCCTTCGTAGAGCCCACCCAGTGTATTCACTGCAAGCGGGTCGGCGTAGCGCCGTTTTACGAGGCGGTCCTGTGAGCAAACTGCGCGACCAACGCGGCGAAGGCAGCGAGCACCAGTGTGGCGACCCACACCGACTGGTAGCTGCCGGTAGCGTCAATGGAGAGCCCGGCAAGTGGCGCTCCGACGGCGAGTCCTCCAAGGAAGCCGACCATCACAGCGCCTGACGCTCGTCCTGCCTGCGCCTTGGGCACGCCGATGATGATGGCCAACATGGCCACGGCGTTCCAGGCGGTATGACCGACAGCAAACAGTGCTGCAACTGGCCACAGCACCCAGGCGCCAACATCGAGCGTGATGAGCAGTAGCACCGAGACACTAGTGCCGATGATGGCGAGTATCGACAGCAGCTTGAGTGGCGCAATTCGCTTCTCGGCCAGCTTTCCTGCGCCGATGCGCGCGGCCATACCGCCGAGACCAGTCAGCGCCACGACGATGCCAGCGGCCGTGTTCGACATGCCTGCTTCTTCCTCGGCGAACAGTGCCAGGAAGCGGCTGATTGCGCCACCTGAGGTGCCCATGAGAAAGGCGTACAACGCAATTAGTCGCACGCCGCGCATGTTGTACGGCTTTGATTCGACGTCGGTGGTGGAGGCATCGGTCACGGTGAATGGGGCAACCCGTGCTGGTAGTAGCAGGGGAGCCAAGCCAATGACGGCAAAGATGCCAGCGTAGATACCGACTGCCCATCGCCAACCCAGAGCGCCGGCTAGGCCGGGCAGTGTGAGCCCGGCGAGGAATACACCGAGCGTGACACCGCTCTGTTTGATGCCGGTGATCGTGCCTCGTTTGCCTGGTTCGACCCGCTCGGCAATCAGCGCGTTGGTCGTTGGATTGCCCCAACCCTGTGGGATACCCAGGATGCACGCCGCAATGACCAGCATGACGACCGACTGCGACAAAGCGACCAGTGTCAGGCCGAACGCAGCTATTAGCTGCGCTGTCACGCTCGACAGTCGAGGGCCGATGCGGTCGGTCAGCCTGCCCGTCACCGGCGCGGTGAGTGCGCCGACGGCGGTGTTCAACGAACCGATCAAACCGAGTTCGAACCGGCTCAAGTTGAACTCATCAATGAACGTGCTGGCCAGCACCGACACGACGAAGATCAGGTAGGCCGTCGACACCATGGTCGAGACCAGCACAAAATTGCGCAGTGGCCTGCGGCTGGTGGGGTCAGCGAGTTGTCGCCCGCCTTGGGCGGTGTTCACGAGAATCGCCTAGAGATCGCGGACCGAAGCCATGAGCTGCGAAATGTCAGCACAGCGCGCCATGATCTCGTCCAGCGCCAGCGCCGACGCCGGTCAGGCTAGCGAGCACGATGTACTCAGGGCCTTTTTTGGCGTAGCCCTCGAACTGGCCAGCAAGTTCCTCGGCATTGTCGATGAAACCCTTCGAGTAGTTTCGCAGCGGATGCTGCATGCTGTGTTTTCCCAAATGGCACCCGTAGCAACCAAGTTGAACGGCAGCATCATCTCGGTGCTGGCGAATGGGAACTGTGCGGGCAGGTTGATGCCGACCTTCATTAAACGATTCCTCGAAGTCTCGTGCGACTATGCCCTGAGCGTAAACGATCATTGGTCGCTCGCAACGATCCGATGCGCCACGACCAGCCCTTGCCGCGCCGTGCCAACTGGCAGGCCCGAACCCAATGCCTAATCACGCGTTGTTCGCAATCTAGTTGGCGGCTGCCTCATCGTCGGGGCGGATGGCATGCATGCGCGCCCGCTGGCTCGTGTTGGTCATCCAGAAGCGGCCATTACGTCATACCTATGACGATCAGACCGACGGGCCAGCCCTCTTTGTTTTCCCAGATGAACGTGCACTCGTTGCGGGTGACGGTGTCTTGGCGAAGAAAGCTGAAAGCGGTATTCCGGCTGCGCCGGTTTGTTCCGTTTACTTCGAACTTTTGGTGCTCGTCGGAATGTGCGCTGGTACTCGACACAGACGTCGTTCCTCCGGCCTAATTCGAGGTTTGCTAACTCGCTTGTGAGCGGTCTGTGCGCCTGGATTATTGTCAAACCATCTCACCGGTAGAAAGCTCCTTTCATGGAAATCACGAACGACGTACTCAAGGATCTGCACTACCGCATGGTTCGCATCCGCTTGTTCGAAGAGGCAGCAGGCAAGCTTTTTGAGAATTCCGAGATGCCGGGCTTCATCCACTTGTATACGGGTGAGGAAGCGGTCGCTGCTGGCGTATGTGCTGCGCTGCGTCCCGACGATCAGGTCGGTTCGACCCACCGTGGTCATGGCCACCTGATTGGCAAGGGCGGGGACCTGCCCAAGATGATGGCCGAGCTAATGGGCAAGGCCACCGGCTATTGCAATGGCAAGGGCGGCTCGATGCATATCTGCGACCTCGAGCTGAACATGCTTGGGGCGAACGGCATCGTGGGCGCAGGTGCTCCTATTGCTGTCGGCGCAGCCTTCGCGAACAAGTACCGGGGCAACGACACGGTTGCGGTCGTGTTCTTCGGCGATGGAGCCACCAATATCGGTGCTTTCCACGAAGCAGCAAACATGGCAGCGGCGCTGCAACTCCCCGCGGTCTTCGTGTGTGAGAACAACGAATACGGCGAATACACGCCACGCCACAAGACCATGGCCATCGACGATGTTGTCGACCGCGCTGCGGGGTACGGCATGCCCGGTGTCATAGTCGACGGCATGGATGCTGTCGCGGTTTACGAAGCAGCAACCCAAGCAGTTGCACGAGCCCGTGCTGGCCACGGCCCTTCGTTTATCGAGGCCAAGACGTACCGCTACTACAACCACCATGGCGTACAGATCATGGGGTTTAAGTACCGCACCGATGAAGAGGTTGACAGCTGGAAGGCCCGCGACTGCATCGACGCAATCGAGCGCGACCTCGTTGCCCAAGCGGTCATGACCCAGGACGAGATCGATGCGATTCGCGCCGAAGTTCAGCAGGCCGTCGATGAGGCGGTCGAGTTTGGTCGCGACAGCCCGTACCCAGAACTCGATGAAATGTTGACCGACGTCTACACGATCGCAGCGAACTGATGACGGTCACCGAAACTGGCAACACATTGCGCGAACTGACCTATCTCGGCGCGGTTAACGAGGCGCTGCACCAGATCATGGCCGAGGACCCAGACGTCTTTTGCGCCGGTGAAGACGTAGGCGCAAGTGGCGGTGTGTTCGGCAGCTTCGGCGGCCTGCAGGCCAAGTATGGCGAGCTGCGTGCGGTAGATACTCCCATCAGTGAGCAGGCCATTGTTGGCCTCGGTATCGGCGCTGCCGTTGCCGGCCTTCGCCCGGTCGTCGACCTGATGTTCATGGATTTCATCCTGGTCGCTATGGATCAGATCGCGAACCAGGCAGCCAAGCTTAAGTACATGTTTGGTGGCAAAACTACGCTGCCGCTGACGATCACCACCAACGCTGGTGCAGGTCTGTCGGCTGCTGCTCAGCACAGCCAGAGCCTCGAGGCCATGCTGGCTCACGTGCCAGGTCTCAAGGTGGTTATGCCCTCGAACGCACACGATGCCAAAGGCCTGTTGATCGCTTCGATCCGCGATGACAATCCAGTTATCTATGCCAAGCAGAAGACATTGTTCGGCGCTAAGGGTCCGTGCCCCGAGGAAATGTTCGAAGTTCCGCTTGGCGTAGCCAGCACCACTCGACCTGGCACCGACGTCACGATCGTGACCTATGGCCGCATGGTCGGCGAGTCGCTCAAGGCAGCATCGATTCTGTCTGAGGAAGGTGTCGACGTCGAGGTCATCGACTTGCGTACCTTGCAGCCAATGGACAGCGAAGCAATCGTCGCCTCGGTGAAACGCACGAACCGTTGTGTCGTCGTGCACGAAGCTGTTCGCTTCGGCGGGATGGGTGCCGAGATCGCCGCACAGATTCAAGAGGAAGCGTTCGATTATCTGGACGCACCCATCGGTCGCATCGCAGCACCCTTCGCTCCGGTGCCATTCTCACCTGGGCTCGAGGGTGGCTATGTGCCAGATGCCAAGCGCATCGCCGAAGGGGTCCGCTCTGCGGTGTCGCGTAATTCTTAATCTTCGCGCCTGCGACCTGCGGCACGAGTGTGACGCAGGGTTGAAGGGCGAGGGTCGGGGCATATGACTCAGGAAGTATCCGAGGAAGGTCGGCGTCAGCGTCGCGAAGCATCTGACGAAAATGTAATCGTCGGGATCATCGCCAACCCTGCCGCGGGCAAGGACATCCGCCGGCTGGTGTCGGCAGCCTCGCCGACGTCGGACATGGCAAAGGTCGGCATCGTACGACGCGCCCTGGTTGGAGCGATTGAAGGCGGGGCCCATCGGGTTCTGATCGCCAACGATCACAAGTCGCTCGGTCTCCAAGCTCTCCGTGGTCTGGATTATAACCAGGACGTCTCCGTCGAAATCATCGGCGATGAAGCATTCCCGACGTCCTTTCATAGCCGACGTATGGCCGAGAAGCTCAAGGAACATGGTGTTGGCGCCATTGTGTCACTGGGCGGCGATGGCACTCATCGAGATATCGCCAAAGGCTGGCGCGATGTGCCGTTGGTCCCTGTCTCGACAGGTACCAACAATGTCTTCCCGCAGATGGTCGAGGCCACGGTTGCTGGTCATGCAGCGGCCGTCGCAGCGTCGGGGTCAAAGCCACTGTCGCTGATAGCGCATCGCGCCAAGATCCTTGATGTTGTCGGGGACGGCATCAAAGATGACCTTGCATTGATCGATATTGCGCTGATCAAAGGCTCGTTCACCGCGAGCCGAGCCGTCTGGGACCTGACGGCTCTCCGCCAGCTTGTCGTTACCACTGCTGAACCAGCCACCATTGGCCTGTCGTCGATCGCAGCCCGGGTTGCGCCGGTTACTCGCCAAGAGTTCGGCGGCGTGCATATTCGCTTCGGGCCAGGTCAGACCGTGCGAGCGCCCATTGCGCCTGGTCTTTATCACGACGCCGAGATCGCGTCGTTTGAGCGCCTGAATCTGGGTCAATCAGTCACGATTGAAGGACCTGGCGTCTTGGCCTTCGATGGCGAACGAGATGCTGTGTTGGCGCCTGGGCAGAGCGTGTCGATCACTCTGAATGGAAACGGGCCGTGGGTCGTGGACCCGACAGCCGCACTCGTGGTTGGTTAGCCCTTCAGCCGACGATCCTGCACTGTTGCTCCGTTACAAGGCCAAGACCTGCGCGAACAAGAGTGACCCAGATGTACAAGCGATAAGGGTGCCAACGTGCCAAACCACGGCTCATTGTCCGAAGGATTCGGCATTCGAGCGCAGATCGCGTCACACTGGCGGATATGAGCAGAAATGCAGTTGCGGTTCTCGCGTCGATCATCAGCGTTGCTGTGGCTGCACTGGTCGCATGGCTGGTCAGCGCTGACAGCGTCGAACGAGCGGGTCTGCCCGCTGTGGTGTGGTGCGTGATCGCTGCGTTCGTGGTGAATTGGATCGTGTTCATTCCGTCGCTAATCAAAAAGACCGAGCGCTTCTTTGACCTGACCGGCAGCCTTACCTACGCCTCGGTCACGGTTCTGGCGCTGATCTTGGGGCCCAATAACGAGGTCACATCCTTCATCATGGCCGGACTGATCTTCATCTGGGCCGGTCGCTTGGGTACGTTCTTGTTTACACGGATCCAGAACGACGGCGGCATCGATGGCCGCTTCAACAAGATTCGATCCAATCCAGTTCGCTTGTTTGAGACATGGACCCTGCAGGCCTTGTGGGTTTCGCTGACAGCGCTGGCTGCGTGGACGGCAATCACGTCGGCCGACGAAGCTCCTTTTGGTGTGCTGACGGTGATTGGCCTGATCGTGTGGATCATCGGGTTTGCGATCGAGGTGCGGGCCGACAGCGAGAAGGCGACGTTCAAGAAGGATTCTGCGAATCACGGCCGGTTTATCTCGACGGGGATTTGGGCTTGGTCGCGCCACCCCAACTACTTCGGTGAGATCACGCTCTGGATCGGCATGGCGCTCATCGCTCTGCCCGCATTCGGCGGGCGTGAGTTCGTCGCATTGGTCTCGCCACTGTTTGTGATCTTGTTGCTGACCAAGATCTCTGGACTGCCAGCGCTTGAGCGACGCGGCCTGAAGCGCTGGGGCGGTGACCCCGACTACCAGAAGTACATGAAGGACGTCCCGGTCCTGATACCTCGACCCCCTCGCTGAACCGCAAAGCCAGAGAGCGTCGCTCGTTTTTAGAAGAAGCTGAAGGCGAGCGGTTTCACGTTCTCGTGAGCTTGGCGACGATAGGTGCCGTCATCTGGGGTTGCACTGGCTAAAGGTGACGTAGCGGAATGGTCGAGTCATGGCAGCGTGATGATCATGACCTGTCCGGTTGCGCCGTTGACTTCGATGGTGGCTCCGTCGGGGATCCGGTCGGTGGCGTGTTCGACAGAGACCACACAAGGAAGCCCCAACTCGCGGCTGACGATGATGGCGTGGCTGATCTGGCCGCCAACGTTGACAATGACACCACCGGCAGTCATGAATAGGGGAGCCCAGGCTGGGTCGGTGACCGGCGCAATCATGATGTCGCCTGGTTCGAGCGCCATGGGGTCGAGTGGGTCCATGATGACTCGGGCGATGCCTCGAACCACACCAGGGCAGCCGGGCACCCCCTGGAGAACGTCGCCGGTTGCTACTGGTTCGACGATCGCTTTGCCCTTACGGGGCCACTGTGGCAGCGGTGGCACATCGCCGTCGGCGATGATGAAGGGCGGCTCCAGATCCCATAACTCGCGCCATTGCGCGTAGCGCTCAGCAAGACTCGCTGTCATAGAGGCTGGGTCGCTCACGAATGATTCGATCTCGGCGTCGAGCAACATAAACACATGCTCGGCGTGATCGAGGTTCCCCGCCAGGCCATGGCGGCGGCCGAGCTCTCGGAATGCCATGCGGCCCTCATGAACGACACGAACCAGATTGGTTTTCGTGCGCTCGCGGAAGGCGAGTTGGTTGGTCGCCACGATGGCGCCCTCGAGTTGCGCGTTTAGTTCGTGGTTGCCGAGCGCGGCAACCGCGGCTCGGACTTCAGCAATCTTGGCGGTTCGCTCGTCGGCCTTTGTCTGATTTCGGTTCGCGGGCGACTCCGCGTCGGTTTGCCCCCGAGTCTGATTCAGCGCACTCAACGCAAGTTCTGGTTTTGTCTCCCAGGTCGGTGAGGTCATTTCCCACTCGCTAGGTCCGCGGCTACCGAAGTCAACAATGAACTGATCCCAGGCTGTAACGAACTCGGCGGCGTCGGCGCTGGCATCTGACTTGAGTCGGTCGAGTAGCCCGTCTACACCGGCATCGAACACAGCCGTAAGGACCTGGCTGGCGCGAACCCGCCGTGAGAGTTCCCACATGCGATAGCTCGGCTCTACTGAATCGACATGGCCAATGCCTGAACAAAGCACCATAGGCATAGTTGGATCACCGATTGCGTGGCCAATGGCGTAGAGGATGCCGGGGGCCACACCGGACGCGCTTGAGGTAATGCCGTGGTGACTGAAGCCGGTCTGCAACATGGGCTGTGTCATGCGGGCACGCGCAACCAACTCGTCGTCACTCAGTGCTGACAGGTCGGGTCGACCAGATCGCAAGGCGATGGTCTCCTGCTTGAACGCATCGATTTCTGGGTAGACCTGCGCGGTGAGCATCCAGCCGATGTGTCGAAGGGCCTTTTGCGTCAGTTCAGGCCGATCATCGTCTGGGTGAGCAATATAGGAAGGCACGTCGGGGTGGTCGCCGAAGAAGGCTAGGTCAAGTTGCTCGACGGTGACGGCAGGGCTGCGAACCCCTTGCATACGCAGGTTGGAAAGGTTGATGAAGAAGTACCCACCAAAAAAGCCAACAACTTCGGCTCGGTCAGCATCGAACTCGTCCAAGCTGTAGTTGCCAGACTGGACATAGGCATCGCGCCAGCCAGGGATCATGCCCTTTTCCCAGCTGAACTGCTGACCGAGTGGGCTCGCTGGGTCAGGCAAGACTTCGCCAGCATTGGCCCGGGTGTAGTGCGGCCAACGTTCGCTAACAGGCCAGTCGGTGATCCAGCGATCTTGCACAGTGAGACCTTTCGCAGGGTGAGATTGGTTTTTTGGTGGGGCGCTGAAACTACTACGACTCACAAAATCCTCACTACTCCGTCAAACCCCCATGAGCAGCGAACGAGCCTCCATAATGCGAAGATCCCAATGTCCTCAAGAACGGCCGACTTAGGTCGATAGGTACTGGTCATGACAAAAGGTATACGTGGGCGAATCTTCACTTGGCTGCTTATCGTTATTGTTCCCGTTTTGTCCGTAGCAATCATCTCGACCTCTTTCGTCGAGAGCCGCATTGCCGAACGTGTTGTCGAAGAGATGACGCATCTGCAGTTGTTGGAGTCCGGTCGCGTCGCCCAACAACTCGATGAATATACGACCGATGCTGAGCGGCTGTCACGAGCCACCTATGTGCAGTTGTTCACCGAGCAGGTGCAGCAAGCCCGCGACGGCGAATTGGGCGATGGCGAGACAATTGGCGGCCAAGCTGGATTCGATGCGATTGATTCCACGAGCGATCAGCCGCTGGAACAAGTGGCCAACGCCATTCGGGATGCATCCCTGGGTGCTGGCACCTCCATTATCGAGGCCAGAGTTGTTGGGCACGACGGCGAGCCACTAGGTCAGTCATCTGGCTATGTCTGGGAGCCCACCCGTGTCGGGCTCCTCGACCGTGTGCTTGCCGGGGGCGGCGCCGAGTACGGATCGGCGTTCCGAGTCGGGCCGGGCGATGACCGGGTCGGTCTTGTCACGCCGATCACGAACCCTGCTGGGCGCATTGTTGGAGCCCTGCTCTCTGAAGTCGGGATCGCTCCGATCGTGGGTTTACTCAGCGTGCACGAAGGCTTCGGGCGAACGACTGAAGCATTCCTGGTGCAGAGCGGCCCGGACGGCCAAGCCCAGTACATCTCCGACCTTCGCTTTGATTCCGAGGGCTTCGGCAAAGTCGGCCCCGTCGACGCTGACGCGCCGTTGGTTCGTGCGCTGACTTCGCCTGCTGGGTTCATAAGCCGAGGTGTCGACTATCGAGGCGTCGAGTCGGTGTTCGCTGGTCAGACCATCGAATCGACGGGATGGGGTCTTGTATTGCGCACGGACTCTGACGAGGCCTTCAGCATCTCGCAATCGATTCGTACGCTCGTGCTGCTCGGTTCACTGCTTGCGGTCTTGGTACTGCTCTTTGGCTGGGCGCTGGTGCTCCGTCCGCTGGTGCGCCGCATCAACGAGACAGCCGAGGCTGTCGACCGTGTCGGCGCTGGCGATTACACGACTCGCATTGATGACCGACAGCAAGACGAGGTCGGGGAAGTGGGTCGTGGCATTGATCGGCTGGCAGCGGACCTTGAATTTGATATTCGCATGCGAAACGACGCTGAGCGACGGCTTCGGTATCAGGCGACTCACGACGACCTGACCAACATCTTCAATCGTCAACACATGACTGCAATGATCCGCGAGACCCTGCAATCGAACGATGACCAATCGGTGTCACTGTTGTTTCTCGATCTTGATGACTTCAAGCTTGTGAACGACCTGTGGGGACACGCAGTCGGCGACGAAGTGCTCGGCGCAGTCGCGAACCGGTTGCGTCGCCTGGTCGGCGGCGACGTGCTGATTTCTCGTTGGGGTGGTGACGAGTTCACCGTGGTTCTCAAGAACGCAGACCCGGCCACGATCAACGCCCTTGCTCATCGAGTGAGGTCGCTATTTTCGCAACCCATAAACACAAGTGTCGGGCCACACCCGATCGCCTGCAGCGTGGGTGTGGCCACCGCCTTCAGCGGCGATGACCTGGATCAGCTACTCCACGATGCCGACGCCAAGATGTTCGAAGAAAAGCAGGCGAACGGCAAGTCGCGCATGATCGAGCCGGAGACCGCCCGCCTGGTGGAAACAGCGCTCTCCGATGGGCGTATCGAAGTTCATTATCAGCCCATCGTGACGCTTCTTTCTGCGACCGAGACACAGTTACGTGGTGTCGAAGCCCTCGTTCGGATTCGGGCGACCGACGGGTCGTTGCAGATGCCAGCCGATTTCCTGGACGAGGTCTTGAGTCATCGTTACGCCCGTGAGATCGATCGGACGATCGCCATGATGGCCATGCGAGACCTTCGCGAGTGGCGCTCTGCAGGTTTGGTGAACGATGGCTTCCTGCTCACATTGAATCTGTCGCCAGCCTCAATCCGTGACCCAAGCCTGGCTGGGTCTCTTTGTGACATCGCTGCCAGCGCCCTCGTCCACCCCAGCTCCGTGGTCCTTGAACTGTCTGAGGAAGCCGATGATTTGGACACTGAAGTCCTTGATGTATTGCGCGCTGCTGGTTTCTTGTTTGCGGTCGATGACCTTGGCCTGAAACGTTCGAACTTTGACCGTCTGCTCAGCGGTTCGATCGATATAGCGAAGTTGGACCGGCGCTGGATCAACGACCCAGTTGTGCTTGATGGTCTGATCCGAATCTGCGATGAGCATGGTTTGACGATCGTGGCCGAGGGGATCGAGACCATGGAGCAGTTGGCCACGCTGTTCGCCCGCGGCGTACAGATGTGTCAGGGCTACCTCATTGCGCGCCCTATGGCCGCGTCCGAGATGTTGGACATGTTGTCTGCCGGTCGTGCGACCGTGAGTCCGTCGAGCTAGCGCCGCTAATTCGGCTTGCAGGCATCGCGTTATTGCGCTGGGCTGAGTTGCGCTGGTCTGGGTCCCGGCGAGTTGTTTGGCATCGGCGAGTAGCCGGGTGATATCGCGGGACCGTAGAGCGGTTCGACCTTCGTTACGTCGGCGCCTTGATCTACCCGCAACCTCGTGGCGAAAGGCCAGGACACCACCTGGCTGAAGTTATCGATCTTCGGGATCAACGGCACCAGGCACACCCCAGCCGGGCCTTGGCGGCTCGGCCATGATGCGTGCAATATGGGAAATGGCATCGCCGCGATTTACCAGTGGCGCTTGGGTGTGGCCGACCACGATGCCGTCGTATTTGGACTTGATTTTGCCAAGCGCCTTGCCGAACGGGTCATAGATGGTTGCTACCTGCTGGTTGGCGCTAACCAGTTCGCCAAGATGTGCATCCAGATGCACGATGCCGCTGTTTGATGCGCGAGTCCAGCTTGTTGAGCGCGAGTACAGCGAACGTTGACCAACCGGAACCTCGACATTGGTGACACCCAGATGGTTCAACGTGCGGAGCACGCCAGCGGTGCCTACGGCGATCGCAGTCGGGTCGAACCGGCTTGCTTCGCCACCCTCGAAAAGCAACATGATCTTGCCCGCCTCGACGGTGGCTTGGCGAAGCGAGCCATCACGCAGTCGGGCATCAATGATCATCGGCGCGGCGAAAACATCGGCGAGTTCCAGTGTTGGGCCATGGTCAATATCGCATCGGATCTGCGGCAAATTCGTGCGTAAATCAGCACCGGTATGCAGGTCGATGCCGACATCAGATCGCTTGACGATCTCTTTCATAAACAGATACGCGATGCGGGAGGCAAGCGACCCGCGTTGGGAACCGGGGAAGCTGCGGTTCAGGTCCCGGCGGTCAGGGAGGTACCGATCGTTGGTGTTGAAGCCGTGCACGTTCACCACCGGAGC
>Ga0307994_1001501_pt1 | contig 13915 bp, 16 predicted proteins | sample EllFjometagen261_FD_203171 | JGI IMG/M metagenome (GOLD analysis project Ga0307994, IMG submission 203171) | Marine microbial communities from Ellis Fjord, Antarctic Ocean - #261 | ecosystem: Environmental > Aquatic > Marine > Unclassified | place: Southern Ocean | collected 2014-11-02 | reverse complement strand
GACTACCTATATCTGCCAATAACATACAGATAATACCCAAAGCTATAGGAGTTACCAATAAAGAGGTGATCAATGAAAAGTCTAGAGATGCAGACTTAACTATAGTAGGTTTCCGTTATGAAAAAGTAAAACACGATGGACATGAAACCTTCCTTGGATATGATAAAATAGGCAATGTGCTATTCGTGAATGCTCAGAAAGAGAAGGAGATAGTGTAAGATTATTTAAACTATAGAATGGAGAATACTAGAAAAATGAAAGCCCTTTTCTATTCTTCAATAAATCAATTATCGAACTACTAATTCTTAGCCCAAATATTGTACTTCAAGATGCAATAGATAGCACGCAAACCGTCTTTCCATCCTATTTTCTTGCCGTCTTCGTACGTTCTACCGTAGTATGAGATTCCTATTTCATAGATTCGGATATTAGGTATACGAGAAATCTTAGCCGTCACCTCTGGTTCAAAACCAAAACGGTTTTCTTTTAGGCTTAATCCTTTTATAATGTCTGCCTTGAAGAGTTTATAGCAGGTTTCCATATCCGTAAGGTTTAGATTAGTCATAGCATTACTCATAAGCGTGAGCATGCCATTTCCTAGGCTGTGCCAAAAGAAAAGTATTCTATGTGGCTTTCCTCCCATAAAACGAGAACCATAGACTACGTCTGCGTGTCCTTCCATTAGAGGTTTGAGCAATTCATTGTATTCAAAAGGATCGTACTCGAGGTCTGCATCTTGTATGAGTATCAAATCACCCACGGCTTCTTTGATGCCGGTATGCAAGGCTGCACCTTTTCCTTTATTCACCTCATGGTTAAAAAGAGAAATCTTAATATCTGGATTTTCTGCTTTGTAAGTTTGTAATCGCTCCCAAGAGTTATCACTCGACTTATCATTCACCATTACTATCTCTTTTTCTAGTCCTCCTATCAGCTCTACTTGTTTTATTTTATCAAGTATGAAGTGAATGGTCTTTTCCTCGTTGTATACAGGAATTATTATTGATAGTACTTTTGGTTGCATGATGGCTGCAATATTAATTTAAAATTATTTCTTTGACCCCTTATGGAACTGCAAGAAACCAAAACAGGTGAATACACACTCTACATACCGAGTATGGACGAAACATATCATAGTCGTAATGGAGCTATATCGGAGTCTCGCCATGTCTTTTTGCAAGAAGGCTTAGATCGTATAGAAGGCAATACACAAGTACTAGAAGTTGGTTTCGGTACAGGACTAAATGCCTTGCTAGCAGCTATGTATGCCAAAGAAAAGAAAAGAAAAATTTACTTCCATACCCTAGAACCGTTTCAGGTACCCTTTGACTTGGTAGAGAAAATAGGCTATGGCCAATTGTTAGGCGATGAAGAACTGTTCAGCAAACTGCACGCTGCCGAATGGGAAACGAATGTGAAAATTTCAGAAAACTTCACTTTACACAAAACCACACAAAAACTAGAATACGTACGCCTAGAAAATAATAAGTACGACTGTATTTTCTTTGATGCGTTTGCTCCTAAAAAACAACCTGAGTTATGGAGTTCAGAGATTTTCAGAAAGCTATACCAGGCTACCAAACCTGGCGGTGTACTAACTACCTACTCCGCAGCAGGCCAGCTAAAACGGGACCTGATAGCCGCAGGGTATACTATAGAAAACCCTCCCGGAGCCAATGGTAAACGTGAAATGACGGTAGCTATTAAATAATAGCTAGTTTAAATTTAAGATTAAGTTTACTCCCTACTTCCACTCTTCACCCAGCACTCAATAGTTTCTATCTGCTGGTCGCTCAGCTTATTACCACCTTTTGGCATAGGGCTAGCTCCTGATTCATGTTTTATCGCTTTTAAAAATTTAGGACTTTCTGCAGCAGTTTTAGTATTATCATAATCACTCAAAGTTACTCCACCAGCTCCACTCCCATGGCAGTACGATCCAGAACATCCTGCTAATATCGGTGCTACATCATTGGTATAGAGTATATCTAAGCTATCACAAACTTCCTGAGGTACCGTAATTACTACTTCTGCATCGTCATCTTGACAAGCAGTGATTAAGACTCCGAAAGCGAACAATAAGATGACGATTTTTTTCATAATGTGTTTATTTGTGGGGAAAAATAAGGATTAATATTAGAACACCATCCTAATATTGCATTGTGAGCACACCAAATACCAATATGTCACTCAAAGATTACAATACCTTCGGGCTAGATGTACTAGCCAAAGAAGTTGTCTTTTTAAAAGACCTAAAACAACTGGAAGAGATACCAAACCTAAAAGAGATAATGTTCATAGGTGGAGGCAGTAACATCTTACTTACTAAAGACATAAACCAAACCGTACTAGTGAACCAGACGCACGGTATATGCACCGTAAATGAGGATGACAACCAAATAGAGCTCGCAGTAGCTAGCGGAGAAAACTGGCACGAACTCGTACTGTACTGCATAGAAAAAGGATATGGAGGTTTGGAGAATATGAGCCTAATCCCTGGCTCGGTAGGTGCAGCACCTATGCAAAACATAGGAGCCTACGGTAAAGAGCTAAAAGATATACTGACCTACGTAGAAGCTGTAGACATAGACACACGTGAGCTAAAGCGTTTTACTAATGAAGAATGCGAGTTTGGATATCGGGAGAGTATTTTCAAAAAATCGGCCAAAGGCCAATACTTCATCAGCAGTATAGGTATACGACTTACTAAAAGAGATCACAAGCTCAACACGAGCTATGGAGATATAGAAAACTACCTGCAAGAGCGATGCTTCACCTACCCTACTATACGCGATGTGAGCAATGCCGTGATAGCCATACGCAAAAGTAAACTACCCGACCCCGCAGAACTAGGCAACAGTGGCAGCTTCTTCAAAAATCCCGTTATAGAAAAAGCTCATTTCAATACGCTAAAGGAGAAGTTTCCCGAAATAAAAAGCTACCCCGCAGCAAATGGTATGGTAAAAGTACCTGCAGGCTGGCTCATAGAGAGCCTAGGCTGGAAAGGCAAGCGAGTAGGCAACACAGGCAGCCACGCCAAGCAAGCACTAGTACTAGTAAACTATGGCAATGCCCAAGGACAGGAAGTATACGACCTAGCTAAAGCCATCCAAAAAAGTATACTCGACACGTATCAGATAGACTTGGATATGGAAGTGAACGTAGTGTGATGAATCTCTTTGATTGGAATCCTCTTAATTTAAATGCTGACCAAGTTTGTCAGTTAACCGTTTATACCATTTAATGATAAATAAAGTATCGCTAACACTTAATGGTCCAGTATTCAGAGAATAGCTTATTTTTGAGGAGTGGCAAGTATGCATGTCAGTCAAAATATATCAGAATGAATAGTATATGAATTTATTAACTAAACTTTATCAATTTTTTCTGTCTGAGTACGCTAAAAAACAGATTGAAAAAATAACACTCTACGTTGCTTTATTTGGATTTTTCATCCACTTAACTTTGATTTACTTATCAAAATTCAGCATCATTACTACTCTTCCAGAATTAGAATTATTTAATAGTCCGATATCTGCAGTATACACCCCATTCTCTTTTATACTTATCTATGAAGTTTACCTACTAATATATTACTTACCCAAATCTTTTACCACCTACATCACCAAACAGTATGAAATAATAACACTTATTATTATTAGAAAGCTGTTTAAGGATTTGTCTACAATTGAACTGTCGTCTAATTGGTTTGAGATTAAAGGAGACTTACAATTTACTTATGATATTTTGGCATCAGTCATTCTTTTCTATCTGATTTTTCTGTTTCAAAAACACGGAATGCTCAAAGCACAGCGACAAAATTCTAATGAACCAAAAATTGCAAGATTCATTGACAGAAAAAAAATAATTGCCGTTGTGTTAGTCCCCATATTTTTTACAATGGCTTTAGTTACACTCTTTAATTGGACCTCAGGTATTTCTTTTGCTTCCAATAATTACCCTAGTTTTGAAACAATTAATAATCTATTCTTTGACGAATTTTTTACCGTTCTAATTTTAGTGGATGTTGTTCTACTCTTAATTTCCTTCTTTTACACAGATAAATTTCATAAAATTATAAGAAATTCCGGATTTGTCGTTTCCACGATTTTAATCCGTATGTCATTCGGAGTAAGCGGATTAATAAGTACAATTTTAATTGTAGCAGCTGTTCTTTTTGGATTGGCCATAATAATAATCCATAACAAATATGAAAAAAATACTTCACCTAGCATCGCATAAAATTAACAGCTAGTACAAGCCTACTTAGATATATCCGAGCGGTTTTTTATTTTGGGTTCTATTTGTTAACTTCATTGCTTAAAACACGCAACTAATCTCATACCAAACGTTATAGCCAATATTAATAGAATGTATAAATCAGAGCTTCAAGAAACATTAAAATCATTCTTCCCTAACCTAGAAGACGAGTCTCTGAATGCCTTAATGAAACATTCTTCATATTTAAAATCTACCAAGGGTACAAAATTGATTTCTGAAGGAAAGAGACATAATTATTTCTACATAATCTTAAAAGGAGGTGTCAAATCTTACTATTCAAAAGAATCAAGAGAAGTATGCATGTGGTTTGCGTTCGAAAATGAAACGATAGGAACAATCACAACATATGAAGGTTTCCCATCCAAGGAAACCGTTGAATTATTAAAAGATTCTGAATTGATAAAATTCAATATTGAAAAAATAAAAGAGTTAACACGAGCAGATTTATCAATCAGTAACCTGATAAATAATCTTATTATAGAACATACACTATGCATTGAAGCAAGACTGTATCAGTTACAGTTCATGTCTAGCAAAAAACGCTATAAAGCACTTCTTGAAACGACGCCTGAAATATTACAAAAATTTTCACTTACAGATATTTCCTCCTATATAGGAGTCAGTAGAGAGACCTTAAGTAGGATAAGAAGTAAGTAATTCCTTTGTGATAAATGTCCAATGGATTCTGATTACAATCCATTAATTTTGTGTTTCAATCTTAAAATATTTATATAAACATGAAAAAACTATTAAAAATAACTTCCCATATTTCTCTATTATTTATCATTCTTACATTGCCTATTATAGCTTGTAAAAAAGATAATAATTCAAATTATAATCCTTCAGAACAGTTTCAAGGAAATGTAATTATTGTGGGAGCAGGAGCATCTGGATTAGCTGCTGCCAAAAAATTGGAAGAGAAAGGGATTAGTTATAAAATATTAGAAGCAACGGACAAACTTGGTGGTAGAATTCAGAAAAATAAAAATTTTGCAGATTTCCCTATCGATTTAGGTGCTGAGTGGATACACGCAGATAAATCACTTTTGAACTATTTAATAAATCAACCAGGAACCGAACCAAATGTTGAAACTATATTATATCAGCCTTTGGATGTTAAACTCGTAGTTGACAATAATATTTCGCAAATTCCCACTCAAGAAATAGTCGATTACTACTCAGATTATATAACAGAATATAAATTTAAGAATACGACATGGTATGATTTTATTAATGAAAATTTTGCACAAAATATCGAACAACATATTATATATAATTCCAAAATTAGAAATATAGATTATACCGGAGATCAAGTAGTATTAACAACAGAAAATGGCACGGAATACCAAGCTGAAAAAGTAATTTTAACTGTTTCAGTTGGCGTACTTAGATCTAATGTAATTACTTTTAACCCTTCATTACCTATGGGGAAAATCGCTGCGATACAAGATGTTGAATTTTTACCAGGATTTAAGTTATTTATGAAGTTTTCTGAACAGTTTTATCCAGACATTATTGCAATCGGAGAATTAGGTGGAGAAAAATCATATTATGATGTGGCATATGGTAAGGGTGCTCAAGACCATGTTTTGGGATTATTAGCTATTGGTAATTCAACTGAAGAATATTATGTATTAGGTGATTCAGATGCAATTGTAAGTGCTGCAATTCAAGAGTTAGATGGTTATTTTAATGGACAAGCATCTCAGTATTATCTAGGGTCCTATATATACCAAGATTGGACTCAACAAACATATACACAAGGAACTTGGACATCTGATTTTGAAGCTTCATCGGACGATCTAAATGCTTCTCTTAATGATAAAGTTTATTTTGCGGGAGAAACTTATAATGTTTATGGATTCACTCCCGTTCAAGGTTCTTATATAATACGTGGCTCTGTACAAAGTGCTATACTATCAGGTTATGATGTTGTCGATAAAATATTAGAATAGAGATATATGCCAGAATAACTGGCTATAACAATGCGTAAAAGTAGTAGCGGTTTGGGTGAAAACTCAAACTGCTTTTTGTTCCTATTTAGTATCTTGCTATTTGAAAGTAGCGAATGTAAATCCGCTACTGCTAATACATTAAACGTTGTATATCATTAAAAAAAAAACGAATTCAAGACGAAATATATTTTGTAACAGCTAACGTTATTCTCCATCCAATAAATCATAGAATAACTATTTAGAAGAAGAAAACTTAATCTTGATTGACAAAGTGCTGGAAGGTGACTCAACAGCATTAGATAAGCTTGAAAAATGACGCATAGCAATAAAGACGCTTTAGACTTAACCCAGGAAGTCCTTATCCAAATAATTATAAAGCTCTCCCCTTTTAAAAGAGAAAGTGCCCCCAGAACTAGCCTTTGTACAATAGTATTTTCTGCATCCCAATAGTTGTGCCCCTGAGCAAAAATGTATTAAATCCGCAATTTCAATTTTTTGTTTATATGGGTGTTAACGTAAGTTTTTTTGCACCTTACATAGGAATCTATTTATCCGTAAAGTGAGAATACAACAAGAAAAAATCGGTGTAAAACTGAATTCTGATTTTGTTTTTATTTCAATGTCTTTTTTTTGTCATTTTATATGCTTACTTTCGGATAACAAGTTTTGTGTACTTGCATCTTCTTATAGTAGATTATCGCTCCACATAGCTAGTATAATACTAATTAATTAATCAAGTGGAGTCCAGAAACCACTCTAAAAAACGGGGTGAATCTGAAAAACCTTACGAGTAGGAAACTAACTAAATTTATTAAATGGAACAAAATCTACCTTTCGTATCGCTCTCAATTACTGACAAGGCGTACAACAAAATTATTATTCCTTATTTGGGCAAACTAGATGATGGAAATGTTTTTAAAAATGTCATTACTTCCATATTCTGGCTTTTTTCCATTGGACTCCTTCTCGGAGGGATATATCTATCTATAACTGGACTTTTTGGCGACAACGGATATATAGAAACTAGTGTAACCGCAGAATACCTTACCGGCGGAAAAATGTTCGGATCAATAGTTGGCATGGTTATCGGCCTAGCCATAAGTATAGTTACTTCTTGGATACTCTATAGTGTATTGAAAAAGCGTACAGAAGAACTTAAGGCACTCAATTATGACGGCATCCTTGATTTTATATTTGCTAAAACTTTTCCAAAACTAATTCTTACTATCGGCGAGTTACTTTTTGTCCTAATTTTTCATGTTGGGATTCTAGTCATAGTATCTGCACTTGTAGGTTCTTCTACCTATGCTCCGTTAAGCGGATATGGGGGGCTTTTACTTAATTTTATTCCAGGAATGGATATGTTAAGTGAAATGATACCCGTGAATATTAGTAGTGATTACGACTATTTTAGTGATACAATCAAAATAGGTATAATAGTTATGTTATCATCATTAGCGGCATTAATTGCCTCTTATGTTTACACCGAAGTATATAAGTATTCTCTCAAGCTGGCGACTAACTTGATTAACTTCTTGCCTAAATTTGCTATCCCTTTAGCTATAAGAAAGAGAACAGAAAACTAATATTTAGAATAACAAAAATTAAAAGAAGCTTCATCCAATGATGGAGCTTTTTTTATGCCAATCCCGAAGATTCCACTGGGATCTTCTATCATTCCCAGCCACGGTGAATACCTCAGCTCAATTTACTTAAATAACATATACTACTGGCTTGAGGCGTATAAAATTAACAACTAATAAAATATACTAAGCCTCTTCTTAGGAAGGAGCTTTTATGCGTCCAATTGCCCCATTTCCTCTCAAAAGGTATATATCTATAGTAGGTAGATATAGTTATGGCAAACAATACGGGAATAAAGTACGGAGGTAGACAGAAAGGCACAGCTAACAAAGCAACAGCAAAGCCATTTTCATTGCAATTGCACATAGTCTAGCAGCTATTTTACCTACATAGCCGATAATAATGCTGCTCCAAAAACGACGGCAATAAGAATATATATAGCTATAACGATTGCAAACCATAATAACGCCGCTTTTGCCCAATTTGATTTGCTCTCATTTGTACCGCTTCCAAAGGCCCAAACAAACAGCATTATAAAGCCTACAACTGGTATTGCAGTGATTAAAAAGGTCAAAACCCATTCTCCGGTTTTGACTGGTAAGTGATTCGTTGAATTATCCATATTTTGATTTGGTTTTAGCTTCTTACTCTTAAGGCTTTTCAGATTACGCCCCGTTTTTGGTATGGGTTCTGGTCTCCATATTTTTTTAAAAAACCCACCACCGTCAAGTGTTGGGAGTTTGTTCTTTAGACTTCTGAGTTGTTATACTCTTGAATATTGCTTTTTGTAGCTTTTATTTACATTGCTGCTTGAGCCATTTTCATTGCACTTGCACTCATTCTAGCAGCCGCTTTGAGATCACCTGCACAATCTGCTGATGCATTTTGCATTGAAGAGGCTTTTGACATCATTGAGCTATATTCGGTAAGAATGGACATATCCGAAGGATTTGCCTTATATTTCTTTAAAACTTCAATATAATCATCTACAAAAGCTTCATAATCATCGCAAAACTGCTCACAATCACTCGAAGAGCTGGAAACTTCATCCATTGTTTCACTTAACTCTTCAGAAACTTCATCCATTGTTTCACTTAACTCTTCAGAAACTTCATCGGAGGTTGATTCCATCATATCAGTCGCCTGTTCTGAATCGGTTTTGCTATCTCCGCAACTCATAATCAAAAAAGCGAAAATCACTGTTAATGTTGTTATTTTTATATTCATTATCCAAAAGTATTATTCTTTTTTTAAATTAAAGATACATACTTGATACATTATATTTATTCTAAGAGAAAATAGTCTATTAGATTGCCCAATTACCTCTCTTTAGGTATATATCTATAGAAGGTATATATATACATATAGTTATGGCAAACAATACGGGAACCAAGTACGGAGGTAGAGAGGCTTTTACAGAGCTTTCAGAGTAGGCTATTAAGATTTAACGGAGTCTTATAAAGACTTAGTTGATTTGACGTAGGTAGGGTAATATCGACTATTCTATTTTCATTAGGTAGATACCATACTTCGACATAGAATCCATTGACAAGATATAGGCTTATAGTTTGTCCACAGTAAACTCTAGTACAAACAAATGAATCTTTTTGGAAAACAAGATCTGCTTTCTCTTCTAGCGTTAAACTATTAAAAGCGTCTTTATGCATTAGCACTATCCTCTTTATATTTTAAGCACCCTAAAGTGCTGTTTTAATTCATCTCCTATGCTGATGAAATACATTCCATCTGGCAGACCTTCTAGATTTATTTCTGTGTCTTCTCCTTTAATCACATCAGACAATACTTCTACTCCTGTGCTAGTGTATATTATAATATTTTGTCGTATTAAGTTAGTTGTTGCCTCAATACGTATTGTACTTTTAGTAGGATTGGGATAAATTGCAAACTCAATATTAGGATACTTATCGATACTGGCACTATTACTTGTATCCACCAAGGTTGGCATCCAAGTAAAGCCAATACTATCACCCCACAGATATTCAGCTAATTCAGGATGATCAATAAAAGGATTGCGGTTGTGCTGGTAAAAGCTATCGATGATGTTATTTCTATTACGCTCCCAGTTGCTAACGCTATCAATCCTATTCCAATGAAGGAGAGTGTTTAAGCGAGCTTGTAAGGGACTTTGGTCAGTATTGTTAAGTAATGTATTAGTCAACTCTAAATCAGGCTCAGAGCCTTCTCCTTCGTATCTGACAGCCATATAGAATATCATTCTAGCTACATCTCCTTTAACTGCGTCAGGCGGTTCAAATGTCCATAAATCAGCATCACGCTTAGACCCTGTATTAAAGCCATTATCTATTACATCTACGCAAGTAATGCACGTATCGAAATTTCTATTATTCCTTGTGGAGTTGACACTAACATCGCAAGGTCTTAAATGATGCACATCTGTTCCAGCACCATTGTCATTGCCAAAGTCTCCTCTAGATTTTGCCCAAACGTGCTCCCTACTCCAGCCAGCAGCACTGTTGTATTCTTGTGCAGCATCTACACTTCTCCCTGAGTATAGTAGTATTACATTATTTGCATTTGCTGTATCTCTGTCGGTGTGCTTTAGGATATCCCATACATCTGTCGATGATGACGTATACGTAAATTCTGTATGATTTTTGATTATTTGGTTCAGTTCAAACTTCAATGAGTCATCGGACTTGTTATGAGCAGGCAGATAGTAAGTACTGTCCTGTGCAGAAAGTAAGTTTGAGATAAGGAGTAAAGAGAATGTAATGAATTTCACGAGATAAAGATATTATTGAATCTAGGCTATTACCAATGGACTAGAGAGATTTAAAATTACACAAGATGCGAGACGATTAAAAGGATTAAAAAAACAGTGTTGATAGCAATAACTGTTAGGAGAATTTTTAGATGAGGTATTTTCATCATATATATTTGTTGTGCGAAATTAGCTGGGAATACCTCACTATACGATACATACTTGATACATACAATCCTTCGCAGAAGCAATTACCAAATTTCCTCTCAAAACGTATATATCTATAGTAGGTAGATATAGTTTATGGCAAATAATACGGGAATCAAGTACGGAGGAAGACAGAAAGGCACATCTAACAAAGCAATAGTAAGGCTTAGAGAGGCATTCACCGAGCTATTAGAGGCTAATGTGGGGTAGAGTGCAAGAACTCTTTCGATAAGGTGGCAGAGAAGAACCCTCAGAAAGCATTATAACTACTCTTAAAGCTATCAGAGTTTGCTGTACCTAAACTGAGAGCTATAGAAGTCAATAATGAGTCAGAGATGGCTACACATACCTCATTAGATATTAGGATAATAGATACTGGAGTGCCTTTGGCGATTAGTGAAGCAGATGTGGTTGATTAGTTCCATTTTTAACCTTATTTTTGAATAATGAAACCATTAAGTAAAGTAATACTGCTCACCTCACTATTCTTATTTAATTCTTGTGACAATGAGACACCGGCAACTATTAGCGGCGGCGGTAGAATAAAATTTGATATTTCTATCTCCCCCCCACTTAAAACCGGGGAAACTCTTCAATGTATTCTTCCTACTGGTCAAATATTAGGTGTAACTGAGGGTTATTCTGGAGAAACAACGCCAGAATATGCTGTGACCAAGGGGCAAAATCTTACTGCTATGTTAATGGTAAATAATCAAGTGTCTTTGATATGTAAAACTGTAACTATTGATGCAATTTTGAACGGTTCTGTAATTGACACAAAGGTTTTTGAAATGGGTTATAAGCAATATCCTTCACCTCTTGAATACTGTAAAGACGGCTTTTCAAAAAGTGTAAATTATATTATCCCTTAATTGGGCACTTGTCCTTAACGACTGATAAAAATACACTGAGCCTCATCTTCGGAAGGGGCTTTTTTATGCCATCTAATTGCCCAATTTTCTCTTTTTAGTACATATCTATAGTAGGTATATATAGATATGGCAAATAACACTGAAATAAAGTACGGAGGCAGACAAAAAGGAACAGCTAACAAAGCAACAGCAATGCTTAGAGAGGCATTTACAGAGCTATTAGAAGGCAATATGTTTAGAGTTCAAGAACTCCTGGACATTGTAGCTTAGCCAACGTCCTCTCTAGATTTTGCCCAAACGTGTTCCCTACTCCATCCAGCAGCACTGTTGTATTCTTGTGCTGCATCTAAACTTCTCCCTGAATATAGTAGGATTACATTATTTGCATTTGCTGTATCTCAGTCGGTGTGCTTTAGCATATCCCATACGTCTGTCGATGATGAAGTATACGTAAATTCTGTATGATTTTTGATTATTTGGTTCAGTTCAAACTTCAATGAGTCATCGGACTTTTTATGAGCAGGCAGATAGCGAAAATAGAATCCCATTTTGTGTAGAGTTAAGTATAAACTAATCTTGCTGTACATTAAAAAATAGAAAACTTAATTACAATGGAACTAGTATTTATAATAATCGGATTAATACTGGGAGGGCTTATAGCTTTCTTGTGGGCAAAACAAAAATTCAGTCACCCCAATTTTAATGCAGCAGATTTAGAATTATTAAAAACCGAAAACAAAACTTTAGAAATTGCCCTAGAATCGAGTGGCGAAAGATATAGACGTTCCGAAAAGGATTTAGACCTAGCTAAAGAGAATATTCTAAAAAAAGAACTGGAACTTAGAAAGCTTGACTCTGTTTTTGCTGTTGTAAAAACCAAACTAGAAGAGGCGGAAAAGGCTACCTCGATACTAGCAGAAAAATCCTCGAATAAATCTGTAAGTATAAAAGAGCTAGAAGAAAAAATCAATACTATTAGAAATGAAAACTCTGAATTAAAAGTCAAAAAGGAGGGTTTAGAAAATGAGAACAAATTACAAGAAACTAAAATTATCAAAACCACTCAACTTTTGGATGATAAAACATCAGATTACAACTCTCTCAATAAACAATATGCGACAGAGTCTGCCAATAATAAAGCCTTAGGAGAAAAACTCGAAACACAAAAACAAGAAATTGAGGATTTAGGAAAAAAATTCAATGTTGAGTTTCAGAATATTGCCAATAAAATATTAGAGGAAAAAACGGCAAAATTCACCCATGTAAATAAGCAAAGCCTTGAGGTAATACTAAAACCTCTGGCGGATAATATAGATAAGTTCAAAAAACAGGTAGAAGACAGCTACAACAATGAATCTAAAGAACGCTTCTCATTAGGCGAACAAGTAAAAGAGATGGCCAAGCTAAACAAGATTATTAGTGATGAAGCACGGAATCTTACTACGGCACTAAAAGGAGAATCAAAAACGCAGGGAAATTGGGGAGAAATGATTCTTGAAAGTATTCTTGAGAAATCAGGCTTACGTAAAAACGAAACCTATTTTACAGAACATCAATTATCAGATGAGGAAGGAAATCCGCTACGAAGTGACTCTGAAAATAAAAAAATGCGTCCAGATGTAGTCATTAAATACCCAGATAATAGAAGTGTAATAATAGATTCTAAAGTCTCATTAAATGCCTTTACACGCTATTTATCCACCTCTGATAAAGAGGAGCAGGAGCGTGAACTGCAACAACACGTTACTGCTATTAAAACGCATATAGTCTCACTAAGCACAAAAGGGTATGACGATTATGACCAAGCCTTAGACTTTGTTATGATGTTCATCCCTAGTGAACCAGCATATATTGCTGCCATGCAGGGCGATTCCAACCTATGGAATTATGCATATGACAAGAGAATATTACTAATGAACCCGACTAATTTGATCACCTCTTTGAAACTGATCGTTGACTTATGGAAAAGGGAATATCAAAATGAAAATGCAATAGAAATAGCGAATAGAGGAGCCAAGCTGTATGATAAGTTTGTAGGGTTCGTGAAAAACCTTGAAGATGTAGGAGCTCATATAGATAAAGCACAAGGAAAATACGAAGATGCCTATAAACAGTTGAGCACCGGAAACGATAATTTAGTATTACAAGCGACCAAACTGAAAGACTTGGGGGTTAAGAATAAAAAAGACTTACCAAACGAATTAGAGAAATTAGCAATTGAATAAGAAACGCGAGGGGCAGTTGTTTTAAATCATAAGGATCCATCTCATTCA
>Ga0307994_1001498_pt1 | contig 13939 bp, 13 predicted proteins | sample EllFjometagen261_FD_203171 | JGI IMG/M metagenome (GOLD analysis project Ga0307994, IMG submission 203171) | Marine microbial communities from Ellis Fjord, Antarctic Ocean - #261 | ecosystem: Environmental > Aquatic > Marine > Unclassified | place: Southern Ocean | collected 2014-11-02 | reverse complement strand
ATTTTACATTGTATCAAAGAGGCCAACCACTCCGTGGTTAAACGTTTGATTCTTGTTGTACTAATTGCGCACCAGTTTGGCCAAATCTCCTTTGTCTTTGACCAAATTGAACTAATGTATCCACCATCTTTTGATGTTTAAATTCTGGCCAAAGTGCGTCCACAAATACAAATTCTGCATAGGCCATTTGCCACAATAAAAAATTACTTATACGCTGCTCACCACTAGTGCGTATGCATAAATCAACTGTTGGCAAATCTCCTAAACAAAGGTACTTACCAAAATCGTCTTCGCTTATAGAATCGGGGACCTTGTCATTTTCCTTGAGTTCTACAGCCATCTTTTTGGCCGCTTCTAGAATATCCCATCGACCGCCATAGTTAGCTGCGATGCTCAACTGTAACCCAGTATTTGCGATGGTTTTTGTTTCAGCCGCTACAATTAGTTTTTGTAACTCAGGGCTTAGTCCAGACGCATTCCCAATGATACGCAAACGAATATTATTGTCATGTAGCTTATTCACTTCGCGTTTTAAGACATAGACAAACAGATCCATCAACGCTTTAACTTCGAGAGGTGGCCGACGCCAATTTTCGCTACTAAACGCAAATAGGGTGAGCGCCGGAATTTCATAATGCACAGCTGTTTCAATTACCGCCCTTACTGCATCAACACCAGCCTTATGGCCCGCTACCCCAGAAAGACTGTGACTTTTAGCCCAGCGATTATTACCATCCATGATAATGGCGACATGCTCAGGTAGTGCCTCTAGCTTACGATCCAGAATGGCTTGGCGCGGGTCGGTCATGCATTAATCCTTAACGTGGGCCTTATCAGAAATAATGATGCAGGTTAAACCTCCATCAAATCCTTTTCTTTAGCAGCTAAAGCCGCTTCGATAGTAGCAACGTGTGCATCAGTAACCTTTTGTACCATGTCTTCGCCACGACGTGCATCATCTTCTGAAATATCTTTATCTTTCAGAAGTTCTTTAATATCGCCATTCGCATCACGGCGAATACTACGTACGGAAACTCGGGCTTTTTCGGCTTCTTCTCGGGCACCACGGATAAAACTTTTACGAGTTTCTTCTGTTAGCGCTGGCATAGGTACTCGAATCAAATCACCAGAGGTAGATGGATTTAGTCCTAAGTTAGCTTTCATAATAGCTTTTTCTATCTCTGGCACCATCGGTTTCTCCCAAGGAGAAACAGCTAAACAGCGGCCGTCTTCAACAGAGATGTTAGCTAATTGGTTCAAGGGGGTATCACTGCCATAATAAGATACCATTACGCTGTCTAATATACTTGGATGAGCTCTACCAGTGCGAATGCGCTTAAACGCTTCGCTTAGGGCCGTAATGCTCTTATCCATGCGCTCATTGGCATCTTGCTGAATTTCATTAATCATTTTATTCTCCGCCCTCAGGCAATGTCACATTCACCAAGGTGCCTTCATGGCCACCGACCACTAAATTGACTAAGGCCCCTGGCTTATTCATATTAAATACCCTTACTGGCATCTCTTGGTCACGACACAAGCACATGGCGGTAAGGTCCATAATGCCTAATTGCTTTTCAATGGCTTCGTCAAAGGTGATGTATTCATACTTTATCGCATCTGGGTTTTTAACGGGGTCAGAATCGTAAACACCATCCACTTTAGTCGCTTTAAGCACCACGTCTGCTTCAATCTCTATACCACGCAGTGAAGCTGCCGAATCGGTGGTAAAGAACGGGTTACCGGTACCGGCAGAAAAAATGACCACATTACCTTGCGATAAATACAACATAGCGTTACGACGATCATAATGATCTACCACGCCACTCATTGGGATCGCCGACATCACTCGGGTAGTAATATTGGAGCGCTCTAGGGCGTCACGCATAGCCAGTGCATTCATCACTGTAGCCAACATACCCATATGGTCACCAGTTACACGGTCCATTCCAGCTTCACTGAGGGCCGCGCCACGAAACAAGTTGCCTCCGCCAATCACAAGACCTACTTGCACACCAATACCTACTAGCTGACCAACCTCTAGGGCCATGCGATCTAAAACCTTGGGGTCTATACCAAAATTTTCGCTCCCCATCAATGCTTCGCCGCTGAGCTTGAGTAAAATCCGCTTATAGCGAGGTTGACGCTTATCAGAAACTGGCATTTATTTTTTCTCCAAAACATTAGTGTACAACAACCATATTATTACTAGGAATATATAGCGCTGACAAAACAATAAGATAGTGACGTATTAACAGCCCAAGGGCAAGTTATGCGCTTGGCTTAAGTCAAAAAAAAACGCCGCCACAGTGGACTCATCCACCATGACGACGCTTCGTGCAGGCTAATAAGGCTTAACCCTTTAGCTGCTGTGCCACTTCGGCGGCAAAATCCATTACTTCAACTACAATACCTTCACCTACTTCTATACGATGAAACGCAGTAATAGAAGCATCGGCAGCGGATAGCAAATCGCTGATTTTTTGATCTGGATTCTTAACAAATGGCTGCTCAGTCAAACTGTTTTCAGCCAAAAACTTGTTAATACGACCCATCATCATTTTGTCAACAATCGCATCTGGCTTGCCGGCCATGTCAGGCTGGGCCTTGATGATCTCTTTTTCTTTATCGACTTCTTCAGTCGTCATATCATCACGGCTAATTACCCGTGGGTTAGTCGCTGTAACATGCATAGAAATGTCTTTAGCCAGCTCACTATTACCATCAGTTAGTGCGATCAAAGTAGCAATCTTGTTATTGCTATGCACGTATGCGCCCACATTAGCACCTTCAAGCATCACAATACGACGAGGCGTAATGTTTTCGCCAATTTTTTGCACTAAAGCTTCACGAGCATCTGACAATTCGCCTTGCATCAACACAGCCATATCATCTTGCTTAGCTGCAAACGCTGCATCAGTCACCTTAGCGGCAAAGGCTAGGAAACCTTCGTCACGAGCAGCAAAGTCTGTTTCTGAATTCACTTCAACCAACACACCAAAAGAATGGTCATCAGCAACTTTTGCAAGCACAACGCCTTCAGCAGCAGTACGACCCGCTTTCTTTGCAGCTTTCAAGCCACTAGATTTACGCAAATCTTCGATTGCTTGGTCAATGTCACCTTCAGAAGCAACAAGGGCCTTTTTACAATCCATCATGCCCAAGCTAGTACGCTCACGCAATTCTTTAACCATAGATGCAGTAATTGCAGCCATTAGAAAATCCTCAATTTGGGTTCTCAACGCCATACAGGACGCCGTTAAAAAAAAGGGAGCCAAGCTCCCTTTAGTATATCGCCTAGCTAAACCAAAAGTTTAGGCTTATTCGGCAGCAACTTCAGCAGCAGCAGCTGCTTCTTCTTCAGCAACTTCTACAAATTCACCGGCAACAGAGGTGCCGTCGTCTTTGCCAGCTGCACAAGCATCAGCCATAGCAGATACATAGATTTCGATGGCGCGCAAAGCGTCGTCGTTAGCAGGGATTACGTAATCGATGCCATCTGGGTTGCTGTTAGTATCAACGATACCAATAACTGGGATGCCCAGCTTGTTAGCTTCGTTTATCGCAATACGCTCATGCTCAACATCTACCACGAACAAAGCGTCTGGAAGACCGCCCATGTCCTTGATACCGCCGATAGCGCGCTCAAGCTTTTCCATTTCACGTTGACGCATCAACGCTTCTTTCTTAGTCAACTGCTCAGAAGTACCGTCGTTGAACTGTGTCTCTAAGGTACGGAAACGGCTGATAGACTGACGAATAGTCTTGTAGTTAGTCAACATGCCGCCCAACCAACGATGGTTAACGTAAGGCATACCAACACGACTAGCGTGTTCTTTGATCAACTTACCTGCCGCACGTTTAGTACCAACGAACAATACTTTGTTCTTGTTGGAAGCCATGTTCTCAACGATAGCAAGAGCTTCGTTCAGAGCCGGTAAAGTTTGGTCTAGGTTGATGATATGGATTTTGTTACGAGCGCCAAAGATATACTGGCCCATTTTTGGGTTCCAGTAACGTGTTTGGTGGCCGAAGTGGGCGCCAGCTTTAAGCAGGTCGCGCATACTTACTTTAGTCATTTTAATTTCCTTTGTACGGGTTAGGCCTCCATAAACCCTCGTCTTGCAACTTTTTTAACAAAAGAAAAGCAAGAACCATAGTTCGATCAGAAGCCTTAAAGCAGACCCCCAACACCCAGAACCATGTGCCGGTTTATGTGTGACGTTATAGTTAAGCTCAAAATACGCAGATCTTTTCGTTAGAAAGTTCAGATCGAATTCAGGCGCGCAATTTATACCATAACCAGAAGTAAATATCAAAAGGAATCGCCAGCATTAAAGGTTTTATACCACTACTAGTGGGTAATCAACCCCATCGTCGACTGATAATGCCTACACCCATAACCACAGGCGCTTGCACGCTCTGGGGCTACGATATAAAAATCTTATTTCAAAGCCATGGACTTGACGATGTCTGATATAATTACTCTAAAGTATGGCTTACCGTACGGATAGCCTTTCTGGCATAAAAAGCATTGAGAAACACATGAACATATTGATTAAAGACGCCGCTGAAATTGAAAAAATGCGCATTGCTGGCCGCTTGGCGGCAGAGGTATTGGAGATGATCCATAATCACGTGCAAGTGGGAGTGACCACCAACGAACTCAATCAAATTTGCCATGATTATATTGTTGATGTGCAAGAAGCTGTTCCTGCGCCATTAAATTACCACGGCTTCCCTAAGTCTATTTGCACCTCAGTTAACCAAGTAGTGTGTCACGGCATACCAAATGATAAAGCTTTGAAACAAGGCGATTTGGTTAACATTGACATCACTGTAATTAAAGACGGTTATCATGGTGATACCAGCCGCATGTTTGCCGTTGGCACAATTGCACCTCATGCCGAACGTTTAGTCGCCATCACCCAGGAATGCCTATATAAAGGCATGGCATTGGTAAAACCGGGTGCCCGCCTGGGTGATATCGGACATGTCATTCAAGTACATGCTGAAGCCAACCACTATTCTATTGTGCAAGAATATTGTGGTCACGGCATTGGTGTAGGCTTCCACGAAGACCCGCAGGTACTGCATTATGGCAGGCCAAACACAGGCGTTGAACTAAAAGAAGGTATGATTTTCACTATTGAGCCTATGCTTAATGCCGGTAAACGCCACGTTAAGCTTAATAAGAACGATGGGTGGACTGTAACAACAGTAGACAAGCGCCTGTCTGCACAGTTTGAACACACTATTTTGGTCACTGCAGACGGATACGAAAACCTCACTATTCGCAAAGAAGAAATGGCCTAATAGTGTCTTTGGTTAGCCAGCCACTGCGAGATCAGCTCATTGATCATGAGCAGCTACAGCAACAGCTTACCAGACTCCCTGCTGTACAAGTATTGAAGGTAGCCTTGCAGTCAGGGCAAACCAAGCTTGATGATTTATTCAACCAGCATAAAGAAACTCGTATTTACGAGCTTATCCATGCCCGTGCGTGGCTAGTGGACCAGATACTCTGTCTAGCGTGGCAACAATACTCTTGGCCAGATGAAGCTGCACTGGTGGCTGTGGGGGGTTATGGCCGCGGTGAATTACACCCACAGTCAGACATCGATTTGCTCATTCTTATTGGTAACGATGTTGATGAATCTCGCTGGCACAGCTGCACCCAAGAATTTATTACTTTTATTTGGGATCTAGGCCTACAAATTGGATCTAGCGTTCGCACCTTGGACGATTGTTACGAACAAGCCAAAGGTGATATCACCATCGCTACCAGCCTTCTAGAATCGCACACCATCATAGGCAAGGTTGGATTACGCAGGAAAGTATTTAATTGGGTTATTTCCGAAGGCGCATGGAGCGATGAGGCTTTTTACAAAGCCCGGATCAAAACCCAGCAGCAACGACACATCCGCACTAACGATACCGAATACAATCTCGAGCCCAACATCAAAAATTCCCCTGGAGGCTTGCGTGATATTCAAACCATTGGCTGGATTGGCAAGCGCCATTTTGGCCTGCGCTATATGGCTCAACTCTCTGGACACGACTACCTTAATCAAGATGAGCTAGACACCCTTAAAGAGAGTACCAATTACCTTTGGACCATTCGCTATGCTCTCCACCTGATCGCAAAGCGGCCAGAAGATCGATTGTTGTTTGACCATCAACGTACATTAGCCGCTTTTTTTGGGTATGAGGATAATGATGATGCGCTAGCAGTTGAGCAGTTTATGCATCGCTATTACCGCACGGCAATGCACTTAGCAGAGCTCAATCAAACTTTACTTCAACTGTTTGACCAAGCGATTTTACATGCGCATGATGAAGACACCGTGGTGTCCATCAATCGACGCTTCGAACTGCGCAATGGCCGTTTGCAGGCCTGTTATCCAAGTGTATTTTTACGCCAACCATTTGCCATCATGGAAGCCTTTGTTATATTAGCTCAACACCCTCAATGCATTGCTATTGGGGCCGAGTGCAAGCGATTAATTCAAGCTCACCGCCACTTGATTGACGATAAATATCGCCGAGACATTCGAGTGAACAGCCTCTTTATGGAGCTGCTTCGCTCACCCGAACGTATGTCTCATACGTTACTAGAAATGCAGCGCCAAGGTGTTCTAGGGGATTACCTCCCTAGCTTTAGCAAGATTGTAGGGCGCATGCAACACGACTTGTATCACATCTACACTGTTGACGCTCACACTATGAAAGTGGTGAAAAAAATGCGCGAACTGCTGCTACCAAGAGAGCAGGAACGCTTCCCAGTGGCGGGTCGCTTAGTGCATGAACTACCCAAGATTGAATTGCTCTACATCGCTGGGCTATACCATGACATAGGCAAAGGTAGTGGCCGCGATCATTCCGTAGTTGGGGCAGAGGAAGTGCGGCACTTTTGCAAACAGCATCAACTAGGAAAGTGGGATACGGATCTGGTGAGCTGGTTAGTACGTAACCACTTACTCATGTCTATGACAGCTCAAAAACGAGACATTGGCAACCCAGATATCATCCATGAATTTGCCACAAAAATGGGTGATGAGTTGCACTTAGACTATCTTTACGTGCTCACAGTGTGCGATATCAACGCCACCAATCCAGCACTTTGGAACAATTGGCGCGCATCACTTTTACGCCAACTTTATACCGCCACCAATCGAGTGCTTCGCTTAGGTTTAGATGTGCCGGTAGATCACCATGCATTGATAGAGCAAAGCCAAACTGATGCCCGCAAAATGTTACAAGAGCAACGGTTTAATCCGGCCTCTGTGATGCGCTTATGGAAGAATTTGGGCGATGACTACTTTATTCGTGAAAATGCCAAAACGATTGCTTGGCATACCCGCACCATTTTAAACCACCAAATTGACGGCCCTTTGGTGGCCATTAGCGAAACATCATTTAGCGCCTTTGAAGGTGGCACTCAAGTGTTCGTTTACACCCAAGACAAAGCCAACTTATTTGCTGCCCTGTGTGCCATCCTTGGCCAACTTCACCTAGACATTCAAGATGCACGCATCATCACCACTGAAGACGGTTACAGCATGGACACCTTTGTGGTGCTAGACACCGATGGCAACACTATTAACCAAACTCCAGCACTGCTGGAAAAGCTACAAAAGCGGCTCACTCAAGCATTGAAGTACCCCGACGAGTTTGCTTATATCGTCCAACAACGCCAACCTAGAATTCATAAACTGTTTAATCAATCCGCCACTGTTAGCTTAAGCAACCCCGAAGGCCGAAGCTGGACACGGCTAGAGCTATCCAGCCCGGATAGACCGGGGTTATTGGCTCAAGTGGGCCTAGTCTTCATGCGCTTGGGTATTAGCATTCAAAAAGCTAAAATCCAATCCATTGGCGGCCGTGTAGAAGACGTGTTTTTTATTACCCTAACTAATGGCGAGCGCATTGTTAACGCACAGCTGCTGAAAACTCTCGAAGACGACATTTGCAGCGCCTTGGATAAATAAGGTTTATAACGCATAATTTCCAACCTCTAAATAGCAAACATACCCATACTTCTGATATTATTTGGACTGCGTTTTTTACACTATTGATAACCCAAACCGGAAACACCTTTGACTCAAGTACAAATGCACGGCATCAGTAATTGCGACACTATCAAAAAAGCCAAAAAATGGCTTACCGATGCAGGTATTGATTTCAGTTTTCGGGACTATAAAAAACACCCAGTCACCGTTATAGAACTTCAAGACTGGGCATTACAAGTGGGCTGGGAAGTATTGCTCAATAAGCGCGGCACCACATGGCGAAAATTGTCAGCAGCACAACAGAGCACAGTGAACGAGACAACTGTACTGAAGCTTCTTTGTGACAACCCAAGCATGATTAAGCGACCTTTACTGGTAGTTCAAGGTGACACCGAAATTCAGGCCTTTGTTGGTTTTAAACCTCAGCAATACGCCACTATTTTTAAACTGTAAGTTTTACACACTATTTATTGGAGAGGTCAATGAGCCATTTTAGTTTTGCCTTTGGTATTGGTAGCCAATCTAGCCAAGGAGATTGGCTAGAGGTATTTTACCCACAGCCTACGTTAAACCCTAGCCCTAACTTAGTTGCCGCCATTGCAGGCGTTTTAGGCAGCCACTTAGCTATCGGTAACCACGCGGTACAAATTAACGCCAAGCAAGCCAGTCAACTCGCCGAAGCCTGCACCATAGCCGGTGAAGCAGACCACGCCAAATGGCTAACCCAAGCTGCAGATCAAGCTCAGCCTATGGTAGTCACCTTGTTAGAGACAGATTCCGGTCCACAAAGCACACCAGAGGTGTACCTAAAGCTACAGTTGTTATCTAACTGCCTTAAGCTACCTAACTCCATGGACCTTAACGGTATTTTTGGACTTTTACCTAACGTAGCTTGGACCAACGAAGGCGCTATCGCCATCGAGGATTTAACTCAGCGCCAGATGGATGCCCGTTTGCGTGGCGAATGGTTACACGTTAATGCCGTAGACAAGTTTCCTCGCATGGTCGATTACGCAGTACCAAAAGGCATTCGTATTGGCGATGCGTCGCGTGTACGCTTAGGCGCCCATGTGGCGGAAGGCACCACAGTGATGCATGAGGGATTCATTAACTTTAACGCAGGAACACTGGGCCACGGCATGATTGAAGGCCGCATCTCAGCAGGCGTTACTGTAGGCCATAATAGCGACCTAGGCGGAGGCTGCTCCACCATGGGAACCTTGTCTGGTGGTGGTAAGATTGTTAACTCTGTGGGTGAAGATAGCCTTATCGGTGCTAATGCAGGTATGGGTATTCCTATTGGTGATCGCTGCATCATCGAAGCCGGTTTGTACATTACTGGGGGGTCAAAGGTGGTCTTATTAGATATGAACAATGAACTGGTAGACACAGTTAAGGCTGCAACCCTAGCCGGTAAGCCAGACCTGTTGTTCCGTCGCAATTCGCTCAATGGACGTATTGAAGTAAAGCCTAACCGCACCGCTGTAGAACTTAACGCTGACTTACATAGCAACAACTAAGATGACTCAAACCATGCCCCTGTCACCCACTATCGCTTTAGCCCAAGATCTTATGGGCCGCGCCTCCGTCACCCCAGAGGATAAGGGCTGCCAAGAATTGATGATTGCTCGCCTTGAAGCCATTGGCTTTAACATTGAGCGCATGCGCTTTGGCGAAGTGGATAACTTTTGGGCACGCCGTGGCACAGACAAACCTGTACTGGCTTTTGCTGGCCATACAGATGTGGTACCAAGTGGGCCAGTGGATCAATGGCACACGCCACCGTTTGAGCCTACCCTTAAAGACGGATTCCTCTACGGACGTGGTGCTGCAGACATGAAAGGCAGTTTAGCGTCTTGGATTGTTGCCCTTGAGGAGTTTATTGCCTTACACCCTAATCACCGTGGTAGCTTGGCGTTACTTATCACCAGTGACGAAGAAGGCCCCTTTGTAGATGGCACTACCCGTGTGATCGACACTTTGGAAGCCCGTGGCGAAAAAATGGACTGGTGTATTGTAGGTGAACCGTCCTCTACCAACACACTAGGCGATGTGATTAAAAATGGTCGCCGTGGTTCTTTAACTGCAAACATTACCGCCAAAGGCATCCAAGGCCATGTGGCCTACCCGCACTTAGTAGTCAATCCTATTCATAAAGTTGCACCCGCTCTAGCTGAGCTAGTATCTACTAAGTGGGATGATGGCAATGAATTTTTTCCACCCACCAGCTTTCAAATCGCCAACATTAACGGCGGTACCGGAGCGTCTAATGTAGTACCTGGCCATGTAGAGGTGATGTGCAACTTTCGTTATTCCACGGAGCTTACCGCCGATGACCTGACGGCTAAGGTGGAAACTATATTGGATAACCATAATGTAGATTATGACATCAAGTGGACCTACAACGGCCTGCCCTTCTTAACTGGGTCAGGTTCTTTGGTAGATGCCTGCCGCGATGCTATTAAAGCCGTCACTGGTACCGATACACAATTATCTACGGCTGGCGGCACATCTGACGGCCGTTTTATCGCACCTACGGGAGCTCAAGTGGTTGAGCTAGGGCCTTGTAATGGCACTATTCACAAACTTAATGAATGTGTAAAGGTGAGTGATTTAGAGCAGCTGACACTAGTCTACCTTGGGGTTCTTAATCGTTTAATGGTGCAGGAGTCATGAACATCACACATACCGATATCGAAATTTATATAAAATCTGTCAGCCCAGAAGCTATTAAAGCGTGGTTAGAAACCTGCACATCCAGTTTAGACGTGCAAAGCTCTAACCCTAAACGTCAGGCCTATTGGGCCACCTTTGCTGACGCCGACAACCAACAAGCAGAATTTGAAATAATCGTGCTTAACAAGGTTCAAAGCAACTTTAGTAGTGTGTGGTTTAATACTAAAAGTACCCCTTGGGCTAATGATAAAGCCTGCGCCCAAGAAGCCTTTGGGCACTTCCAATCCACTGTGCGTTGTGTCGCGTCTAGCTGGCAAGAAGGCGATGCCCCAGATCAATGGTTAAGCATTGATGCCGAGGGCGAACAGACAATTGATTGGCTTTAGTTTATAGCTGATGGAAGTACGAATGGGTGGATAATATCGTACCCATTCGCACTTCCAAATCAAGACTTTTATTTTAGGGTACTTATTTATGCTTAGTTCTTTGCAGCTCCAAGAGTATGACCAGCAAGGTTACCTTGTTATCAACGACTTTATATCACCTGTCCAGCGCCAAGTGTTAATGCAAAGAGCAGCAGATCTCATTGAGGCATTTGAGCCCCCAACAAAGCGTTCCATCTTCACAACCGATGAACAAGAACGTTCCAGTGATGACTATTTCCTTGAATCAGGCAGTGCTATTCGATTTTTCTTTGAAGAGAAAGCGATTGATAGTGAAGGCAACTTTACCGTACCCAAACAACAATCCATCAATAAAATAGGCCATGCCCAACACCAGCTAGACCCTGTGTATAAAGCCATGGTGAAAGAGTTGAATTTTGCTGCAATGGGCAGTGACTTGGGGATCGAACAGCCCCGTGCAATACAGTCTATGCATATTTTTAAGCAACCCAGTATTGGCGGTGAAGTAGGCCTGCACCAAGACTCTACATTTTTGTACACAGAACCTAAAAGCTGTATTGGATTTTGGCTCGCGTTAGAAGATGCCACGGTTGAAAACGGTTGCTTACAAGCGTTGCCTGGGGGCCACAAGATACCACTAAAACAGCGTTTTAAGTTATCAGAAAATGGTGGTACTGAGTTTGAAATTTTAGACGACGCACCATGGCCGGCACAACCATTAGAGTTGCTTGAAGTACCTGCTGGTACGCTAATCATTCTACATGGCCAACTGCCCCATTACAGCGCAGCCAATACATCCAACCGCTCGCGCCAAGCCTTTACATTACACTTGGTAGACAGCTCTTGTGATTACCCTGCCAATAACTGGCTGCAGCCTATAAAGTAAGTACGCGCAGGGCTAAAGCAATCAATATTGCGCCACTGAGTTTATCAATGGTGGCCGAGCGTTTTTGTAACTTATCCAACACTTTAGAGTGCGACAAGGCCACCGCTATAATGATGTACCACACAGCGTCTATTACCGACGCAGTGCCTGTCATAATAAGTTTATCTGCAACTACTAATTCCGCTGATACGAACTGCGAAAACAGGGCAATAAAAAAGAACGCCAGCTTAGGGTTGAGTAAAGACACCATCAAACCATCTCTAGCTGCAGCACTTATTGGCGCTGACACTTGATCTACATTCATCGGCCCTGCTCCATTAGAGCGCAATGCCTTAATACCCATCCACATAAGGTAAGCAGCACCCGCATAGGTCAAGAATTTATACATCAAAGGCCACTCCACCACTACCACTGCTAAGCCCCAAACAGTTAACAGCGCCCATAAAGCAACCCCTACGGCATGGCTTAGCGCTGTAGCGATTCCATGAGCGCGACCGTTACTAACGGTATGCCGCAATACCACGGCCAAACTTGGCCCTGGAGACATTGCACCCAAACAGCAAATTGCTACTAGTGAAAGCCATGTAGTGAGTGTCATGTATTGTCCTTAATCATCTGTAATGAAACGTTTTTCTAGTCCCTTATAAGCTCCTAGAGGATACCGTAAAATCCAACATTAGAGTCAAACATTTCTATCGTATAAGCGTTTTCCTTAACGCTTACGTAACCAATCCAACAAGTCGCTAATTACTTGTTGTTTATTTGGCTCATTAATCATTTCATGACGACTGTTGGCGTAGAGTTTATAAGTTACGTCTTTAGAACCTGCTCTTTTTAAGGCTTTTTGCAACGCAACCACAGCTTTTCCTTGCTTGCCCACGGGATCTTGGTCTCCAGAGAACAAATAGATTGGCAACTCAGGGTCAATTAGAGCCATAGATTCTGGCTCATGCACTTCGGCTAAACCATGCATCCAATCGAACCAAAATTGATTACTAATAGGGTGCCCTGCAAAGGGGTCTGCAATATAAGCATCAACCACTGCATGATCAGAGCTGATCCAATCTTTAGGAGTGCGAACAGGTTTAAAGGCATTATTGTAGTAGCCAAAAGTTAACCAGTCCAATAATTTACTATGAGCCAAGGGCCCAGCGCGCCAGCGTTCAAACAAAATCGGCACCAGACCTATGCGATACAGCCAGGGGGGTCTATAACTGCTAGCAGACAACACAAGCTCTTTAAGCATAGGTTTAAGTTTTCTGGCATATCGCTGCACAACACGTGTAGCCAAAAAAGTGCCCATGCTATGGCCATAGATGGTTAATGGTTGATGCCATTGTTGCTGCAAGTGAGAAATGATAGTCATCTGATCGGCTACAATCTTGTTCCAGCCATCATGATCTGCGAGGTGCCCTAACCCTTGTGCACTGGTACAAGTTAAGCCGTGTCCACGATGATCACCTGCACTAACATGGTAGCCCGCGGCGTTAAGCGCTTTTGCTAATTGGTCGTATCTAGCACCATGCTCACTCACACCGTGCATAATATGCACCCAACCACTAGCGTCGGTAGCAGGCCAAAGATGCACTTTAAAAATTACACCCACATCATCTTCGGCGTTAATGCTGATGATTTGATGATTTTTTTGTAACATTTTCAGGGCCCACTTTAATAAGAAAGAGTTTCTATTAAAGTACAATAGAGCCAAAGCTGCAATTATTGACTCCAGCTGCCATTATTGACTCCAGGGTCAATCGTCTAACAATGTTATTAGCTAATACCGAAGTCGAATGCAAAAAGTTCACGACTCCAACACCCAGCCCGGGTTAGATCTAATGCTAAAAGCTCATCACCATAACCCAATTGAGCCAACACATGGGAGTCTAACTCATCGCTAATTGACGTATTGGACGAAGCTAAACGCTGCTTAAATTCATCACTTTGAAAAGCGAACTCCTGAG
>Ga0307994_1001487_pt1 | contig 14020 bp, 9 predicted proteins | sample EllFjometagen261_FD_203171 | JGI IMG/M metagenome (GOLD analysis project Ga0307994, IMG submission 203171) | Marine microbial communities from Ellis Fjord, Antarctic Ocean - #261 | ecosystem: Environmental > Aquatic > Marine > Unclassified | place: Southern Ocean | collected 2014-11-02 | reverse complement strand
CAAGCCGTAGCAGAGGCTCTCAGCCTCTGCTAAGTTTGATTTGGGAGTTAAGTTTACTCCCTTCCCAAGGAGAGCAAAAATAGGACCTCAATCCTCTAAGATGCTATTTTTTTAGCATTTAATCTTGTGGCGCCATTCCCTATGTGCTGTTTTACCAGCATATGAAGATTCTTTGCCTTCTCCCTGCCGTCATTCTTTTCGCCTCCTGCGCTTCGGGCCCTACCGCCGCACCCACCGCCGTATCTGCCGCCCCATGGAGCCCAGCCGCAAGCGAAGGCCGTCAAATTCGCCGCACCGGATCGCTGAAGATGAAAACACACAAACTCAAGGACAGTTCCGAAAAATCAATCGCCCTCGTTCATTCCCACCAAGGAATCCTCCAGAGCTCCACCCTCACTGAAGACGTTTACCAAGCCACCATCAAGGTCCCCTCATCATCACTAGAGCCTCTCATGGAGGAGCTGAGTAGTTTCGCAAAAGTGACCCGTAAAAGTGTCAGTCAGGACGACGTCACCCGGCAGACCCGCGACCTTCAGGCCGAAGTCCAAAATAAGATCGCCCTCCGAAATCGCCTTCGCGAACTCCTCAAACAAGCAACGAAAGTGTCCGACGTCCTCGAAATCGAAAAAGAACTCGCCAATGTTCAAACCGAACTCGATCAGCTCACCGGAACACTAAAATCACTCAGATCCCAAGTCTCCTCATCGACCCTCTCGCTCAACATCGAACGCGATCGCCTCCCAGGCCCCTTGGGCCTGGTCACAAAGAGTTCCAGCTGGCTCGTCGGAAAGCTCTTCTACCTCAACTAACAAGGAACACAGGGCAGCTCCACTTGATCGGCGAAGGATTCGACACCCCTATTTTCAATCCCAGTTCTTTCCCCGCCCTCGCAATTTCAAGAATTTTCACCAAGGATACGTGTTCGTCGCAGTCAAGCTCTCCTTCTCTTCCTTCCCATAAGCAGGAAGTGCTGCGGCTCCTAGCATTGCGATTATTTCACGTCTTTTTATCCCTCAATTCAAGGCACTCAAGGCCCATTCCTCAAGGTTAGAAACATTCCTTTTGCGGAAATGAAAGCTCCCCCACCGATCCTACGTTTTATCCCCTTAGTATGAGTATCGATACCCGACGTCACTTCCTGAAAAAATCCACCCTCCTCGCTGGTTCCACCTTCGGATTCCCCGCCATCGTGAGCGGCCAGAACCTCAACTCCAAAATCCAGGTCGCCTGCATCGGCGTTGGAGGAAAAGGCGACAGCGATACCAAAAACGCCGCCAAATGCGGAGGCCATATTGCCGCCCTCTGCGACATCGACCGCAATACCGTCGACAGAATGGCGAAAACCTTCCCCAAAGCTTCCAAGCACTCCGACTTCCGCGAAATGCTCAGCTCCATCGGCGACAAGATCGACGCCGTCACCGTCTCCACCCCCGACCACCTTCACGGCGTCGCCTCCATCATGGCGATGCAGATGGGCAAGCACATCTACTGCCAAAAGCCTCTCACTCAGACCGTTTGGGAATCCCGCTTCATGCGCAATCTCGCCCGCGAAAAGAAACTCGCAACCCAGATGGGCAACCAAGGATCCGCAGCCGATGGCCTCCGTCGCTCCGTCGAAATCATCCAGTCCGGTGTCATCGGAAATCCCAAAGAACTCCACGTCTGGACCAATCGCCCCGTCTGGCCCCAGGGCCTCGAGCGCCCCGCCGGATCCGATCCCATCCCTGAAGGCCTCAATTGGGACTGCTTCATCGGGCCCGCCCAAATGCGCCCCTACAAAAAAGACGTCTACCACACTTTCAAATGGCGTGGTTGGTCCGACTTCGGCACCGGTGCCCTCGGCGACATGGCCTGCCACACTGTCAACATGCCCTTCCGCGCCCTCAAGCTCGGCTACCCCACCCGCATCGAGTGTGAAATGGCCTCACGTATTTACGACGAGACCTACCCCCTCACCACCCGTGTCCGCTTCGAGTTCCCCGAGCGCGATGGCCTCCCGCCACTCAAGTTCTGGTGGTACGATGGCAACCCATCCCAATCATTCGACCCCATCCGCCCCAAGGCTTCCGTCGTCGCCGACGTCATCAAACTCCGTGGCGGAAAGCTACCCGGCAGTGGCGCCGTCATCATTGGCGACAAAGGCAGCCTCTTCTCACAAGACGACTACGGCCGCGAATTCTACGTCAAACTGAACGGCGAAAAAGAATACACCCACGCCGACAAGCACCCCGCCTGCCAAGGCGTCCCCCAGACCATCCCCCGCTCACCCGGACACGAACAAGAATGGTTCGACATGATGGAAAGCGGCAAGCCTGCCTACTCCAACTTTGAGATCGCCGCCTACCTCAACGAAGTCATCCTCCTCGGCTGCATTGCCCAACGCGTCGGCGAAGGACACCCCATCGACTGGGACGGCCCCAACATGAGGTCCACCAACAGCGCCCTCGCCACCAGCCTCGTCAAGCGAGACTACCGCGACGGCTGGGCTCCCAAAGTCTAAGCAAAGGAGCCAGGGCGCGTGTCCTCCCTCACTCGAAGAGCGAAGGAGGGTCCCGCCTCGATCAATCCAACAGGGGGCAGGATGCCCCCACTCCTTTCTCCCATGTCAGCAACCAAGGGTCGTCCCTTTCGTTTCTTTTCGTGGTTTCCTCCATTCTTGACACTCTCAGCTTCATCAGGCACTCAACCGCCCTCCTATGATGAATAAACTCACTGTCCGTGATCTCGATGTTGCCGGAAAAGAAGTCCTCGTCCGAGTCGACTTTAACGTCCCAAAAAACGACGCCCTCGAAATCACTGATGACACCCGCATCCGTGCCGCTCTCCCCACCATCGAGCACCTCAGGTCCGCTGGTGCCAAGATCGTTCTCTGCTCCCACATGGGACGCCCTTCTGCTGAGAAGGAAGTAAAATACTCCCTCGCCCCTGCTTCCGAGCACCTTGGAAAACTCCTCGGATGCGACATCGCCTTCGCCCCAGACTGCATTGGCGATGACGCCGAAGCCGCACGTGCCTCTCTTTCAAAGGGCGACATTATTCTCCTCGAGAACACCCGCTACTATTCGGAGGAAAAGGCAAACGACGCCACCTTCGCCGAAGCCCTCGCTGGCGATGCCGAACTCTTCGTCAACGACGCCTTCGGCACCGCACACCGCGCCCACGCCTCTACCGAAGGAGTCACCCACCACGTTTCCCAGTCCGCCATGGGCTTCCTTATCGAAAAGGAACTCGAATTTCTTCAGGTCAAACTCGACAGCCCCGAGCGCCCCTTCGTCGTCATCATGGGCGGCGCAAAAGTATCCGATAAGATCGAAGTCATCTCCTCCCTCCTCGACAAAGCCGACACCATCCTCATCGGTGGCGCCATGGCCTACACCTTCCGCAAAGCGCAGGGCTACGAGATCGGCATGAGCCTCGTCGAAAACGACAAGCAGGCACTCGCCCTCGAGATCCTCGAGTCCGCTAAAGCAAAAGGCGTCAACTTCCTCCTCCCTGCCGACACCCGCATCACCAAGGAATTCAAAGAAGGAGCCGAAACCTGGAACACCGAAATCTACGGACAAGGCGGCACCATCCCCGCTGACAAAGAAGGCATCGACATCGGCGACGTCGCCATCGAAGAATTCAAAGAAGTGATCGCCGGAGCCAAGACCATCCTCTGGAACGGACCCATGGGCGTCTTCGAAAAAGACTGCTTCTCAAAAGGAACCGACGCCATCGCAAACGCCATCGCAGACAGCGGTTCCCTCAGCATCGTGGGCGGAGGAGACTCCGTCACCGCAGCCGTCAAATTCGGCGTCGCGGACAAAGTCTCCTTCATCTCCACCGGCGGCGGCGCCTCCCTCGAACTCCTCGAAGGCAAGCCCCTCCCCGGAGTCGCCGCCCTCAGCGACAAGTAAGGGAACAATCATCCACCTTTCAAAAAGCCCGTCTCAAAAGAGGCGGGCTTTTTGAGTGAGCGCGGCTTTGTAAGCCGATATCGCAGGGAAAGATGCCTTCTGGATTGAGCAACAGGCTAGTTCGCGGAGAATCATCTCCTCACAAAAAAGAGGAGCATCCCAACACGGGAAACTCCTCTCTAAATTCTAACAGGACTTCCTGATTCTACCTCACCTCGATCACTCCCCGCATGATGCCGGCGTGACCAGGGAAGGTGCAGATGAAGGGATAGTCTCCGGCCTCGGTAGGCGCAGTGAATTCCAGTTCCTGGGTTTCCCCTTTTTCCAAAAGCTTGGTGGCATGAAGAATATCAGGAGACTCCGGAAGCCATCCCTTTTTGAATCCTTCGGCACCGAGAGCGATCGCGGCGTTTCCGACGGCATCAGCGGTTCCAGGCTTCACGATGACAAAGTTGTGCGGCATGTAGTCGGGATTCACGAAGATGAGCTTCACCTTCTTGCCCACTTTCAGTTTGAACTCCTTCACATCGAACTGGATCTTCTCGACGATGGTATTCACGCGCACGGTCGTGAGATCAGCAGTGTTGGATTCGATGCCTCCTTTGAAGGTGACCATCTTCACTTCTTCTTCGATCTGCTGCGTTCCCAACGTCGGGTCAGCCACTTCCCAGAAGTGCTTCACGGTAGCAGCTCCTTGAGCGGCGTGTTTGTCAGCTGAGCTGAGAACCTTAGCCAGGAGATCGTTGTTTTTGACATTGTGCTGCTGGTGAACCCAGAGCGCTTCGAGAAGCGGGATGCCGTCTTCTTTCTTGGCGGGATCAAATTGCTTCACCCACTCCTGGGTCGCGGCAATAACCTCATCGGTATCGCGCTCACTGATTTCAACCCGAGTGCGGTGACGCACTCCCATGACAGGGTGCTTGAAGTTATCAAGGAGAGCGGTGATGGACGCGCCATCGATCTTCACAGGCTTCTGCAGCGGACGTCCCTCGTAGGTCATGCGATAGATACGACCGTGCTTCTTATCACGATTCGGGTCGCGCACGTTGTGCTGCATGTGACCGATGATGACGTTGTGCCAGTCAGCAACATAGAGTGCGCCGTCTCCACCGAAGATCGCATCCGTGGGACGGAAGTTCTTGTCATCGCTATAAAGCAACTCCTCTGCGGGAGTTCCCCAGACTTCACCAAGCTTGTATTTCTTATCCTCAAAGCCGTCACGATGCAGCTGATACTGCTTGAGGCCGAGATAGCCGATGGTGTTGCAGACGAGGAAGTTTTGCTGCATCTCCTCGGGGAAGTGGCTGCTGGAGACGATCTCATCAGCGGCGACCGGACGGACTTCTTTGTTCAAGAGCGGGAACATTTTGAAGCCCTTTCCTTCAGGACGCACCTGGTAGGAGCGCCCACCGGTTCCGTCATTGGCATATTGGTATCCCCACTGGTCAAAGCTGGTTCCGTGAGGATTCGGACTGTTCCCAGCGTGGAAAGTAATCGTGAAACGACGTGGATCAAAGCGATACATCCCAGAAGCACCGGTGCTCAGCGAAGGACCCCAAGGAGTTTCGTGATTGTGGTGGAGGAAGATTCCACTCTGCCAGTAGATTCCTCCGTCAGGGCCGAAGATCAAATTATTGGCAGCGTGATGCGTGTCGGATGAACCCACACCCTGCATGATGACGTAGCGCACGTCCGCGACATCGTCGCCATCGGTGTCCTTCAGGAAAAGGATATCAGGCTGGGAGGTCACAATCACTCCGCCATTCCAGAATTCAAAACCGAGCGGGTTGTGGACCTTCGCGAATTCAATCACACGGTCTGCCACGCCATCATTGTCGTCATCTTCAAAGATGAGCAGAGCATCGTTCATTTCCTTGAGTGGCTCCCACTTGGGATACGTCGCCCAAGCGGCAGCCCAGAGGCGTCCTTTGGTATCGACCTGCATCTGAACCGGGTTGGCCATTTGAGGGAATTTTTTTTCATCGGCAAAAAGGTTCATCTTGAATCCCTTGGCCAGGTGCATTTTCGAAATGGCTTCTTTGCCATCGAGATACTTGAGGTTGCCCTCTTTCGCCGCGCTTGAGCTGCGGGAACCACCACCCACGTTTGAAATGACGGGAATCGGAGCGGGGACATTCGAATCATCGACCTTAAGGTCCTTTCCAGCAGCGCGCGCCCAGATCTTTTTGTCGCGATTCGCAGTGGTCACATCGAGCATCTTGAGTTCGTGCCCCAGCACGTCCTTGTTGGTCTGACCATTGACGAAGCTCAATCCAGAACGACCGCCCCAGACGTCGTTTCCATCGGCCGCACGATAGCGGTTATACCAGTGCCAGTTCTTATCGGTCACTGCCTTGCGGAGAGCTTGATGACTCGGTGAAGCATTCACTTCTTTCTTTAAAAGAGCTTTGGCAATCACCTCGCCCACCATGCGATTTCCATCCTGATTCAAATGGATGCCATTCAAGGTCAGCGGAATCGTGCTGGTGGAGTAGAGTTTCAGAGAGGGGTTGAACAGGTCGAGGAAGGCGACGCCATTTTGCAGAGCGGCCAGGCGGGTTGCTTCCGTGATGGCGAGGAGGCGCTTGTTGTTGGCCCGGCCATTGGGAAGGTTCTTATCCTTGAGGTTTTCGTGGGCAATCGGACTCGCAAGAACAATGCGCGGGAGACTTTCGCCATTGGGCTGGGCCTTGCGTAACTCCTTCACGAGTTCAGCCAGCTGCTTGGCGTAGTCCTCAGGCTTGGTGTCAAAGGATTCGTTGTATCCAAACATCGCAATCACGACATCCGCTCCGACCTCTTGAAGATAGGCGGGCATAGGAGTGAAGCCACTGGAACGGGGATACTTGTTCGCCCGGTCGCCACTGAGGCTCATATTTCGGAAGCTGAGATCCATTCCGGGAACCTCGGATTGGATAAGAGCCTCCAGCCATCCGTCGTGCTGCATGCGCTCGGCGAGGCTGTTTCCGATAATAGCGATGGTGTCGCCTTTTTGAAACTTGAAGGGAGAAGGGTCGCGGTAGCCGTCTGGAACCTGCACCACCTTGGCGGCCTTTCCATTGGCATCACGATAGCTGACCTCTCCTCCGGTGCTAAAATCAACATTCGCTGAGAATTCGGGCGCTTTAATCCCCTTCTTTTGGAAGACTTTCTTCCGTTTTGCATCAAGGAGCGTGAAGGTAAAGCCGTCGAGTCGCTCCCCAAGGCTTTCACCGCGATTCCAGATCGTAACTAAATCGATCTTCGAACTCTTCCCTAGATCGAGCTCCCACCAAGGGTTTTTCGAGTTTTGCTGGGTGTGGGTCTGACCATTGCTGCTGAAACTTGGGCTCTTATTGCCATCGATCGCACGATCTGCCGTGCCGCTATTCGAATCGCTGGATTGGGTCGCTTTACCAGAACGGGCAATATTTTTACCCCCTGACAGAACTTCGACTTCGGCGAGTGTCAGAACGCGATTTTTGCCCGGAAGTTCGATTCGAACATAGCGGGCATCAATCGACGGCGCGGCCGCAGAAATCAGGGAGGAAAGGAGAAGGATCGTTGAAACTATCTTCATATGCGTGAGGCACTATTACGCACATCACGCCGCAAAACTTAGCGAGAAAATCGAATAAGTTCACAAAGGTGTCAAACTGCCTCCCTACTCCGTGAAGGCCATCACTTCACTCAGGCGACTAAAGCTGGGAAAGGTAAGGTCTTGGCAACCTTCGGTGACGATTTTGATGAACTTCACCTCCTTCGGGTCGAATCGATGAATGGCGTGATTTTCGCTCCCTCGGGTCTCCTTTTCCGTCTTCCCGACTGATTGAAAGATGGTTCCATCGGCCTAAACAAGGATTTCATACTGTTCCCAGCTCTTTCCAGCCGCCCGCTCATAAACGACGAGCTCATTCATCGATTGGATCGATGTTTATATACTAACTATCGATTTCCAATATCAGGCATCTCGCCTGACGCTGGGCGCATGATTCTCCTGCTCGCTGGCATCGCCGCACTCTTTCTCCTGATTGAAAAGGTGTGGCCCGCTAACAAACTCCCCGTTTCGAAGGGCTGGTGGACCCGCATCGCCCTGATCAACGCCGCTCAGGTCGCGATCGTCATTCTCGCCGGACTGACCTGGGACCGATGGTGCCAATCGTGGTCGCTCTTTCAGCTGAGTGAGCATGTCTCCACTTTTTGGAGCGCAGTAATTGCCTACTTCATTTCCACCTTCATCTACTACTGGTGGCATCGCGTCCGCCATGAGTCGCAATTCTTCTGGCGGCTTTGTCACCAACTCCATCATTCACCGCGGCGCATCGAAGTCCTCGCCAGCTTCTACAAGCACCCAGTGGAAATCACGATCAATTCGGTCATCTCCGCCACCCTAACCTACCTCATTCTGGGGATCACCGTCGAAGCCGCTGCGCTCTACACCGTCTTCACCGCAATCGCGGAATACTTCTACCATTGGAACATCCGCACCCCGCGCTGGCTCGGCCCCATCTTCCAACGCCCCGAGTCCCACCGCGTGCACCACGCCTACCAGCACCACACGCAGAACTACGCCGACCTCCCAATCTGGGACCTCCTCTTTGGAACCTATCACAACCCCAAGGGTTCTCCGAAGCGCTGTGGTTTCGATGAAGAAAGGGAAAAGAGCATGGGAGCGATACTCACCTTCAAAGACGTCCACGAAATCCCACCCACCTGCTTCGGCTGCCGCAAGCGCAGCGCCTGCTACTCACAAAAACTACAGTCATGAAAAAACGAAATATCGCCACCTTCGTCATCCTCGGAATCGCTTTGCTCCAAATGCTGGGCCACGCCACCAGCTCGAAAACCCTCCGCGGAATCGGCCTTCTCTCGGGCATCTCCCCTTACCCAAAAGTCTTTTGCGAAGCGAAGGGCTACGAGCCCTTCGCCGCTAAGTTCACCCTCATCGGCGAGGACTCCGACGGTGCCACTATCGAGACCCCCCTCACCGCCGAGTGCTATTCCCAGCTCGCCGGGCCTTACAACCGCCGAAATGTCTACGGCGCCGCCCTCGCCTATGCCCCCCGTCTTCCCGACGATCTCCGCACGCACCTTTTCACCCAACTCGATCCCCTTTTCAAAGAGCTCAATCTCCCTCCCTTGCAGAACACCCGCATCCTCATCGAGCCACGCTCCGGTGAGGCCACCACCGAATATCTCTACTCCATCGCGCAATGAACTACCAATTCACGATCTTCCGCATTCTCTTCGGCAGCTACCTTTTCTGCCACTTCCTCGCACTCCTCCCCTACGGCACCGAACTCTTCTCGGACCAAGGCCTCCTCGGAGACGGCTCGCTCAATTTTACTCCTCAAGTAAACTTCCTCACCACCCCGGCTGCCATCCTTTCGCTCCTCGCCGGATCTCTCGCCGCTTCGCTCTCTTTCGCGGCCGGCTTCCTTCGCAGAACTGCCGCACTCTTCCTCTGGTTCTCGCTCACTTTTCTCTTCTTAAAAAATAACCTCATCTCAAACCCCTCGCTCCCCTACGTCGGACTCATCCTCGTCCTCACCACCCTCATTCCCCTCGGCGAACCCTTCAGCATCGCGAAAAGGAAGTCCGATTGGAAACTCCCACCTTACATCATTCCCGGAGCCACCCTCCTCCTCGCTCTTGGCTATAGCTTCAGCGGATGGACCAAGCTTGCTTCGCCCAGCTGGATCGATGGCTCCGCAATCACCCATATCCTGAATAACCCCCTCGCCCGCCCCAGTTCATTCCGGGATCTCATCCTCAGTCTCCCCGAAGGGCTTCTCAGCATCATGACTTGGGGAGCCCTCCTCGCCGAACTCCTTTACCTTCCCCTCACTCTCCTTCGCAAAACCCGCCCCTGGATTTGGTTCGCTCTTCTCGCGATGCATCTTGGGCTCATCGTCCTCATCGATTTCGCCGATCTCTCCCTCGGCATGGTCATGATCCACCTCTTCACCTTTAATCCGAAATGGTTGCCTGCGAGAAAAAAAGCCACCAGCCTCGCCTTCGATAGCGACTGCTTGATGTGCAATCGTTTCATCCACTTCCTCGCCTCTCAGGATCAAGCCGGCGTCCTCAGCTTCGCCCCCCTTCCAAAGGGAGCCCCTCAGGAAACGATGATCGTAACCCGCGGAGAAAAGCACTTCCACCGCTCCACCGCCTTCCTCCAACTCCTCATGAGCCTCGGCGGGCACTGGAAAGGAATCGGCCTCCTCGGCTATCTCATCCCGCGCCCCATCCGGGATTTCGCCTACCGCGCCATTGCCCGCAACCGTCATCGCTTCGCCAAAAATGACGCCTGCCCGCTTCCTTCAAATGAAGTCACCCAACGTCTCGCTCCCGCTCTCGCCACGCTTCCTCCGGCTCCCATGACTCCATTTCCGACAAATCTCGTCCTTGGCATGGTCTTTTTCATCGCAGCGAGCTTCCTCGTCAGCTGCAGCACCACTCCCATCCACAAGGGCCGCTTCCCCTTCTCACTCATGGATCGCCCACCCGGAGGGAGCCATTTAAACAAAGCCGATGCTGCCTTTACCCAACTAGAGCGCTTCTCCCCCGGGGAAACCTTGCCGCAAGATATCCGGATCGGCGACGTCATCGCCTTCCACATGCCCCATCAAGAAGCCTGGAAACATCTTCGCAAGGGGAAGATCCAAAAAATCCCCTACGAACTCTTCTCGCACGGGCACCTCGCTCTCGTGGTCGACCATCACGGAGAGAAACGACTTCTCCAGCTCGCCATGAAACAGGCCGCAAATGTCGACGACGACTTCACCTATCTCCACGACAAGAATTGGACCCTCTATCGCCCCACCAGCGAAATCGATGAAGCGCGGCTCGACCAATTCGTGATAACCGCTCTGGCAAAGCTCTCCCACCCTAAAAAAGCCTACGATTACACCGGCGCCCTCGGTCTCCACAATCGCTCCACCACCCCCGAGACAATCGAAGACATTGCCCCGGAATACACCTGTGCCACCCTCATCCAAGCCGCCCTCCACTACGGCGGTCATCCGACCCGCTCGACTTTCCGAAAAGGCATCTTGGATATCGTGACCCCCGCCCAAGTCATCCACAGCGCTAAAGCCGCTGAATAAAAGCCTCTCAGACCGGCCCCTCTTCCCAACAATCTAGAACGGCGGGGGGCCATCTTAACTGATCCCAAGGGCCATTCTGAACAAAGCTTACGGCATGCTCACTCACGCCGATCTTCCGGGCGTGAAAGGCAGACTAGAGGGATGGCTTGCTTCCCCTGCTAATTCCCGATAGCTCATTGTCAGCAAAATGACGCCCACTCCCGAAGTCATCCTCGGCAACTCGAATCGACGATTCTCGGGTGTCACATCGACGATGCTTCAGACATTTCCCGAGGTCAGCGCCCGCGTCCCTCTTGCGGTTCTCGGGCCACACCATCTCCCTGATGGAGCCCCCGTCCTCACCTTTCGCGAATTCACCCGTGTCTGTCGTGAACTGCTACCAGATGGACTTCCGCGCGTCTTTCATGCCCGTCGGAATGACGAAATGATCCAAGCCCTCAGCGCCAAAAAACTCTTCGGAGCAAAAATCAAAATCATCTTCACCTCCACCGCCCAGCGCAACCACTCCCGCTTCACCAAAACCCTCATTCGCAGGATGGACGGAATCATCACGACCGGCTCAGCCGCCGGTTCATATTTAGAAAAACCGGCTGACGTCACCATTCCCCACGGAATCGATTTGGACCGCTTTCAGCCGCCCTCCAGTAAATCCGAAGCGTGGAAAAATCTCGGCTTCCCGGGCGACTACGGCATCGGCATCTTCGGCCGCGTGCGTCCTCAAAAAGGAATCGACCTCCTCGTCGACGCTGCCCTTCCTCTTTTGAAAAAGAACCCCGCTCCCACCATCGTCATCGTCGGCGAAACCACGCCCAAGTTCCGCGATTACCAACGGGCCCTCGAAGAAAAAATTGCCGCGGCGGGCCTCAGCAAGCGCATCATCTTCCACGGCAAACGCCCCGGCTCCGAACTCCCCGCCCTCTTTCAAGGCATGTCCCTTGTAGCAGCCCTCAGCCGGAACGAAGGCTTCGGCCTCACCGTCCCCGAAGCCATGGCCACCGGCGCGGCCGTCCTCGCCTCCCATGCCGGAGCCTGGAAAGACATCGTTTCGGATGGCATTCACGGGTTCACCGTTCCCTGTGATGACTTGAATGCCACGCGCGAAAAGCTTGCCACCCTCATCGCGGATCACGACAGTCTGTTTGAAATGGGTCGAGCGGGACGAAAGCACGTCGAGACCCATTACACCATCGAACGTGAAGCGAGCGCCCTGTGCGCATACTACCGTATCGTTCAAAAATCCTAATCCTCCTTCTCCGTGCCGCGCCCAAAATTCACTCACCGCCTCGAATATGGCGCTTATCGACTGATCGAGAGTGGCCTACGTTTACTCTCGGTGCGCACCACAGTTTCCCTCGGAGAATTCCTCGGTCGAATCGCCTTCCACATTCTTCCCAAGTATCGCCACATCGTGCTGCGCAACCTCCGCTTTGCCTTTAGCGACGAAAAGTCACCTACCGAGATCAACGATCTCCTCCATGAAGTTTTCGAGCGAAATGGCGGCAACCTCCTTTCCTCAATCAGACTCCCATTTTTAGACGATGATGAACTCAGGCAGCACGTCACCTTTGAAAACGTGGACCTTATCGATAAAGTCTACGCTGAGGAACGAGGCACCCTCACCATCGTCCCTCACATGGGAAATTGGGAAATGCTCGCCCAAGGTCTCCCGATGATACAGCCCCAAGGCACAGTGGGCGCATTCTATCGACGTTTGAATAACCCCCTCATGGACCGGCTCATTGAGAAGCGACGCAGTCGACGAGGCGTCCATCTTTTTGCGAAGCACTCCTCTAGCCATAAGCTTACTTCTTTCCTCCGTGAAAATGGCATCCTTGGAATCTTAGGCGATCAGCGAATTCCAAGCCGTGGGCACGCAGCCCTCTTCTTCGGGCGGCCCACCACCTTTTCCCCTCTACCCGAGCTACTTGCCAAGCGCACCGGTGCTGGACTTGTAGGAATGCATTGCCGCAGCAGCGGAGAAGACCAGTGGACAGTCACCTTCACCGAGATCGCGGATGCATCCGCCCAATCCTGTGCTAGTAACCTTGAAAAAGCATGGCGCAGCTCACCCGCTGACGTATTTTGGTTCCAAGATCGCTGGCGCATGACAGGCCAAAACCCCCTCTCTTTTCTAGAGAAAATGGATCCCTCACTCACCGTCTCGAAACCGCTTAGGATCGTCTCGACCAAGGCCCTCGAAGTTCCAGAAAAGCTCGCCAGCGTAGAAATAATCGACCTAGATTTCGACGAACCAACATCTGCCATCGAAGCCCAGCTCCAAGCTCTCAATGACACCGGAGGCTACCCCGTAGATCTCTACCTTTGTCCTGAAAAATTTGTAGTAAAGCTACGCAAGCTCACGGAGCGCACCCTCGTAGTAGCTCACGAGGCAATCACGGCATAGACGGGGGCTTCGCCGATCTCACCCAGCGGAATTTCTTTCCCCAAAACATCCAAAGTCTTCTCTGAAGAAAAAGGAAAGGGGCCAGAGAATGTGCGTCCATTGCACCACATCATCACGATCGTCTCATCCGCGCGTTCAAATTTTAAAGCGTAAACATTTTCCTCCGTCTCAAGCTTCTCTAGGAAAGTCGCAGAGCCTAAAAGATCGAGAAAGACTTTCAGCATCTCAAAACCAACCCGCGGAGTCCACCCCTCCTCGCCTTTTTCATCAATCAGTCCGAAGCCATGGGATACCAGTCTCCACCAATAAACCTGATCCACGTAGCCTGAGCAAAGGGTCAGAACGAGGTAGCGCAGCATGAAATGCCCGTAAGCCTCAGGTGAAACATGAAGATGATGCTCCGGATCATTTGGCCGTGGAAAAGAAGCAGCTACCGGCGAATAAATCCCAGTCCCTTCGAGAGGCCAATTCACCTCCGAGATGACAACCCGCGAATCACACGTCTTGGCACGGATCGCGATCGCTTTTAAAAGCGCACACTTTTCTACCGTCCCAAACTTCCCCTGTAAATTCTCAGGAGCACCGCGGCGATCGACATAGAGATGATGAGAAAGAGCCGAGAAGTGAAG
>Ga0307994_1001481_pt1 | contig 14046 bp, 13 predicted proteins | sample EllFjometagen261_FD_203171 | JGI IMG/M metagenome (GOLD analysis project Ga0307994, IMG submission 203171) | Marine microbial communities from Ellis Fjord, Antarctic Ocean - #261 | ecosystem: Environmental > Aquatic > Marine > Unclassified | place: Southern Ocean | collected 2014-11-02 | reverse complement strand
TACACAACCTAGCCCTAGAGACTAAGCAAACGTATCTACATCACCATCATGGCTACTGCGATTATTCACCGCTGTTGTTGGCATTTGTTCTGCACTGGGGGTTCTCACAGCTTGAGTCAACTGCCAATCTGGCTCTTCACCACGGGATTGTTGCTGGCCCTGATTATCACTAGCTACAGACACATCTGACAACTGTAAGCCACTGCCTTCAAGCTGTTCTCTCAGTCGAGGCAAGCTCGATTCAAGTAATTCACGCACTCCAGCGTTACCGCTAAGAAGTTGCGTCTGTAACACCCCATCTTCCATCATTAAATTAATATTCACCTGCCCCAAGCGAGCTGGATGGAGAGATAAATTCGCCTGCCAACGGCCTTCCTTAACCATACGCTGTAACTGTTGACCCAATTGGTCATGCATTTGCCGTGCCGCTACCTGAGCTGAGCTATCACCCTGCATAAGGCTAGTAAAACGTTGGCTTAGATCCATAGTAGATACGTCTGAACCCATAGAAGCACCCGCCGTAGGTGGCATATGGGACAATGATGCCGCGGCCTTAAAATTGGCCCCGGTGTAACTCCCCAGACCCTGCCCTTCCAGAGAATTGGTGGTGTTATGGGTAGCTGAAGCTGCGCTTGTAAATTGGTCTAACTTTTGCACCAATGATGGTGCAAGGGTAATCCCTGCAAAGGTTGTGGCTGTATTAGAAGCTGCAGCTGATGCTACGGTTGAAGCAGCTTGGGGTTTTCCCCGTGTTAACATTATATTGATAGTGTTTGCTAACTCCATTTTCTTATCAGCCATCTGGTTAACAGCACGAGCCTCGCGCTGCTGTAAGAATGATTGTGTAGCTACTTGCTGGCCGCGCACCATAATGACATCTGCATCAGTAAGCGATCCTGAGGCGGGGCCCACCTTGGCAGTGCCTTCAAGAACTAACTTAGCTACAGCTGGATCGATACCTAACTTAACCGCTAATCCTTGTAATTGTTGGTCAGAAAACTCAGGTTTGGCTCCGGCATTATCCGGCAAATTATTGCCGCTTGTCTGGCCACTGCCACCTGACACTGCAGGTTCAGCTGCACCCGCCTGGCCACTTAATATCTGATCGAACAAGCCTGAAGGAGAGCTAGACTTAGCTGCCGAGTTAATGCCCGAACCAACCGTACTGATGGTTTTTGGTGAGCTTAGCGTATCTATTTGAGCCATAATAATCAGCCTGCACTAGTGTCATTTATTCGTCAGAATAGACATAATTAGCTATTCTTCATTGTCGTCACATAATAGTATGCAAGAATCGATCCAATACGAACGGATTAACGGCGTGTATACATTTGAGTAGCAACAGCATCCATCTGCTTTTCATCCAAGGCTTCGTTTGCTGCTAATTGGTCTACTTGTGCCTTTTCTGTCAGCATTTCGCTCATACGAGACTTTTGTAAGTTAAGTACAGTCTGTGCCTCAGCGCGCTGCAACTTCTCCTGCAAACTCTGGCGTTGACGTAGCTGATCCACTTCCATTTGCATTAATTGCTGTAAAAACTGACGGGTTCGTACCAGCTTTTCAGTGGAACTAGTGCCCTGCTGTACGGTGATTAAATCTTTTTGGTAGTCTTGTTGATATTGACGTACTTTCGCTACCGAAGCGTCGATAGTGTCAATCATTTGTCTAACCTGCTGCTCACTTTCGAGGGACTGTTGGTATTGTTGATGTTGTATTTTTCCCAAACTGGTGAACCGATCAATTTTGCTGATAGCCATCTTTCTACTCCACTTTACGCTGCCGACGCAGCATCAACGTGTTGTTAAGGCATTGCCTGCAGGGTTTCCGATTGTTGAAATTCGTGCTGTGGCGGTTGCGCAAGGAGCTGTAAATGATCCAGGCTTGTGGCCATATCACACGAGTCATGCATTCCTTGTTGCAAGAATCGATCCATATCTAGTTTTTTATCCAAGGCTTGGTCTAAAAGAATGTTCTTTCCAGCCTGATAAGCACCTACGGTGATTAAGTCTTTATTGTCAGCGTAACTGTTTAACCACTGGCGTAACTGTTTGCCGTCCTGCTTTTGAGCTGAGTTCTGGAGCACTGGTGCTAAACGACTAATAGACTGATTAACATCTATGGCTGGATAATGGCCGGAGCCTGCTAACTCACGACTCAATACAATATGTCCGTCTAATACAGATCGAGCTGCATCGACTACGGGGTCTAGTTGATCATCGCCTTCTGCTAATACTGTATAAAAGGCAGTAATGGCCCCTTGGCTATCTTCGTGCCCATTGCCTGCTCGTTCCATTAGATTTGGTATTAAAGTAAACACCGAGGGTGGATAACCCTTAGTTGTAGGTGGCTCACCAATAGCCAAACCAATTTCACGTTGTGCTTGAGCTACACGGGAGATAGAGTCCATTAATAACAAAACTGACTTGCCCTGGTCTCTAAAGAATTCTGCAATAGTGGTGGCCAGCCTCGCTGCATGTAAACGCGTTACCGGAGACGTATCCCCAGGTGCTGCCACAACCACAGAGCGAGCCAAGCCTTCCTCTCCCAAGGAATCAAGTACAAACTCTTGAACTTCTCGCCCACGTTCACCTATAAGACCAATAACAATGACTTCGGCTTGAGTAAAGCGCGTCATCATACCCATGAGCACACTTTTACCCACACCTGAACCTGCCATCAACCCCAATCTTTGGCCACGCCCTACGGTGAGGAGTGCGTTAATACTGCGCACACCCACGTCTAAGGTTTGGTCTATAGGTCGGCGCTTCAAGGGGTTAATGTGCTGTCCCAAAATACTACGGTATTCTTCTGCTACAATTTCTGGTCCACCATCGAGGGGCTGGCCCATACCATCTAATACACGGCCTAACATAGACCGGCTCATAGGGGTATTTTGAGACCGTAACTGCGGTTTTACTTTAAAACCTGCGGCAATACCCTGCACACTGCCAAATGGCATTAACAACAGTTTTCCATCACCAAAACCAACAACTTCTGCCATAAGTATTGCCCCTGTAGGGCTGATGATGTCGCAATAGGAGCCCACGGGCGCATTCACACCAGTAGCCTCCAAAGTTAACCCAACCACGCGTGTCAACAACCCTTGTGGTCGCGCCTGCTGGAGCTGAACCCGCCCAAGGCTTTGAGATAACTTATCAACTAAGCTAATCATCTTCTGCTGGGCTCTTAAGCTGCTCATCCGTTTCGTCAGGCAAGGGATCTGCACCGAGGTCTTGTTGCTCAGTCAATTTAGGTACTTCGGCCTGCCCTTGTTCTTGCATCACCTCCATCGCAAGGCCCTGAAGGTCTTCCGACTGTTGCTCTGATTCAATAATTTCCATGGGATCAATGAAATGTTCATCTACAAATCCAAAGACTTGTTGGGATATTTGTGCCAAACGGTCTTCCATTAAATCTTCCACCCAGCTACCTGCATGCTCTACTTTAATACTGCCCATAGACACATCGTTACTTGGCTTTAATTCAACCTGATCTGGCAAACCATTGTGTTGTTGCAAACGCTCAAATTCTAGCGGGTGCATATGTACTTGAATAGCGGACCGAGTGGTTTGCAGCTGTTCCATACTCAGCATAATCAAACGTTCAATAGCGCGAGGGGATAAACTTAACTCGCCACGCACTAGCTCCTTAGCTAAGTGCACCGCCAAGGTTTGCATAGGTTGCAGCAATTCATCAGACAATGTGTCTGCCACTTTATTTAAATGCCCCACCGCCATTTGTACCGCTTGGTTGCCCTGCTCTTGTAGAGCCTGGGCCTGTTGCTGCCCTGCTTCAATGCCTTTCGCTTCACCTTCAGACTGGCCCAAGGCAAAACCTTTGTCATAACCTTCCTGGTAACCTGCGTCATAACCTTCAATTTGACTGGCACTCATCACGGGGGGCGGCGTAACATCATTAACTTCGCCTACATCAACATTGTCATCTTGTGCAGCAACACCGGCTTCGTCATGGGACATACTAAAGCTCTGCCAATCTTCATGCTTTGCCTGGACGTGCCTCGCAACGGACACTTCAGCTGGATAAAAATCAGATTTTGACGCAGTTTTAGCAGGCGACGTAAGAGAAAAGAAGGGTGCAAAATCGACACCGAATTCAGCTAGGGGCGTCGCCCAGGTCTGGTAATCTCCAGCAAGTTCATGTTTAACCACGTTATCAGACAAAATCTGCTCCGCTACCTAACATAATCTCTCCAGCATCAGACAAGCGTCGCGCTGTAAGAAGAATATCTTTTTGGGCTGCTTCCACTTCACTAATACGCATTGGGCCTTTAGCCTCCATGTCGTCAAGGAAGAGTTCACCAGCACGCTTGGACATGTTCTCCAAGAACTTATCTTTAACCAGATCATCGGCACCTTTCAAGGCCACCATCAGCTGTTCCGATTCTATGTTACGAATAAGTACCTGAATACTGCGAGCATCAACACTCTCAAGGTTATCGAATATAAACATGTTATCTTGAATACGGCCTGTGAGATCTTCATCCCGCTCCATAAGGCTGCCCATAATTTGGGTTTCCATTTCAGACTTAGCGAAATTCATGATCTTAGCTGCTTGCGTTACACCACCTACATTAGAAGACTTCACTGACGAATTGCTGGAGAACTGCTTCTGCATAATCACCTCGAGTTCTTCTAAAGCTTCTGGCTGGATAGTCTCTAACTGCGCCACTCGCATAATAATTTCTGGGCGTAACTCTTCTGGTAAATAGTGCAATACATCAGCTGCGAGTTCATGTTCTAGGAAGGAAATGATAATAGATATTATTTGTGGGTGTTCGCTACGAATCATCTCCGAAATAGACCGTGCGTCCATCCAGTTAAGAATATCTAAACCTCGGCTTGCCCGTGTAGGAATAATGCGATTAAGCACACTAGCTGCCTTGTCTTCACCCAAGGCTTTGGTCAGCACTCGTTGCACATAGTCACTGGTACCCATAGACAAGTTAGTTTGTTGCTTCATAGTCAAAACAAACTCGTTCAGCACCATATCTACGGCGCCTTGTGACACGTTAGACACAGACACCATTGCCGCGCCTAAGTGCTGTACCTCACGTGGGGGCAGGTGACTAATAACATCCGCTGCCTCTTCCTCCCCCAAAACCATCATGATAATTGCAGTCTTTTGGGTTTTACTTAACGCCTGAAACTCATCCTCGTCCTTAAGGCCAATGGTTGGTTCTTGGACTGGTGTTGGTTTTTGTTTTTTAACAGCCATAGTGCTTTCTCGTCTCTAAACTTTCTGCCGCGGTAATACTGTTTAGCCTTAAAGGTCTTGTTTAACCCAAGTGCTCATAACGCCAGCTACGCGCTTAGAATCTTCTGTAACTAACATGCGCATTAATGCTACTTTATCATCGTAACTATTGGCCGTATCCAACATATCCATGGATACAGAAGACCTCTTAGGGCGCATTCTAGACTTCAGTGCTTCTATACTTTCACCTGCAATCATCTGGTCTTCCATAGAACGCCCATCTATGTTTGAAACCCCAGTCTGACCAGCAGTGTCACTGGTCACTAACTTTTTAATTGCCGGCCTAAGTACCACCAAGATGAACACTAAAGCAAGCAGGGCTAATAAAATTTGACCTACCAAGTTCTGCAGCCAAACTTGCTCCCACACTGGCGCATCTGGAATGGGCTCTTCTACCTGAAAGGCCATGCCCATCACCGTAACATTGTCACCTCGCAGGGCATCAAAACCGACCGCTGTTTTAACCAAACTTTCAAAACGCTGAAGCTGATCTTCTGTTAGTGGCTGACGCACTTGTTCGCCCTGATCGTTAGTAGTGGATGGCTCATCAATCACTACTGAAATGCTTAAACGCGTTAACTCTCCCGTGGCAAGCTTAGTGTGTTGAATAGTGCGATCGATTTCATAATTACGTGTACGGTTAAGAGCTCCTGAAGACTCTGCTACCTTCACACTACTTTCAGCCACGAGAACCGTTTCGTTTTGATTTTCTTTCATCACCGGTTCTTTTGGCGGTTCGTTGGATAAACTTCCAGGTACGCCCTCACCCGAGACGCTCAATGTGTTGCCTCCATCCTGAGAGAGTTGCTCACTGCGGATAGAAATGGTGTCCGGATTGAAATTTTCCTGTGTCATTTCTTGCACCGTAAAGTCCATATCGGCATTAACTTCTGCACGCAATTTATTGGCACCTACCAAAGGGCTTAACAATGACTGAATACGTTGCTGGTACATTTTCTCTAGTTTATTACGATAACTTAACTGCTTATCGCTCATTCCTAAGCCACTTAAATCTTGATCATTTGCCAATAAATTACCAAATTGATCGACTACAGAAACATTTTGGGCTTCTAGGTAGGGCACACTGGAAGCCACCATGTGCACCACGGCCTGGGCCTGGGCATCGGATAACCGACGGCCTTGAGCCAAGGTTAAAATGACTGAAGCAGTGGGTTCAACACGGTTACGTACAAATACGGATTGTTTTGGCACCGCAAGATGCACTCTGGCTGCCTGCACCGCTTGAATACTACTAATTGAATGAGCCAGTTCTTCTTCAATGGCTAATTGGTAACGCTTTTGTTCAATAAATTGGCTGGTACCCATAGACTGCTGGTCTCGGATCATGGCAAATCCGTCTGTAGACGTAGCAGGAATACCTTGGCTGGCTAGTACCATTTTGGCCTGATGATACAGGTCACTAGGCACACTAACAGAGCCGGTGGCAGCATCAATTTCTACCGACACGCCCGCTTTTTGCAAACTTTCAAAGGCAGCAGCCTGATCCACCCCATTCATACCTGGAAATAATGGTCGATAACTCGCTTTATTCAACGACATGTAAACCATCACCATCACCAACAAAGCAAACACAGTAACCGCTAGAGGTAAGGTACGACGCACAGCAGGTTGTGCCAAAAACTCGGCCCAAATACCTTGGGGTATAGATTGCCTAGGATTAGCTTCGCCTGAGGGCAATGCCGCTTGATTCATTGTTGTCTCTGCCATGGGGTAATCCTAAAACGTTTCTTTATGGTCATTACTTACGGGGGAGGGAAAGGTTAAACCGGCATCTTCATAATATCTTGATAGGCAGACAACACTTTGTTTCTCACCTGCAAAGTGGCCTGATAGGCCATAGACGATTTCTGCATACTTAACATCACGTCTGCTAAAGGGATATCTGCACCACGGTCATAAGCTTCGGCCATATGCTTTGCTGTCATTTGGGTTTCATTAACAGACTGGAGACTAGACGATAATGCATCGCCAAAGTTCGAAGCCCCTTCAGCTTTGTTTACACCACCAATACCTGGCGACTGAGTTTGTGATTGGCTGGCCATGATGCGCATCTGGTTGATCATGCCCTGCATTGAATTTGCGCTGTTAACATTCATAATTTATTACTCTCTAGCTAGGGATGGCCATACCAAGATCTTTCATCTTAGCCAGCCTGTAACGTAAGGTTCGTGGGCTAATACCCAACTCAAGGGCCGCGTCTTTGCGGCTGCCATTCAGGCGATCCAAGGTATTAATAATCATTTTCTGTTCGCTGTCTCGAGCCACTTCAGACAAACCGCGGTTTTGTAGGTCTTGCCCAACAAAGCCACCATCTGTGCCCGTTGCTAGGTACGCTTGGTAATGCTCTTGCTCTACTGTTTGATGCAGTGAACTTACCTTTGGCACTAAGCCTAAGCTTGGTATCTGTTCCATAAAATCATCTAGGCCGCCATCTACTAACAAGTGTTCTAGACCTATTCCGCCACCCACGGCTAACACCAAAGCACGCTGAACCACGTTTTCTAGCTCACGTACGTTACCTGGCCAAGAGTAAGATTCCAAAAACCCCAAGGCAGCTGCATCAAACTGAGCATTAACCGCCGCAGCACCCATAGTGCCGCGATGACGCTGTAATAAAAACTGCGCAATAGGCAAGATGTCCTGAGCTCGGTCTTTAAGAGGTAATAACTTAAGGGGGAATACGTTTAAACGGTAGTAAAGGTCTTCTCTAAATCGTTTCTCTAGCACTTCTTTTTGTAGATTACGATTAGTCGCCGCAATAATTCGGGTATCTAATTTAATGACTTCGGTGCCGCCCAAACGCTTCAGTTCTTTTTCCTGCACAACTCGTAATAACTTGGCTTGCAAAGAAAATGGCAGCTCGCCTACTTCGTCTAAAAATAAAGTGCCGCCTTGAGCCTGTTCAAACAAACCTAAATAACGCTGGTGAGCTCCCGTAAAAGAACCCTTCTCGTGGCCAAAAAGCATATCTTCTAGCATGGTCTCTGGGATAGATGCGCAGTTAACTGCCACAAACTCACCTTCAGATCTAGGGGACGCTTGGTGAATATGTTTAGCTAATACTTCTTTGCCAGCACCAGACTCACCACCAATAAGTACCGTAACATCAGTTTTTGCAACCCGTTCAGACAGTGCTAAAAGTTGTTGGCTGCGAATGTCTCGGCAAATAAACCCATTAGGTCGGCGTTCTAGCAACTGGTTTAAATAGCGCTTAAAACGACCAGGTTCAATGGGCAGTGTTAATACATTTTTAGCCCCTAAAGCCATCGCCTCTACAGCCGTAGGAACATCGTTAGCATCCACCAATACCAATACACCTGCACGATGAAGAGAATCTGCTAATTGTTTAAATACGGCGACCAGGGGCACTTGTAAATTGGTGGCATTAATCACTAACAAATCCATCTGACTGCGGCTCAACAAAACTGCCAGCTCGTTCAAATCGTGTGCTGGCAGCGTCATCATGCCGGCACTTCTCGCCATTTCGGCAAGCAAATCTAGGCCTGTGTCTTGGCTATCTAGTAATGCGACTGTTGCGTTGGTGTTGGCCATCATTGATTCCGCTTGTGGTTTGCCAAAGGGCGTAATAACTGTTCACAAACTTAAATGCAATTTTAATGCCATAAAGATCAATATAACTTAATACATTGTTTTTGAAGGTTTTTTATAGATAACTCGAGGATTGTTACAAGGCCATCGACGACATTACGTCAACATTAACTCGTTTCTTGTAGCTGGTACTTCTTGATTTTTTCGATCAATGTCGTGCGTCTGACACATAACAGTTCTGCCGCTTTACTCACGTTACCTAGTGTTGCGTCGAGTGCTTTTTGGATGAGCTGGGTTTCCACCGCAATTAGCTGCTGTTTAAGGTCACATCCTTGGCTAATGTCGATGCCTGATACCAAGGCATCGGCTAATTCTTGAGTATTAGCTGGCTGTTTATCGACAACAAGGGGTGCAAATAAACTGGGTGGAGCACCTGTTTCCATAATCCCAGAGGTGCCCACAAAAGTTTGAGGGTGCAACGCCAATTCGGTTTGAATTTCCTCTTCCATCATTTCTGATATCCGCATAGGCGCGCCCGGCTGAAGGTTTTTCAAGGCAATTTCGGCACCTGGGTGCAAAATACTCATACGCTCTACTAGGTTGCGCAATTCACGACAATTGCCCTTCCATTCTCTCAGCAGAAGCTCATGACCGGCAGCAACAGAAAGAGTGACCGGTGCATCACCTTCAGAACAAAGGCCTTTGGCAAAGAAATTCCATAGCAATAAAATGTCTTCACCACGCTCGCGTAAGGGTGGCATTTGAATAGGAAAAACATTGAGCCTGTAATAGAGGTCTTCACGAAAGTCGCGCGAGGCAACTTTGTCAGATAAATTTTGATGGGTAGCTGCAACGATACGAACATCAATGGCCCGCGGCTTCTCGCTACCCACCCTATCAATCACCTGTTCTTGGAGCACTCGTAATAGCTTAACCTGCATATTTAGAGGCATTTCGCCAATTTCATCAAGCAGCAAAGTGCCTTTGTCGGCGAGTTCAAAGCGACCTTTTTTAGCGCTAGATGCACCGGAAAATGCACCTTTTTCATGGCCAAATAATTCACTTTCAAGGAGTTCTGCAGGAATAGCGCCGCAGTTCACGGGCACATATGAATATTCAGAGCGACTAGATTCTTGGTGTAAAGCCTTAGCGACAAGCTCTTTACCTGTGCCAGACTCACCGAGTATTAATACAGAAGCGTTAGACTGCGCAACCTGTCGAATCAGCGCCTTAACCTGCTGCATAGGAACGGAGTTGCCTAACAATAAAGAATCGGTAATTGACATAGATCTAGTTCTAAAAACTGGAATAGTCAAAATACCGACATATTCAATTCAATGCAAGTAAAACACTGGATTACTTTGTGAGCATTGAACAACTGCTTAATAACGAGTCAGCAATTAGGCGCATCAAAGCTTAATTAACCTTCTGGGTATAATGCATATCCAAAGGGATTTTTTCCCAAGACTCACGAATATCTTTTACCATGGCCTGAATATTTTGGATGGCCTCAGTGTCATTCCTTAACCCTGCGTTAAACAGCTCTTGTGCCATATACTGATACAAGGAATAGAGATTGTCTGCCAGCTCACTGCCAGCTTCCATGTCCAAGCAATCGCGCATTCCATTGATAATGGAAATAGCACGGGTGCTTTGCTTACTGCGTAGTGCAAAATTTTTATGCTGAATAGCACCTATGGTCATGCTCATAGCTTCAATCGCCCCATCAAACAACATCAATACCAATTGGTGGGGCGATGCATACATTGCCTGGGTGTCATTTTTAATCTGACTGTATTGGGCCAAGGCTGCGATAGCGTTCATAAGTGCTTCCTTACGTTAGTGTTCAAGGTCACTTATACTATCGACAGTTACACGAAAAACTTAACAAAATCATGCCCGTTATCGGTAAATTTCTTAATTATTTTTTGAGGTAAAAGGAAGGCTATCCAACTGTAATTCAAGGTAGGTTTGCATTGATTTCATTTCGTCCATGATCTTACTCATGGTGCTAAATTGCTTGGTATATCGTGTTTCTATTGCAGCCATTTTCTTATCCAGTGCTGTTTGCTCTGCCGAAAGTCCTACTTTAGTTTTTCCATAACTTGTCTCACGCAATTTAACCACGCCGTCATAAGCAAGATAACTTGCGATTTGCTCCACAACATCTCCTGCTATACCTCGGCTGTCAGTGCTATAGCTAGATTGGTCATTCGTATTGCCACTGAACATTTTTGTGATATCCGTATAATAACTAACCAGCGCGGTACCTAATTTTGCCTGATCAGTTTTAAAGGTGCCATCACGCTGTAGGGATATTCCAATGTCCGACATGCTTTTCTTGGTAGCACCAGGTGCAGAGCTGTCCGATGTTAAAAAACCATGCATTTTACTTCTTATTGCTCTTACTGATGCATCCGATTTAAGACTGCCCCCGTCTGCAATTAATGAACCACTTGTTGTGAGCCCTGTTATCACCCCTTCAAATATATTGTAGGCGTCCACCAACCCTGTAATAGCGGCCTTAGCGATAGTAGTGTCACGACTTACCGATAACACCACATCAGTGCTCGTAGTTGCCATGAGGTTAAGCTTAAGCCCAGGCACCAAACCATTTAGCTGATTACTTGAGCTAGAAACAGATATGCCGTTGACGCTAACTGTGGCATTTTTCGCCGTTTGTATTTTGTTACCTGTGGTCGCCAAACCAAACGTATCGTCAGTAATAGTGAGCGCATTGTTGGTCCCTTGGGGGCCTTCGACAACAACACGAAAATTACCAGTACTGGTTTCTACAATGCGAGCGGACACATCAGCAGTGAGTGCATTGATGCCGGAGACTAGGTCATTTAAGGTTGCAGACCCAGCGGCTAGGGTAACCGTTTCCACCGCACCCGTACCCACCTTAATGGTGACCGTGGCCGTCGATGCACTGTTCTGATCGTCTGTTTTGCTGGTATAACTGGAAGACTGAAACACATCATTTTGAGCTAACTGATTAACGCTCACCTTATACGTGCCTGGCAGAGCGGTACTGGCATCAAAATTAGCCGAAAGAAGTGCGGGTGCAGAATTACTTACGGTAGAAAAGTTAAAGTCCCTTTTATCATCCACCAACACAAATGCTGCTTGTAGCGTAGCGAGAGAAGACTTTAGTTTTGACATACCAGAAACGCTGGCATCAACGTCCTTAGTACGACGGTCAATAGCCGACTGCTTACCCGATTTATCTGCGGCGACCAAGGCCGTGACGATTTTTTTAGTATCAAAACCTGCGCCAACACCTAGAGCTTGTAAATAATCAGTTTCCATAATCCCTCCTCTAACTTACCTCCATTCTGTTAGGTAAGCGGCAAGTGTTTGCCGTTTTATAGGCATGTCGATTACTTCAAAAGCGATAATACGCCTTCGCCAGAAGCATTAGCTTGGGCTAACATCGCTGTACCCGCTTGTTGAAGTACTTGGGTCTTAGCCAAATTTGCTGATTCAACAGCGTAATCAGCATCTTGAATACTTGAACGAGCAGCAGACGAATGTTCAATCCGATTCATTAAATTAGATACGGTATGATCTAAAGTATTTGCAACCGCTCCCAAGCTGCCTCGGTGGGCATCCAATGCTGCAATAGCAGTATCAACTGCGGCAACCGCCAGCGGTGCATTCGTGGCGTTTTGAAGGTCGATAGCTGCAGTAACACCTAACGTTGTCGCGGTCATTACGATTGGCGTAATAGTAACGGTATCAGACGCGCTATCTCCAACTTGTATTTTCAACGCAACTGAACTGTTAGTAATAGCTATACCGTTAAAATCTGTGTCAGCTGCAATACGAGTGATCTCTACCGCCAATGCTTGAAATTCTAGGTCCATTGATGCACGGTCTGTAGCAGAATACGTATCGTTTACTGCCTGGACTGCAAGCTCCTTCATACGGTTCAGCATCGAGCCTATCTCTTGCATTGCCCCATCAGCAACGGCGATCATAGCTATACCATCATTGGCATTTCTTACGCTTTGATTAAGCGCTGTAACTTTAATTTCCAACTTATTAGCAAGTGCCAAACCAGCAGCGTCATCCATTGCTGAGTTGATACGGCTGCCAGAAGCCAAACGCTCCATGGACGTTTCCATGTCGGCGCGCGAGCTCGCTAAATGACGCTGTGCTGTAAGAGATGCGATATTTGTTCCGATTACCATACTCATGATAACTACTCCTTTAGTAACTAAATCTACTTTATTACGGCAATAATTTGCCTATTTATAGGGAATTCCTTAACTTCATTAAAGTGGCAATAAACTGCCTATTTATAGGAAATCCTTTAACTAAGTTATATTAAGCATAAACCGTGCCAGTTTTATCTCTAGTAGTATTTGGTTAAATCGAATCCAAAAAAAACAGCATCCTATGCAGATACTGTTTTGGTAATCCTTAGATCCTTAAGTCCTTGAATTAAATATTAGCCCCATCATTTGGTCGATATTTTGCATGGCTTTGAGCGCTTCTACACTAGGCATTTGCCTTATGAGTTCACCAGTACTTTTATTAGTGACTCTGACTACATCTTTACCTGTTGCCGCATCAGTGCTAAATACAATAGCTTGGTTACGTGAAGCCATGGCTTCGTTTAACTGCGCTATTTTAACATCAAGCTCTCTTGAAGAAATAATCGGTTCGCGATTAATATCGATCTTTGGAGCCTCTGGTACTGGTTTAAACTGAGGCTTTACTATAGTCGCAGCCCTAACCACTGATTGGCTTACACCCACCTTACTATCAACTATCTGCGGAGCCGCTTTGGGATTAACTACAAGTGCTTCTATCGCCATAACAACCTCCTATCGAATGAAATAATGTTTAGGATATGGCTGAAAATTCAGCCGTATTTATATTTGCCCTATTACTTCAAAAGAGACAATACGCCTTGGCCAGAAGCATTAGCCTGGGCTAACATCGCAGTACCCGCCTGCTGTAGCACTTGGGTCTTAGCCAAGTTTGCAGATTCAACAGCGTAGTCAGCATCTTGAATACTTGAACGAGCAGATGATTGATGCTCAATCCGACTCATCAGATTAGATACAGTATGATCTAAAGTATTTGCAACCGCTCCCAAACTGCCTCGGTGGGCATCCAGTGCTGCAATAGCAGTATCAACTGCTGCAACCGCCAACGGCGCATTCGTGGCGTCTTGAAGGTCGATAGCGG
>Ga0307994_1001480_pt1 | contig 14050 bp, 12 predicted proteins | sample EllFjometagen261_FD_203171 | JGI IMG/M metagenome (GOLD analysis project Ga0307994, IMG submission 203171) | Marine microbial communities from Ellis Fjord, Antarctic Ocean - #261 | ecosystem: Environmental > Aquatic > Marine > Unclassified | place: Southern Ocean | collected 2014-11-02 | reverse complement strand
AATTTATCCCTACAAGTTATCGTGATTTTGCCCTAGACGGTGATGGTGATGGTCGCATTGATTTATTCCACAGTGAGGCTGATAATTTTGCCAGTATTGCCAATTACTTAGCACGTCATGGTTGGCAGGCTAATGAACCATGGCTGGTAGAAGTAGACACAAAAATAGACCCAGTTTGGGTGAGTAAAAAAGCTAAACGGCAAGGTATAACCCTAGAGCAATGGCAGCTCAGGGGTATTCGAGTGCCAGAGTTGGCAGACAAAATGAAGGAATTCAACTTGTATGCTTTTTCCACCGAAAATGAGGCTGAGCATCGTTTAGGGGGTGCTAACTTTTACGCCATAACACGTTATAATCATTCACTTTGGTATAGTCGTGCGGTGGTAGAAATTGCCCAAGGTATCGCCAAACCCTAAACTAGGTTGTATAACATGCAGTATAGATTCCAAATTATTTTAACGACCCTCTTGGCCCTGGCTGTGAGTGCTTGCTCTACTTCCAGCCAACAACCCAGCGGCAATGCTAGTGCCCAGCCCAATAGCAATACAAGCGTAGGCAATTCGCAAGTGGCAATAGTAGCGGCTGCTAAGGCTAAAACCGAAGCACGTTATGCCATTAAACAAGACTTGGGCCCCAAGCAGCACCTAGACATGAGTAAGGCCCCAGATGCCATTCCAAAAGTAGAGCCCCACAGCCGAGGTGGCAATAAGAGTCAATACCAAGTGTGGGGTAAATCCTACTCGGTAATGGCGTCTAGCGTTGGCTATCAAGAGCGCGGTTTAGCGTCTTGGTATGGGCAAAAGTTTCATGGTCATTTAACCTCTAACGGGGAAACCTATGACATGTATGCAATGAGTGCAGCTCATAAGTCTTTGCCTCTGCCTACCTTCGCTCGAATTACTAACCTGGCTAATAATAAGATGGTCATTGTTAGAGTGAATGATCGGGGCCCGTTTCATGGTGATCGCGTGATTGATTTGTCTTATGCTGCTGCCAGTAAATTAGATTACCGCAAAACGGGTGTTGCAGAAGTGTTAGTTGAGGCCATTGATGCGAGTCAGTGGAGCCCTGCACTAGAACAAAGCATTCGTAAGCAGCGTAATAGTAATAGTTTTTCTGCGTCACAAAGTAAGGCTATTGTGCCTGTTAAATCCGCGGCTAAAACTGCTGCAGTTAGTGTTAAGCCAGTGTCTCAGGTGCGGTCTTCATCCCAGAATGAAATTCGCCAACAATACAAACGTGTGTCTGGCTATTACGTACAGGTAGCGGCAGTGTCGAACATTGGTAGCGCTTTATTGTTGCGAAATACTCTAGTACAGGAGCTTAAGCGAGCTAATGTTTTTGTAGAGCAGGCTAGTGATCGGCCAGATTTATTTCGCATCCTTATTGGGCCTATCACAGATGCTGGCAGTGCCACTTTATTGATGCAGCAATTGGCAACCTTAGGGCGTGGCCAAGGGCTTATGATAAAGCCTTAATTTGCTGCCTCAAGCGTGTCTCTCATGGTACACTTTGAGCCGTTGAAAATTGCCAATGAAAATGATTAGGTCATTGGACCAATAAACTAAGGTGTTTGAGTATGGTAAATATTGTGGCTTCGGCTAAGTTATTATTTTGCGGCGTGAAGCAGGCAATAAAACATAGCGTTAAAACTGTGGCGCTGTTTGCAGCCGTATCCATGCTGCTACCTATTGGCCTGGCTACTTCTGCCCATGCTGCTCAAGCCCTTGTGCCTCAGCCTCCGCAGCTGGCAGCTAAGTCCTATATATTAATTGATGCGATCACTGGTGAGGTGATTGTTGAAATGAACGCCGACGACGTGCTGGCCCCAGCAAGCTTAACCAAATTAATGACCGCTTACATGTTGGACTATGAGGTAGCTTTGGGCAACGTTTCGTTAGATGACCAGGTGCGTATTAGTGAAAAGGCATGGCGAACAAAGGGTTCGCGGATGTTTATCCAAGAGGGCACCTTTGTTAAATTAGAAGACTTAATGCGTGGCATTATCATTCAATCTGGTAACGACGCCAGTGTAGCAGTTGCAGAACATTTGGCAGGCAGCGAAGACGCTTTTGCAGATTTAATGAACCAGCATGCTGTGCGCCTAGGCATGACTCAAACACACTATCGCAACTCTACAGGCTTGCCAGCAGAAGGCCATAAAACTACAGCACGGGATCTAGCCACCCTGGCTCGGGCAATTATTCGTGAATACCCTGAACAATATAAGGTGTATTCGGAAAAAGAGTTTACCTTTAATAAAATTAGGCAGCCAAATCGTAATAAGTTGTTGTGGCGTGACAGTACAGTAGATGGACTAAAAACAGGCTATACGTCTGAGGCTGGATACTGTTTGGTGGCATCAGCTAAAAAGGATGGCCAGCGTTTAATTTCTGTTGTTCTAGGTGCCGCCAGCACTGAGGCTCGGGCACAAGAATCACAAAAACTCATCACCTACGGCATGCGCTTTTTTGAAACACATGTGCTTTACGACGCCCAAGAAATTTTAAACGAAGCTCGGGTTTGGGGCGGTGCACAAGACTACATGGAGTTAATGCTTGAAAGTGAAGTTGCTGTCACTATTCCACGTGGCCAAGCCAAATACATTAAAGCGACCATGGACATTAATAACGGCATTGAAGCCCCATTATCTGCCGGTGATATTTTAGGTAAGCTTGTCATTACCCTAGACACAGACATTATTTTAGAGCGAGATTTAGTTGCCAGTAACGATATACTTGAAGGTGGTTTTTTCAAAGGCATTACCGATAGTGCAAAACGACTTATTAGTGGCGAATGATGAAAGTTAAGCCTGAAGCCCCAAAAATTGAGTTTCCCTGCGCTAACTATAGTTTAAAAATTGTGGGCCTTAAAACGGCAAATTATCATAAGTGGGTGGTTGAATGTATGCAGCGTTTGGCCCCCGAACTAGACCCCAAAAAAGTGCAGGTAGTAGATAGCCGAAATGGCACGTTTCAGTCTATACGTCTGGCGGTAACCGCTCAGAGTGAAGATCATTTAAAAGAAATACATCAAACTCTAATGGACAGCGGCAAGGTTAAACTTGTCCTCTAGCTTAGCCGCTAAAAAAGGGGTGTTAATAAGGCTGCTATCACCCCAAGCCTATGAACTCAGTTGGCAAGGTATGCAAGACTTTACCAATCAGCGGGATGAGGCGACTTTAGATGAGATATGGGTATTACAACACCTGCCTGTATTTACCCAAGGCCAGGCAGGTAAGGCCGAACATATGTTAGACCGAGGCACCATACCTCTAGTACAATCGGATCGTGGGGGTCAGGTAACTTACCATGGGCCCGGGCAGATGATGATCTATCTAATGTTAGATTTAAAACGCTTAAGTATAGGTGTTCGAATGCTAGTTTCGCATATGGAGCAAGCACTAGTTGGCTGCTTGAAATCTTATGGCATTGCGGCTAATGCAGACACTAAAGCCCCTGGCGTATACGTGCATGGTAGTAAAATAGCCTCATTGGGGCTGCGTGTTCGCAAAGGGTGTAGTTTTCATGGCCTAGCTCTTAATGTAGACATGGATCTTAGCCCCTTTAAGCGTATCAATCCCTGCGGCTACCCTGGTTTAGACATGGTGCAGATGATCGATTTTAATCAGGCGGTTGATTTTGATCAAGTAGCCCGTAGCATGTGCCAACATTTAGTAAAGCAATTGCAGTACCTACACGTTAAGACAACTCAACAACCTTGGGTTGGACACCATTGAATATAACACAAGAGCAATAAGTTACTATGGCGACATCATACAAAGCAGAAGCAGGCGTTAAACTTCGTGGCGCCGATAAGGTATCGCGTATCCCAATTAAAGTTATTCCGACTGAAAAAATGCCTCGTAAGCCAGACTGGTTGCGGATTAAAGTTGTGAGTTCGCCTGAAATTAACCGTATTAAATCTAAACTTAGAGAGCATAAGCTGGCTTCTGTATGTGAAGAAGCTAACTGCCCTAACTTAGGCGAGTGTTTTAGTAACGGCACTGCAACCTTTATGATTATGGGTGAAATCTGCACGCGTCGATGCCCATTTTGTGATGTAGCCCACGGGCGCCCCAATGCATTGGCCGTCGATGAGCCTCGAGAATTAGCCACTGCTGTGGCTGATATGGCGCTTAAGTACGTTGTGGTCACCTCTGTAGATCGTGACGATTTAAGAGATGGTGGTGCACAGCATTTTGCAGATTGTATTAGCGCCATTAATGAGCGTACGCCAACAACTCAGGTTGAAGTACTTGTGCCAGACTTTCGGGGGCGTATGGACATTGCATTAGATATCCTAGCCCAAACACCTCCCCATGTGTTTAACCATAACTTGGAATCCATTCCCCGCCTATACAAAAAGATCCGCCCAGGTTCAGACTATCAATGGTCTTTGGATTTGCTGCAAAAATACAAACAGCGGTGTCCTGACGTGTTAACTAAATCAGGCCTAATGTTGGGTTTGGGTGAAACCAACGAAGAAGTATTGCAAGTGTTGCAAGATTTACGAGACCACGATGTAGATATGCTCACCCTTGGACAATACTTACAACCGAGTTTAAGCCACTTGCCTGTAGATCGGTTTGTGCCGCCTGCAGAGTTTGATGAGTTGGGTGTAGCAGCTAGAGCAATGGGCTTTAAGCACGTAGCCAGTGGGCCACTAGTGAGGTCCTCTTATCATGCAGATTTACAAGCAAAAGGCGAAGTGATAAGTTAATTGCTAATGAAAAAGTGCACTTTATATTGCCTAACGCGACACATAAAAAATACAATAAAATAAACCAACATAAGGTAAGGGCTAGTTATGGCGATCATTCATTGGCTAGGCGCTGGGCTTTCTAGCGCGCCAGGTATTAAACGACTCATCGGTAATGGTGCAGAGTTATGGTTGTGGAACCGTACTTTAAGTAAAGCTGAAGCCGTTATCCATAATTTAGAAGGCCAATGTCAGGCACGAACACTAGACTGGCAACAACTAGCTAGTCATGTAAGCAAGGGTGATATTTTGGTGTCCATGTTGCCTGGGTCATTTCATCTTCAGGTGGCCCAGTTAGCCCTAGATAGCCAAGCTCATTTTGTGTCCAGCAGCTATTTATCACCTGCCATGGAGGCCTTGAACCAACAAGCCAAATCGAAAGGCCTTTGTTTGGTAAACGAGGTAGGCTTAGACCCTGGTATCGATCATCTCTTGGCTTATGCATTATTAAACCATTACCGTGGGTCTGCGGCATATAAAAAAACTAATCATATAGAGTTTAGGTCATTTTGTGGCGGCTTGCCTGCTGAAGAGAATGATTTTAAGTACAAGTTTTCTTGGTCGCCACTGGGTGTGCTCACTGCCCTTAGGTCTACTGCAAAATGGCTTGAAGGCGGTGAAGTTAAAACCAATAGTAAGCCTTGGCTTGCCGTGCGTGACTATACGATGCCGCTGTCTGAAGAGCACAGTTCAACCTTTGAAGCCATTCCTAACCGTGACTCACTACCCTTCATGGCCCAATACCAATTTGACCCTCAGTGGCCTGTTGATACATTTATCCGTGGTTCTTTGCGGCTACCAGGCTGGTCAGATGCATGGCAGGACATTTTTAGTTTAGTGGAATCTGCCGATGGTGCGGATGCAAACGCCAAGCTTGCTGCCAAGTCTGATGAGCTTTGGCAGCGATACGCTTATAAAGACGGTGAGCAAGACCGCGTGGTATTGTATGTAGAGCTGTTGGCTAAAGATGCAGATACTAACCAATGTATTTGGCACCAAAGCTACTCAATAGATGCCTTTGGTAAGGACCAAGGTAGCGCCATGGCGCGCTTGGTATCGACCACGGTGAGTTTAGCTGTTGATGCTGTTTTAGAAGAGCGTATTAGTGCAGGTGTTAGTGCTGCACCCAACGAAATTAGCTTAGTGTCTGATTGGTTGAGTTATCTAAATGATCACCATGAGCCCATTAAACACCTGAATCATCTGGTTTAACTGTGCAACAACCTAAAAGCGCTATTGTTGTTGGGGCTGGGATGGTAGGCCTATGCTGTGCTTATGCCCTACACATTAGAGGGGTTAGCGTCACTATTGTAGACCGAGACCCTGTGGGAGATAAAACCTCTTATGGTAACGCTGGCGCTCTAGCTATCAGTGAATGTGTGCCGCACAGTTTGCCAGGGCAAATTTGGTCTATACCCAAGTGGCTGTTAGACCCAATGGGCCCCTTGTCTATAAGGCCAGCCCACATTCCTCAATTTATACCCTGGTTACTAGCGTATCTTGGGCATAGCCGTAAAAAAAACGTCTCGCACATTGCCAAAGCACTGCAGGCCATCAATGGTAGAGTAAGTGCAGACTATGACCCTATGCTTAAAGCCATAGGCTATGCAGATAAAGTGCGAGATAAAGGCTGTATTAGAGTCTACGATGATTACAAAAGTTTTAAATTAAGTGCGCAAGAGTGGGACATCCGTAAGCAATATGGGCAACACTTTGAGCTTTTGGGTGAGGCTGAATTAAGGCGTATGGAGCCTGCTATAGGGCAGACAAAGTCCTTCGGTGTATTGCAGCCCCAATGGCGCATTATTGACGACCCGAAGGCCCTAGTGGGAAGTTTGCGAGAATGGTTAGTGAGCCAAGGTGTGGCCTTGGTAACGGCTAATGTAGACGCTTTAGTAACTCAAGACAAGCGGGTAGTGGGTGTTAAAACGCCAGTGGGTGAGCATGTTTCAGACATCACCTTAGTAGCCGCAGGTGCTTGGTCTAAACAGCTAGCCAAACAAGTGGGAGAGACGTGTTTGCTAGAATCTGAACGAGGCTATAACACCACCTTGCCTTACCCTAATATAGCCTTAAGCCATGAGCTTTTATTTGCCGAACAAATGTTTGCTGTGTCGCCTTTATCTGTTGGTGTGCGCGTTGGCGGTGCGTCAGAATTTGCGGGCTTAACAGCTGCGCCCAACTTTAAGCGCAGTGAAAATTTATTGGCTCTAGCCAAGCGCTACCTACCCGAGTTAAATACCAAAAACGGCCAGCAATGGATGGGACATCGGCCATCTACGCCAGATTCATTGCCTGTGCTAGGCCGGTCAGTAAAATGGCAGGGATTGTCTTATGCCTTTGGCCATGCCCATTTAGGTATGACTCAGGCCGCGTCTAGTGGGCAAATGGTAGCTGAAGATTTGCTCGAACCTGACAAAGGTACAGACTTAACAGCCTATAGTATTGGGCGCTTTAGCTAATGACTAGCGAATAGGTTTGCCGGCAAGTTGCATTATTAAGCCACTTAGCAAGTCCCATGCATTAGCTTTGCTCACACCCTTTACACACTGATCTATGGCTTCGCATTGCTGTAGCATATCTTGGGCACTGTGGCTGTTATGATTTTGCGCCGCAGTACGCAGGTAGCCTTTACGCTTTTCCCATACGCGTTCTTGCTTCAGTCCAGCTTCAACCCCTTGAGGGTGGTTAATAACATTAATGAGCAGCCTAATTTCTCGGCTTAATACCCATAGAATTTCCATAGCCTTAGACCCTTCTTCCTTTAAACCATAGAGCATGGTGAGGCTGTGGCTCGCTTGGCCGGTAAGGGCGGTATCTACAAGCTGGTAATTACTGTATCTGGCAAGGCCGCCAACGTCGGCATTAATATGTTCTGCAGTAATTTCGAAGTTCGCACCATTAAGGGTGAATTTCTCTAATTCCTGAGCCGTAGCGAGTAAGTTACCTTCAGTTCTTTGGGTCAGCAATTGGCAAGCGTCTGGGGTTATTTTTAGGCCTAGTTTTTGGACCCTATTGTTAATCCAGCCAGCCATGTGATGTGCTTCTAGTGGAAAAATGGCCATACAAACCCCAGCGGTTTCTAGTGCCTTAAACCATTTAGCACTTTGGCCTTTGGAGTCAATTTTGCCACTGCTAATTAACACCAGATTGTCTGGGTTAGGTTGGCTAACCAGCAAGCTTAAGGCGGCAGAGCCTTCTTTGCCAGGTTTGCCATTGGGCATTCTGATTTCAATTATTTTGCGGCTAGAAAAAAGTGACATGGCTTGATCTGACGCAGTAATTTGCTGCCAATCAAAGCGTCCTTCTGCATGGAATAAATCGCGTTCCAAAAAACCTTCTTGGCGCGCTTTGGTTCGAATAGCATCACATATTTCCTGCTGCAACAAAGGTTCATCACCATGCACCATATAACAGCCAGCCAAGCCCCTGGTTAAGTGGTTTTGGAGTTGGTCTGGTTTAATGCGCATTATTCAAAGCTAAGCTGGCGAGTAATGCCAGAGGCAAGTTGCTTATACAGCAACGCCCAGCTGTCAGCTTCAATGCGTTCGTTAATAGTGGCGTTACCTCCGCTCAAGTCAACATCAGTGCTTACAGACATAGGCAGTGAACCAGTTGCAGCCAGTGTTTGTTCAGTGTCTGGCTGCACGCCAGCTGCAATCACCAAATACTCACTGCTTAGGGTGTAGCGCCAGATTAAAGCATCCCCATTAGCGTCTAAAATGAGCTCAGTGCTATTTTTTAGAGTACGCGTTAGCTGCAGGGTGGGTGCTTTGGTATCAGTGCCCACCACAGACTCTACCAGAGTTAACACAACGCCACGTTCAGACAGGTTGCTGGCAACCATAGACCCTAGTATAGGATCGTCTACATAAAGGTTGAGCTGAGCTGGAAAAGACCGTTGGCTTTGGCCTTGCAAATGAAAGCCACAGCTGGCCATAACCAGGCTAAGGCATACAGCGATGCTAAACCTGCCCAAGACACCCAACGTAGAGGTTGTGTTAATCATTGGTTGTGTTCCTATTTATACTCACTTGAGCAACCCTGCTAGGTGTTAACTAACAACGATATTAACCAGTTTATTGGGTACCACTATTACTTTGCGTACCGCCATGTTGGTGATAAAACTTTGCACCTTTGCGTCTGCTAGGGCAAGTTGTTGAATCGTATCACGATCCATATTAGCATCAATACTTATCTTGCTGCGCAGCTTACCGTTAACCTGAATCATCATATCAATGTTCGATTTCACCAAAGCGCTTTCATCCACTTCTGGCCAAGGTGTTTGCAAAATGGTGTCATTGCCAGAAAATGCTTGCCATAACGTATGGCATAAGTGAGGGGTAAAAGGCGACATTAGTAGCACCGCAGTGCTCAAACCTTCTGCTCGCACAGCTCGGCCTTGGTCGCTAAGGTCATCAAACTTAGCAATGGTATTGCTTAGTTCCATAATTGCTGCAATTGCAGTGTTAAAGGTAGTACGACGCTCAATGTCATCGCTAACCTTGCGGATAGTTTCATGAGTCTTTCGGCGGATGTCTTGTTGCTTTTGGTTAAGTTGATTTGCCTCTAAGGCAGGCGCTTCAGGCGCTGACAAGTGTCGGTATACCTGTTTCCAAAAACGTTTAATGAATCGTTGAGAGCCTTCAAGGCCAGCATCAGACCACTCCAGAGACTGTTCTGGAGGTGCAGCAAACATGGTGAACAAGCGCACGGCGTCTGCACCATATTGATCAATCATGGTTTGTGGGTCAATGCCGTTATTTTTAGACTTAGACATCTTGCCCATACCGTCATACAACACAGCCGAGCCATCAGATTTTTTCAATGCACCAGTAATACGGCCTTTGTCATCGATAACGGGGTCCACATCTAGTGGAGAAATCCAATCTTGGCCACCTTTTTCGTCTTGCTGGTAATAAGTGTGAGCTAATACCATGCCTTGGCAAAGCAGTTTTTTAAAGGGTTCGTCAGAAGACACAAGACCCATGTCACGCATTAGCTTGTGGAAAAAGCGTGAATATAAAAGGTGCAATATGGCGTGTTCAATACCGCCCACATAATGATCAACTGGGGCCCAATAGTCTGCAGAATTAGGTGCTAACATATTGTCGTTATGGTTAGCGCTAGTAAAGCGTGCGTAATACCAAGAAGACTCCATGAAGGTGTCAAAAGTATCCGTTTCACGCTTTGCTGCCGCGCCGCACTTAGGGCAGCTGGTATTAATAAACGATGCCATTTTCTTAAGTGGAGAGCCACTGCCATCAAATTCTACATTCGTAGGCAATACCACAGGCAGTTGATCTTCTGGCACCGCTACGGGGCCACAAGTATCACAATTGATTATGGGGATAGGAGTTCCCCAATAACGTTGGCGGGATACGCCCCAGTCGCGCAAGCGATAGTTAGTGGTAATTTTACCCTTACCATGGCGTTCAAGTTCTGCTGAAATGGCGTCGAAGGCCATTTGAAAATCCATGTCATCAAACGTGCCAGAGTTAACCAAAAGGCCTTTAGCTGTGAACGCTGCTTTTGAGATATCGACTACAACGCTGTCGTCTGCAGAACGAACCACTTGACGGATGGCAAGGCCATACTTCGTGGCAAATTCCCAGTCCCGCTGGTCATGCCCTGGCACAGCCATTACCGCACCAGAGCCATAGTCCATCAGCACAAAGTTGGCAGCCCATACGGGTACAGATTTTCCTGTAATGGGGTGTATTGCACTAAAGCCGGTGTCTAAGCCTAGCTTTTCCATGGTGGCCATGTCGGCTTCAGCCACTTTCATATTCTTGCAGCTATCTATGAATGTGGCCATTGCTGCATTGGTTGTTGCAGCTTTTAAAGCAAGAGGATGTTGTGGAGCCACCGCTAAATAGGTGACACCCATTAACGTGTCTGGACGAGTAGTAAATACGTCTAACGGCCCGTGACTCGGCACATCAAAGCTAAGTTCTACGCCTTGAGAGCGGCCAATCCAATTGCGCTGCATAGTACGCACTTGCTCGGGCCATCCGTCCAGCTGATCTAAATCATCTAATAGCTGATCAGCGTAATCAGTGATTTTAAGGAACCACTGAGGGATTTCTTTGCGCTCAACTAATGCGCCAGAACGCCATCCACGGCCATCAATTACTTGTTCATTCGCTAATACAGTTTGGTCTACTGGGTCCCAGTTAACCACGGCATTTTTTTTATAAACTAAACCCTTATCTAATAGTTTGGTAAAAAACCACTGTTCCCATCGGTAGTAGGACGGTTCGCAGGTCGCTAGTTCACGGCTCCAATCGTAACCAAACCCCATGCGCTTGAGTTGGTCGCGCATATAGGCAATGTTCTCATGGGTCCACTTAGCAGGAGGCACATTATTTTTCATGGCCGCATTCTCAGCAGGTAACCCAAAGGCATCCCAGCCCATAGGCTGCAATACGTTTTTACCTTTCATTCGCTGAAAGCGAGAAATTACGTCACCAATGGTGTAGTTACGCACATGGCCCATGTGCAAGCGGCCACTAGGGTATGGGAACATCGAAAGGCAATAATACTTTTCTTGGTCAGGATTATCTTGCACCTGAAAGCTATCGTTAGCTTCCCAAAAGGCTTGAATTTCTGGTTCTATGTCGTGCGCGTTATATTGTTCGTTCATGGGTGCCGTAACTAGTGGTAAAGCCGATATGGCTGGAAATTAAATCGACCCATATAATAACACTAGAGCATAGGCAACAGGTAGCTTGATTGATAAAATAGGCGGGCTTAATCGCTGAGTGATTATTACTTGGCGATCTGAGTGTTTATAAAAATCTTTATTGATCAAGTAATAACAGTTGAATTCCTCCTGCACTGTCGTTATGATACCGCTCCCTGATAAGGCACTCGCCGAACCAAGGTATAGCGCGCCCGTAGCTCAGCTGGATAGAGTACTCGGCTACGAACCGAGCGGTCAGAGGTTCGAATCCTCTCGGGCGCGCCATTTTCTCTTCTAAAATAGCGATTTAATGCAACAACCAGTGCAAAACTTAATATTTTGCTTGTTCTTCGCATGGGAAGTGATGCATCAGCTACAGCGTATCTATTAACCGCTGGGCGCGTCATTTTTAACTAGGCTTTACCACTCAAACACAGTGAGAATTAAAACTTAATAAATTCGATACATAGGCTTATCCTATGGTTGGTCTTTTTATGACGTCAATTCAATCTCTGTTAAATCTTCTTTTAAACCCTCTTTTTATCGAATGCCCAAGACCTGCTCTAACGTAAGGTCAGGCGTCTTATCAATAGGACGTTTTTTATGACTTATTTAACCCAGAAAGGCATCCAAAATCCCTAGGATCAAACAGTATCAGATGTATAATGACTTTTCTCCTCATTTTGCCACAAGAGTTGGCAATATCTGGGTATTACCCCGGCCTATCTTTGGCCTACACCTTGTTGAAAACTAGGGTTTTAATATTATTTTTTTGGGGGTGCTATGCTGTCACATAGTGATTTAATATTGGCTAAAGGGCGCAGGCTCGCTTATGAGCGTATCGTAGGGAAGGGCCCAGACATTGTTTTTCTAAGTGGCTTTAAGTCAGATATGCAGGGCACAAAGGCTTTGCATTTAGCCCAGTGGGCCGCGCGCAACGGGCGCAGTTTTCTGCGCTTTGATTATTCGGGACATGGGCAATCATCGGGGAAGTTTTGTGATGGGTGCATTGGAGATTGGTTAACGGACGCTGAAGCAGTGATTGCTGAACTGACTGATGGGCCTGTGATCCTTGTAGGCTCTTCTATGGGAGGCTGGATTTCTCTGTTACTCTCAAAGCGCCTTGGTGCGCGGTTGGTAGGATTAGTCACTATAGCCGCTGCCCCTGATTTTACTGAAGACGGCATTTGGGCCGCTTTTAATGCAAATCAGCGATCCGAATTGAAACGTAACAAACAGGTCGCCCTGCCGTCCGATTATGATGAGCCCTATATTATCACGCAGCGACTAATCGAAGATGGTCGTCAGAATCTGGTGCTGCGTGCACCGCTGGAATTGCCCTGTCCGGTGCGCTTTCTTCAAGGTACCGCAGACGTGGATGTTGATATGTCTGTGGCACTGCGTTTACTGGCCCATGCATCTGGGCCAGATATCCAGCTAACCTTGGTTGATGGCGCAAACCACCGGTTTTCAGATGACCGTTGCTTGGGGTTGATAGAAAACGCCTTAATCGATGTTTTGCCCCTAAGCCTGGCCTGATATGAAAAGATGGCCCTTTGCGTCGCTATGTTTTGTCACACTTTAAGTGCTTTGAGGTTTAAACATGAAGAAGAGTATTTGCATTATAAATAGGCAAACAATTACTTTGCTGCATCAATAACATTGACGATCGCTTGTTGCATGGCTGCACTATTGTTGTAGTCCAATGGGATCCCAAATAGTTTATCATCTTTGCTAATCACTAGGCTGGGAAAGCCTTGGCTTGAGAGTTGGCGGGCTAATTGAAGTTGTTCCTGCAGCAGCAACTCGATGGCAGGGCTGGTTATATCCTGTTTGAACTTTTCTGCATTGAGGCCGATGCTGTAAGCAACCTCAGCCAAAACATCGATGTTGGAGGGGTTTTTGGCGTTTAGATAGTAGGCCTGCTGTATACCTAGAATCATTGCTTGTTCTAATGTGGGGTCTTGCATTTTGGCTGCTAACACCGCCCGGCACGACGGGTAAGTGGAGCGCCTTGGCATGCTATTGCTGGCAGGGTTCCAAAAATCATAATTGAATTTGGTACCGGGTATGTGTTGCTCGATGCGTTGCCATGTGGCTTTTAAGGCGTGTTGCATGCCGGTGGCCATGGGCTGGTTTGAATCTGCCGCCAAGCCACCCACAACATAAATAATGGTTACGGTACTGCCAAGCTGGGCTTGGAGTTGCTGCCATACGGGCTTGAAACCCCAACACCAGCTGCACATGGGGTCGTGGATGTAGAACAGCGTTGCATTAGATGGCTTCACTAAATTACCTTAAGTTTTGACACAGTACTGCAAATATAACTGCCTAATTGCGCCATGACAATATTGTTTTAATAGTCCTGTAAATTGCACATAGGGTTTGGGGTTCATAAAAATAATTGTTGGTTTCATAAAAATAACTGTAACGCCTATGCCACATTAAGCCTAAATTGCAGTTGTTTACTGGGGTGTACCAAAGTAGACTTGATGCGGCATATAAGTATCTATGTGCGGCAGAGGCGTTTTCTGCAGGGCTGAAGCCTTGTGATTATTGATTTGTTTTGTTATTTTTCATTACCGCTTAAAGATAAATCCTCAC
>Ga0307994_1001474_pt1 | contig 14080 bp, 15 predicted proteins | sample EllFjometagen261_FD_203171 | JGI IMG/M metagenome (GOLD analysis project Ga0307994, IMG submission 203171) | Marine microbial communities from Ellis Fjord, Antarctic Ocean - #261 | ecosystem: Environmental > Aquatic > Marine > Unclassified | place: Southern Ocean | collected 2014-11-02 | reverse complement strand
TGCTCTAAAGAGTCAAGCAGCACAAGAACAACAGAAAATGATGATACAGAATCTACAAGTACGAAATGATTCTATTAATCAAGCCAGAGAGATGGCAGCTAAAGAGAGTCCAATGGCTGCAATGAATAGACGAATTATAATAATGGTTATACTTGCGTTAGTAATATTTACCCAAGTAGCACCTGTGTTTTGGGATGTTCCAACAGTAATACCCACAGTCATAAAGGGTGTAAGTTTCTTAGGATTGCAATTAACTCCAGATGTGGTAGAATATGTTACTGTAGAAGGGATGTTAAAGTTTGATGAAATATTTAGATGGGCAACAATGATAATCGAATTCTACTTTGGAGCACAACTAGCAAAAGGTAGGTAAAAATGAAAAGGGCGATTGTTATACCCGACCAGCATTTTCCGATACATGATGAGAAGGCAGTCAAAGTAGTATTAGAGGCAATAGATTTTATTAAACCAGACATATTTATTAATCTGGGTGATGTTGGAGAGTGGAGTTCAGTATCTGGACACAAGTATAAACGAAGAAAACGACCACCATTAGAGTATCAACTTCCAGAAATAGATACAGAAATTAAGGCAGTCAACAAACAGATAGATAGATTTGACAAGGCTTTAGATAAAGTTAAATGTAAGACAAGACATATACTAGCAGGTAATCACGATGAATGGCTCGATGCATTTGTAGAAGAGAATCCTTATTTAGACCAGTACACATTTAGAAATGCTTGTAAGTGGGATGAAAGAGGATATGAGTATCGTAAATATAATGATGTTCTAACCATCGGTAAATTGTCTTTTGTACATGGTGCTTATACAGGTGGTAATCATGCTAAGAAACATTTAGATGCTTACGGAACAAATTTAATGTATGGCCATGTACACGATGTGGCACGACATTCAGCGACAAGATTGTTAGATGGAAATATTAGTTCGTGGGCGATGGGTTGTTTGAAAGATATGTCGGCAGAAAACAACACATGGCTTAAAGGTAGATTACATAACTGGAATCATGCTTTTGGAATTGTAACTTTTTTTGATAATGGAAATTTTCAAGTAGAAGTTATAGATATTGTAAAAGGTAAATGCTCCGTTTGGGGAACAATAATTAAAGGATAACTTATGACATATAGAGAATTAATTAATCAAGTATTAATAAGGCTAAGAGAAGATACTATTACTAGTGATTGGTCTGGTGCTATTAATGACTCATCAACTGTATCTGCTTACCATAAAGTAATAGGTGCTTTAATTAATGACTCTAAAAGAAGTGTTGAAAGTTATCACGACTGGTTAAACCTTAGAGAAACAGTAAGTATATCTACTGTTAGTGGCACTAAAAATTACAACCTAAGTTCTGGTCAAGAGATAAAAATTGTAGACGCCATAAACGCTGATACAGGGATTCATTTAAGTCAGGTAAGCAAAGTGTACCTTAATACAATAAAGTACCCTACAGACGATACTGGTGAGCCTCTGTACTATGGTTTTAATGGTAGTGATTCTTCTAATAATTTAAAGGTAGATTTATCACCAATTCCTACTGGTGTTCAAACAGTTAATTTTGAAATTATAAAACATCAAGATGCATTAACAACAGCAGCAACAGTATTAAAAGTTCCTTCACAACCAGTAATACTTGGAGCATGGGCTAGAGCAATTGCAGAAAGAGGTGAAGATGGTGGAACACAATCTAGTTTAGCAGCAATAGAGGCTGCTGAAGCACTTAAACAATCAGTAATTTTAGATAGTGGAAATACTCAATATGAAACGGATTGGTTTGTAAGTGAGAATCATTCTCATGGAACAGTAAACTTTAGATAATGGCTAAACAACTATCATACCAACCCCTAGCTAATTTTGGTGTTAATGGATTAAACACACAAAGTAATCCTAATTCATTAGACCCATCTTATCTTACTTCTGCTGACAATATAGTTGTTAGAGAGTCTGGAAGAATATCTTTTAGAAAAGGTTTAAAACAAAAAGTAGTTCCTACTGGCACAGCTATAGGTTCTATGGTGGAGCATAATGATTCTGGTACTAATAAAATATTTGCTAGTCATGGTACTTCTATTTACACAATTGACTTTACATCTCCTAATGCTGCTTTTCCTAGTAGCGGTGCTGATGTTAAGCATACCGTTGCTAATAGCACAGGCGATTGGCAATTTGTAAATTTTAATAATAGATTACATTGTTTTCATACTGGTGTATTGCCTCAAAGATATGATGGTGCAGCAAGTGCAGGCTCTAAATGGGCAGCACATGCAACAGACCCAGCGTCTATAACTACGCTTTTTGACCCTAGTTGTGGTATGGGTTTTTATGGAAAAGTTTGGGCAGGGGGTGTTACGGAAGCACCAGATGTAGTATTTTATTCAGTTTTGCTAGATGGAGATGATTGGACTGGTACTGGTTCTGGTTATATAGATTTAAAAACTGTATGGGGAACGGATGAGATAGTAGCTATTGCACCTTTCTTTGGTAAGCTAGTTATATTTGGTAAAAATAATATTGTTATTTATAATGACCCACATTCTGGTGGTACATTATCACTTAATGAAGTTATTAAAGGTGTTGGCTTAGTAAGTAGAGATACAGTACAAGCTATTGGTGATGATTTAGTTTTTTTATCAGCAACAGGTTTGCGTTCACTTGCTCGTACTACAGAAAAAGATAAGTTACCTATGCAAGATTTATCTTTAAATATTAAAGACACATTAATAAGAAACATAAGTACAAGTAATGAAGTAATAAAATCAGTTTATTTAGAGAATGAAGGAATATATATTCTGACTTTTACTAATAAAAATATTACTTATGTCTTTGATTTTAAACACGCAACACCACAACAGACACCTAGAATTACTACTTGGACTTTTGGTAATGACAGAGAACCAGCTAGTATGATACAAACAGAATTATATAGTGGCTTGTTAGTAGGGCAAAAAGATGGAAGTATTGCAGGGTATGAAGGTTATTTTGATATTGATTTGGCTTGGGTTTCTTCGGCTGCTTCTTATACTAATGCTGCAATTACTGCTGATATATCTTCTGTATGGATTCCAATGGGTGAAACAATGTCTGCTTCTATATTAAAAAAAATGATATTAGTATTAGAAGGTGGTTCTGGAGCAGTATTAGGATTAAGATGGTACAAAGACTTTAGTATTAATTCATCTACTACAACTGAAATTGATTTAGCTCCTATTACAACTGGAGCAATAGCTTTATGGGGTGCTAGTACATCTTTGTATGGTAAATCAGGAATTACTTACACACCAGTATTTGGATTGCAAGAATACCAAACAGCTTTAACAGGAAGTGCAAAACATTTAAAATTAAACATGAGTATCGTATCTAATGGATTTGATACTTCAATTCAAGATTTATCTTTAATATCTTTACAGGGGAAAATACGATGAGTGCATATACATTAGCAGTTAATTGGTCTGGCAAGGATGGACTTTCGGATAGTGATGCTGCGAAAGTAATATCTGGCTCAGACTTTAATACTGAATTTACAACAGTACGAACAGCAGTTAATTCTAAAGCAAACCTTAATGGTGATGCTTCAGAAAGTTTTGCAATAGACAATGCTACAGTAGCAGGAACACTTACTGTAACTGGAGTGCCTACTATACCTACTGCTGCTGCTGGTACAAATACAACACAAGCAGCTAGTACAGCATTTGTTGAGGCAGATGTAACAGCCCACGCTGCTCTTAGAGCAAGTCAAACTGTCTATGGACACGCTAAGATTTATACTTCAGGTGGTGATTTGTACATAGTTACTACATAATATGGGTGATATATATTTAAATGGTAGTGCGTTAAGTAGCGGAAAGGTTAAGCTTAATGGTACTGTTATGCAAGATGTCTATTTAAATGGTACATTACTATGGTCATATGATTTTTCATTAACTATTTCATCTAATGCGCAACAACTTAATTTAGCAACTTATGCTTCTAGTAATGGATGGAATGGTTCAGCACCTCTTGTTATTACTATAGCTAGTGGTGTACATATTACTTCAAGTTCTCCAAGTACAGCTGCTATATCAACAGGTTCTTGCCCTGCTGGTTTAACTATATTAAATAGTGGAAACATTCACGGAGATGGTGGTAATGGAGCAAGTGCATATATTGGCTATGGTTATGGGTATGCTGGTGAGGCGGGGGGTCACGCTATTCTAGTAACAAATTCAACTTCGTTGTCTGTAACTAATAACTCAGGTGGAGTTATTGCAGGTGGTGGTGGCGGTGGCGGAAGTAGTGCTGGTCGAGGATTTGGAGGTGGTATGGAGCATTTTGGAGGCGGTGGTGGTGGTGGTCGCTGTGGCAATGGTCATACTACATCAGGTGGTGCTTCATATGATAATGCTCAGAATGGAAGTGGTGGCTCATACTCAGGTACTGGTTCTGGTGGTGGTAGTGGTGCAGGAAGTGGTGGAAACTGGGGCGCTGCAGGAGGAACTGGTGCGTCATCCGTAACTTGGTCTGGCGGAGCAGGTGGTACAGCTGGTTCTTCTGTAAGTGGCTCTTATACTTTAACTGCCAACAATGGCACAATGTACGGATAAACATTTAAGTATTTATATTAATTAGGAGATAGAAATGGCGTACGAACAAAGTACAGATAAAAGAACCATGCCAAAGGAAAAAGGCTTTGTTCCTACTAAATGGGCAAAGGGTGGCATTATGAATAGCCCGTTAAATACAGGTGGACAAAAAACTAAAACAGTTTATATAAATAGCGGTGGTGGTGGCGGTGGTGGCTCTAATGTAGGCTACGCTTGGGATGACTACGATAGACAGATGGGTCTAATGGATAAGATTGGAGAGATGTCTGCTGGTTATTCTAGTTCTGGTACTTTAGGTACAACAGATATAGACTACGAAAACAAGATGATTACGCAGAATTTGTCGCCAGAATTACAGGCACAATATGATGCGTTACTTAAACGCTCTGGAGCATCACAAGACAGAGTTGGTGCAATGGGTTCTGACCCATATGAGATGCAACAATATTTATACAACCAAAATTTAGCACTTAAACAACCAGAACAAGATAGTTTAAGAGATGATACAATGTCAATGTTAGCTGCAAAAGGAATGTTAGGCTCTACAGGTGGCTCTGGTCTTTACGCTGGAGTAGAAGAGTCTATACAAAGGTCTAACGCTATGGACTTTAATGAAGCAATGGCTCAATCACAATCTATGATGGATTTAGAAAGGGCAAGAGGTTCTGGAGATTTATCTACAGCTATGGCTATGGGTGGTGCTCAAGTTCCATTTATACAAGCTGGTACTAATCAAGGTGCTGCCATTAAAATTGGTAATGTATCTGGAGTAAGTGACGCATCAGCAAACATTGCTAACTTAATGGGCATACAAAAAGGTTCTAAACAAAAAGGACTTTGGGATGCTATGGGTAGTAGTGGAGGCGGAGGTGGTAATCCTCTTGGTGGACTACTTGGTGGTTCATACATTGCTACAGCAGCAACAGATGCTTTAGGTGAAGAAGGATTACAAGTATTTGAAAATTGGAGAGATTACATGGGTGTTACTCATCCAACTTTTGTTTCTTCTTTTGGTAGATACAGGGTAACAGCACCTAAGATTGTTGAAGAAATAGATAAGAAAGAAAATTCTAAATCTTTGTATAGAGAAATTTGGGATTCTTATTTGAAACCTATATACAATATGATTGTAGAGGATAAAGATAATCCTAAAGCACTTAGTGATTATAAAGTTATGGTAAGAGAACTTACTAAAAAATATTTAAGGAGTTAGTATGGCTGGTTACGCAGGATTGTTTAGCAATAAATATGACACAAGAGCAAATGTTAATGCAGGTATTGATGAAATGGGCATGGATTGGGGTCGATTAAGTCAACCAAAATACGCAGGTATGGCTGCTGCTGAAGGCATGATGGGATACATGAGTGGTTTAGGAAATGTAAACAACGCTCCTGAAATGCAAGAACAATCTTTAGTTGATGAAATAATGGCTGCTCATCCAGACCCTAAAACTCCAGAAGAACTAGAGGCTTTAGCTGCTGATTTACAAGCAAGAGGTCTAACTGATTATGCTTTTAAAGTTAGAGAAGTAATAACAGAAATGAAAGCAGTAGCAACTTCAAAAGCAGCTACTACTCTTGCAGCTAACACGCCACCAGATTCTGCATTTAAAAGACTTACTACATCTTTATCTAACAAAGTCCTTACTCAAGATATGGTTCATGGTTATATGCAATTAAAATGGAATGACTCAAGTGGTTCAAAATATGGTAAAGTTGGTGAAAAATTCTTTGGTGGTGATATGAGTAATACTACTGTATATGACGCATGGAAAAGAGAATATGAGGCAAATTATAAGTCAGCATATGAAGAATTAGAAGGTGAAGTTGAAAATTATAGTATTGAATATCAAGCATCAAGCCCTACTAAACGAGATTTAAATGCTTTATTACAAAATACAGAAAATCAAATTCAAAATTTAGAAGATTATGTAGGCACAGATGGTGGCAATGATGCTGGTAATTATTTGCGTGACCAAGTGTTTGTTTTATCTAATGCAAAGAAAAGTAGATTAACCAAAGTTAATCCAGATGATAGTGCATCAATTTCTCAAGCACCAGTAATAGATGCAATGGGAGGAGCAATTCCTTCTGCAACATATGACTGGGCAAAAGAGTTAGAAGAACAATATAGGACAGCTTAATGAAGCAATGGGTAGATGGTGTTGGGTTAGTCTTTACTGACTCAAGTAAACCTCGTGCAGAACAACAAGCCTCTATGGATTACTTCATAGAAACTGCACCTATGTATGAGGACAATGATTTTCTTGGTGGGTGGGATGAAAATAAATCCCAAATCTTTAGACAATATACAAACTTTATTGAGCAAGCACCTTCAACTGTTTTACAAAGAATGTTAGATGAGAAGAAAATTACAGAAGAAGAATATAATAAAGCAATGGAAACTGGGGAAGTTGATTTATATAAATTTCCAAAATTTAGAGATTGGTTTACTAAAATACCAACAGGTAAGGGTGATGGTTGGGATTCTTTACCTTTTCTTACACAACCACCAGAACAAGAACCTGTACAACTTGATATGAAGAAACAAGAAGTACATAAACAAAGATGGTTAGAAGAACAAATGAAAGGATGGGGTCAGTATGTAGGTTGGTATGATTCTATTGCTCTTGATAAATATTATAACACTATAGAAAAAAGTAAGGGCACATTAACAAAAGAAGAACAAGCAGATAAAGACGCTAATAAAGCTATGTTAAATGAAATAGATAATGATATGACTAATGCCTATGAAAACATATGGATGGAGAAAGGTGGTCAATTTGATATTTCAGATGTTCAAAAAAAATATGGATTTGAACCAGAAGAATTAGATACATTGCAATCTTTAAAAGCAGCATACAATTTTACAAAAGAAAATAAAATGTATATGTTAGGTAATTTAACAAGTATGTTAGCTAAAGACCCACAGTATTTAGCTATAAGTTATTTAAGAATACCTGCAATAATTGGCAGGACAACACAAGCTGCACAAAATTTAGGCAGAGCTGCATTAAACATTAAACCTAAGTATTATAAAGCATGGGAAAAAATGAGTTATAGTCAGAGAGTAGGTTATTCTACTTTAGGCAGAGGAGTAGAGGGTGCTGTGTATGGTGGTGTTTATGAAGGCATGAGGGATTTAACATTTAATGGTCATATAAATGGACAGAATGTAAAGACTGGTGCTGCTATGGGTGCGTTGTTTGGTACTGCATTTGGTGGTATTGGCGTAAAAATGGGTAAAGATGTTGGCAGAAATTGGATGTTAAATAAATCTGGTTCTGTAAGAGCATTAGAACAATTCCAAAAAATGCGACTTGGAATGGGTGATTTAAAATTTAAAAAATTTGATGGTGCAAATGGACAAAAAATAGATGCGTTAGGGTGGGATGGAAAATGGTCTGGAAGTGTTGCTAAAACTATTAAAGAAAGAAAAACAGCAGCAGAAATAAAAGCAATTGATGATATTATTGCACAAAATGAAAGAACAAATCCACGCTTTAGAAATTTAGAAAATGTTGAACAGCCATCACAAGGTGGTGCTGTAGAGATTGTGTTGCCTGAAGGCATTAATCATATAGATAGAGGAACTCTGTGGAGAAATCAAGCTATAGAGCGAGTCAATGAAAGAATAAATGCAGGTAAAAAAGAATCTGATTTAATACCTTTAGATGAAATAGCACAAGGTGTAGATAATGCTATAGCTAAAAGAGCAGATGACTTAATGATAGAAGTAGGTAAAGATGGTGAAGTAAAATATACCAAACAAGAAAGAGAAGGTATAGCTGCAAAGCAAGAAGCTAAATATCAAGAAAGCAAATTGGATGATGGCACTCCAACATACAAAGAATGGCAAAACCAGACTGGAAATAAATCAGTATATGATAAAAAATGGGGAAGTCAAAGAGAAATAAACCTAAGAGATAGATTAAGACAAGAGGGTGAATCAGTTAGAGAGCCTAGTAGTTTTGATAGTATATTACCAAATGTTATATCTGAAGCTAGAAGGCGAGTAGATATACCAAACGCTGCTAAATTTAAAGCTGCAATTATAGGTGGTCTTGTAGGTGCGGTTTATTTAAATGATGATGGAACTGATTATGGAACTGGAGCATTTCTTGGTGTAGCTCTTGGTGTGTTAGCAAGGACTAGATTACCTTTGTTAAATAAAAACAAAGCACTTTTAAAGAAAAGAGTTTATCAAGCTGCTGATGATGCTGAAGCAGTTACTATGGAAATGAATCATCAAATTCGTGCTCTTACAGATAAACTAGGTGTAATTTTAAAAGGTAAAAATCCTAAATTAACAAGCAGTAGATTTATTGATTTTATGGAAAACTATACTCCTATAAAAAAAGGAAACAAAGGTTTTGCAGAAAGGTTAAAAATAATTAATGAAAGAAAAGCATTGGTTAAAAAATATCCAGAGATAGGTGAGGCTATGAATGTTTATAGAAGCACTATGGCTTTGTTTAAAGAAATGGCAACTGATGCTGGAGTATTATTAGACGAACAACAAATACTTGATTATGTTACGCACCTTGTTAAGAAGCAATTGAAAAGCAAACCAGAAGATATAATAGAAATTGCAGCAAGAATGAAAAAAGGATTAGATAAAAATACTCCTTTCAACAATATGCGTGGACACCAAGCAACTATTGCTGAATTAAAAAAAGCAGGATATCAAATTGAAGATGATATATTTATAATACTAGATGCTTATGCTCGCTCTATGACTAAAGCTATCACAGGTAGAATGATTATAAAGAATGTAAAAGATGCAAGAATTCAACATGGTAAACATAGAGTTGGATTAATAATTAATCAAGGTGAAGCAGTAGCAAAAATAGCAAGAAAAGAATTAGATTATGTAACAATGAATCATCCAGCTTTAGAAGGATTATTAGTACATCCTAATGTTGCACAAGCAATAGACCAATTTTTTGCTGTAAATAAAGGTGGGTTAGGATTAGGCGATAAAATTTTATTAATGGTTAATACTCTTAAAAGAATGAATATTGCACAATCATATTTTCATGCTCAAGCATTAGTTATGTCTGGTATTTATTCAGGTGCTTATTCTCATTTGTTAAATCCAAATGGTCAAGGCATAGCAAAGATGAGAAAAATTAGGCAAATGATGAAGGCTCAATGGAGTCCAGATACGCCTATGACAGATGCTAGTGGTAAGCCTGTATATCAAAGAGGCTCTAATGGTGTTCTTGTAAAAGATGCCGATGGAAAACCCATACAAATGATGGGTGATTATTTGCATAAAGATTTAATGAATGAATTAGCTGCAAGTAAAATGTCAATTGGACAATTTAGAACTAACGAAGCATTGTTGCCGGGCTATAGAAGTTTTAAAAAAATCCTTGAAAAACAACCAATATTAAAACCAATTGATAAAATACAAGATTTTATTGATAAAGGTACTTGGGATATGCTACATGATTATTCTAAAATATTTACTTATATGTTAATGAAAGAAAGAATGATGTCAGCAAATCCTAGGGGCATAGGTAGGATAAAATTTATTATGGAAGATGGTGGCTGGACAGGCATGGGTGAAAAAGATGCAAGAGTTGTTGCTGCTGCTTTTACTGACGATGCTTTTGGTGGTCAAAACATGACAAGACTGGCAAATGAATGGATGGAAATAGCAATTAAAAATGCTGATAATCCAATGGGCCCGATAGCATCATTAGCTGCTGCTGCTTTAACTCCTACTAAAGTTAAATGGGGTAATTTATTTTTGTTCTCTCCAGACTGGACATTATCAAATTTAAGAATTGCATTTAGAGGTGTTGGCATGGGTACTAAAGGATTAGAAAAAGTATTTAAAAACCAAAAATTAACACCAAAAGAAGCTGCTGAAATAAATGCGTATGTAGGTTACACAGTAAGGGGCATGATAGCAACTTCATTTTTTGCTTTTGTAATGCATAAAATAATGAGTACTAATGACAATAAATTTGATTTGACAGACTTTTGGAAAACTGGCAGGTTAGCAATTGGTGGCGGTGAAGAGATAGTTATATCTAAACAGTTTGCAGAACCTATGCATTTTATAACAAATCCATTTCATACATTATTAAGTAAAGGCTCTGTTTTACCTAAGACTATAATGGAATTATTTATGGGCAAAGAATATTTATCTTTAAAAAGTGGGAGCCCAACAGGCCCAACACTTGAAAGAGATGACCCAGTAGATTTAGCATTTTGGGGGGTATCGAAAGTAACTCCAATTATGATGAGTCCATTATCTAGTCTTGCAAGAAGTAAACTAGATGATGATTACGCTTATAAAATAAGTGTTGGTAAAGCAGTAAGAAATACAATGCTAGGAGTATTTGGATTTCCAATATACCCTCGCAAAGAAAGAGTTGATGTTTCAAAATAATAGGAGAGGACAATGAACCCCAATGAATTAAAGTTAAATGAATTACAAGAAGCTGAAGCACAGATTAAAGCTGAAATAGCAAGGGCTAAAGCAGATATTGAACAAGCTAAAGCTGACCAGAAAAAGGCTTCTATGCCAACTGTAGAAGAAGGAATGAAATATACTCGTGGATTACAAGGCAATAGAGATGCTGAAGGTAGTTTAATTCCAGCAGGTAAACATGAAATGCCAGATGGTGAACTTATGGATGATGATGAAATGGTTGATGAGTCAACAACAATGTCTATGGAAGAAGCTATTGAAAGTTTAGTTATGAAAAGTTTAGGCGATTATGATTCTTATAAAGACAAAGGAGTTATTGGTGATGCAGCAGAAGCAGTAGGTATGAGTCGTGTAGATTTTGTAATGTCACCAGAATTTCAAGCTGCTTATGGAAATAAATACGATAAAGATGCGCAACCATTAGAAGTACCAGTAATGGGTGATGACTCAAATCTTGAAGGTCAAGCACTTGAAGATGCACTTGACCAAAAAATGCAAGACGATGTTTATAACATGGACATTAATGCTAGAAAAGATTCCGAGTCTGCTAAAATGAGAGAAGGAAGTACAGGAAAGCAAGATAGAGCAACACCAATGAAAGACGAAACTACGCCTAGGTCTATGGGTATGACTCAAGATGAGGGCGGTACAAGTAGTGTTGATACAAAAGATGACTTCTGGAAAACTCAAGAAGGGTATGATAAAGCTATGGAAATGTATGGTAATAAGCCAGCATGGGTTAAAGAACCTACTCTAGTATGGAATCCATCTGAACAAGACTATGAAAAAATTAAAGAAGAAGATAAAGAACAGTATGAAGATTTGGGTATTTCTGCTGATATCAAACAGTTGTTTGGCTAGTAATATGGGCATGATGACAAATGATGATGGGAGTATTTTTGAAAATAACCCACTACTTAAAGCAGTAGAAGAGTCTTTACTTAGGGCAGGGTTTGAGCCAGATGAAATCCCTGCTTTACTAGGTAACATAGATGTAGAAACTGGTGGTAGTTTTAGTTGGCAACAAATAGAAGATACTACTAATGAGAATAAAGGTTATGGATTATTCCAATTTACTGGTGGACACCTAACATCTTATCTTGATTATTTAAAAGATACTAAACAAGAAGATGGCATGGATTCCCAGACTAAATTTGTTTACTCTAACATATATGATGAGAATCCACCTCATGTAATAGGTGCGGGTAATCAACAAAAGATTAAAGATGCATTTGATGATGGAAGTATTTCTGAGCAATCAGATGTGTTTGCTAAATGGTATGAACGCTTTAGAGGTTCAGAAGATTCCGATACTATAATCCCAGGAATGTTGAGGGGTCGTTGGTATGATGAATATTTAGATAAACTAGATAGATTTATACCTAATAGCCAAGCCCCATCATACAATGAGAGAATAAAAAGGGCTAGAAAGTACGATTAGATACCTGTTCTGTGGCACAAGTACAGGTAAACTTGCCAAAAAGGGAATATTATAACCCTCGCCTGTTGATTGTACATACCCACATCAACGCAGTCTTAACTTACACTATACCTTCATAAACTATGGGGGCAGTATAGTGTCCACGATGTACTCATGGTGAGAAATCCCCCCGAAAACTAGGTAACTGGTAGTCTTAATTTATCCCTATTTAAATTTGCTACGGATAACTCTCCGTTTAATGCAAATATCTTCAGCAAAGATGAGCGACTTATTCCATATCTCTCAGCTTTCGCATCTATAAACTTTAAATCTCTTTTGTTAATCTTTAGATTAATCTGTTCTGTTGCTTCGTTCATACTGGTTACTCTATTTAAAATGATAATTATACACCAGTAAATAGAATCTATTTAGTCCATCCTATACATCCTGTTGCGTCTACTGGCTGACATATCAATTTACTTTGTGTGTCTTTGTTTTCAATTAGTTTATTTTCTAACTGACTACATCCTGTTAATACAGTTATTGCCAATTGTAATACTACTATTATTATTAAAGTTTGCATACACCATCCTCGCAATCATCATCTGATACAGATATTATATATTCATTTTGACTGTACTTTTTTTGTACATTTGAGGTAAGGGTTAACAAATTACCATGATTAAACTGTTGAAATAGATTCTCGTAGCTTCGTATCTCACATCTCTTTAAGTATTTATTATAAGCCTCTTCAAACTTTATACTTAATACTGACGCTCTTCTTGCGTAATCTACTGCCAATGCTTCACATAATTCTACCCTTGTCATTTTCTAATATCTCCTTTTGTTTGTATAATATATGTGGGTCTTTACTATAAAACTTTCTAGCAAAAATCTCCACAACTTGTTTATCGTCCACGAAAAAAACAGAATTTAGACTGTCTAGTATTGCCTTAATGTAGTTATCAATGTCAGCATTGTTATTACAGTAGGTGTTATGACACTCCTCTCTCTTCTTTTTTGACCACGACTTAGGTATCTCTACCATAAAGTCTATTGAAACACAGACTAGAGTTTCACAGGGAGTCGTATCCAACTCACTTGTTAGTGCTTCCATGTCTGTTTTAAACTTAGTGTACTTCTTTGGGTAGTATGTAGACCACCTACTTACCCGAGGTCTTGATGCTGGTACAGGACTTATATCAAAACGATGAGATGTTGTATTGATATCCAAAATCATCTTGTATGTACGCTTCAAGTTTGTTAACCGCTAATGATAGCGTGAATCTTATTTCCATATCTCTTGGTGTATCTTCTTCTCTTGCTAATTCTAGTGCATCTTTAAGGTTAATAAGAATTTCATCTAGTTCATCAGTCATATGGCAGTTTCTTGACAGGTAAGACTACCAAAACCCTGACTCCCACGGTTTTCTATCGCATATTGGACTCGAAAAGGGAAGATTGCGCTCATTAATTATATTGTGTTACCAATCTATAGTCATCATTATGTGGTAATTTAATTCCTTGTTCACCCGCTAACATATCTATCTCACAAATGTAATCTATAAACTCATCAACTTTTAGTTCTGTTGTTGAGGGTATCTGTTCAATTGT
>Ga0307994_1001470_pt1 | contig 14122 bp, 5 predicted proteins | sample EllFjometagen261_FD_203171 | JGI IMG/M metagenome (GOLD analysis project Ga0307994, IMG submission 203171) | Marine microbial communities from Ellis Fjord, Antarctic Ocean - #261 | ecosystem: Environmental > Aquatic > Marine > Unclassified | place: Southern Ocean | collected 2014-11-02 | reverse complement strand
TGTAAATAAATTAATTACTAGCCTCTACGTGCAATCAGCTGCTCCAGCTCTGCCTCGGACATTACAGCGGGATCAAATCCAAACTGACTCTCATAGTCTTCTGTTTCTTCGTCTCCTCCGTTCTCCACTACACCACCACCACCCATCCGATCCAACATGGAACCAAGGAGAGCACGATTTAATCTTTCCGTTTGATCGTGCTCCCGTTCGGAGGCTATTTCAGACAGTGACAAATGTACAGTGGGTGCTCCTCCACCCATTGTCTGCGTGTCGTACGCAGATGGATCTAGCGCCTCTCCACCACCACCAAACATGTGTTGCTCCGCCACGCTTGCCAAGCGACTCGCGTACGACTCGACGTCCTCCCCATCCGCAACCAGAAAATGTTCTGACGAAGAAGCATTGTCCATCGTTGCTGGAAGCTGGCCAAGATTTAAAAATCCACCTTCGTCCGGTGTCTCTGCATGATTCGTATAGTAGTCAACAAAGCATCGGTAGTCAATTCTTCTTTCCGCCGATAGATCAGCCTGTTGTGCTACAAAGCGATCCATGACATGGAGAATTTCATCAGATTGAAGACCTGGACTGAAACGTACGTCGGCTTGTGCGATGTGACTCTGAGAGAAAAAATAATAATGGAGGGTTTCAAAATAAAAATTAGTAAAAAAAAAGAAACAAGCTCGAGGAAAAAATGAAAACTTTTAATTAAAATTAAAAATTTAAAAAAAAACTAAAAAACTAAAAAACTCACCATTGCCTCCCGAAAGTCGCCCTCTCTGACAGTCCCAGTGCTCTCTCGATCCGTCACCGCAAACATTTGTGACCAGTCAACACCACTTCTTTTTGCTCTCTGAAATAAACCTATCAGTGCCTCGTCATAAGAGAAGTTCCTCTGCTGCTGCTGCTGCTGCTGTGCTGCTTGTCCTCCACTTCTTCTCAACGAAGGAGATCCACCACCAGATCCACCGCGAATGCCTGTCCTCAACGTCGGTGAAATTCTTGTCACAGGAGAGTGCGTGTCTCGCTTTGAAGGTGGAGAGTACGACGACGACACAGCTTGAACTCTGCCACGACGAAGGTCATCCTCAATCTGAGCACTGATTTGACTCGCATCACCAGCAGCAAGAATTGCTTCGTTGTATGATTTTGAAAATTTTTGCGTTTCCTCTCTGCTAAACAGAGTACCACCACCACTGTTGTTGTCGTCAGAGTTGGCAGCGTTCTCCTGGTTGTTGCCACTTTCAAACATGGTGCTGAGATTCTCCTCGCCAACCAGCGCAGCAGAGTGGAGACCTGCAGCAAATGCTGCTGCCTGTGGTGATCGCTCCAAGTTATCTTTTCTTGACTGCCTCGTCAGTGAACGTGGTGATAACTTCTTTGTCTTTTTCGTTTTCTTTACAGAGTCTGATAATGATTTTTTTTTTTTACTTTTTTCTCTGCTTTTGTTTTCTCTGCTCCTGCTGTTAACACGATACTCTCTGGCTCTTTCTCTTTCTTCTTCTACTTCTTCACCATCCTCCTCCTCCTCCTCCTCCTCCTCCTGACTCGCCAGGTAGCTGTTCTCCTCCTCCTCCTGGAGGTATGTATCCAGTGGCGTCAGCTCCAGACTGTCCCCCTCTTCCAAACTTTCCTCTTCTTCCTCCAAACTTTCCTCTGAAAAGAACGGCGGTTGCTGCTGCACGCATGACTCCATTCTTTCAATTCTCTCCTCATGAAGTTGCGTTAACTTCACATCTCTTTTTGATGTCAGCATCAAAATCTCCTCCTCCATTCTTTTTCGATCAAGTTCCCATGCGTCCTGCCGCTTTGCAACGCTTGAGATCGTATCATACGACTGCTGCCTTGTTTTCCACATTAATCTCATTCTTGTTACATTTGTTCTGTAAGATTCATCCAAAATACGAATCTCCTCCGTGAACGCCATCTCGCCTTGCACCAACATCATCATCTCTCTCATCATTCTTTTTTTTAACTCTGATGTCAGGGTACAATTTTCATAGCGAAGAAGCTGCTCCGTCACCGTCGTCTTGAGCTGAGGATCCAGCATGGGACGACTCGACGACTCCTGCATTCTTGACAGTGACGATGGACCACTCCATGCCGTCGTCTTTCTTGTTCTTCTCCCACCACGACGCGAAGCACCACGACGAGAAGGTGATGTCGTCCCTCCACGAAGCTCGCGAACAATGGAGGAGCTCAACTTGTGAAGAACTCTCCGATGAAGCTTCGTCGTGGTACCAGGTGTCGTCGTCGTCGTCGTCGTCGTCGTGAGAGCATCGTCCATGACTCTCCGCAGACTCTCCAAACCGACTGGCACCTCCTCTGCTTCTCTCCTCTGCTGCTGCTGCTGCTGCTGCTGCTGTTCTCTTTTTTTAAACTGTTGTTCATCTGTCCTCCCTTCCTCCGTCGTCACTCCATCCTCGTCCTCGTCCTCCTCGTCGCTCCCCATCTCCTGACTCTGACGATGCGTCCTCGCAACGGCACGCACTGCCGCTCTTGCCTCCTCTTCTTCCTCCACCTCCTGGAACGCTCTCCTTTTCTCTTCGACATCCAGCATCATCTTGTGAAGATGATCCAAGTTACCACCACCCTCTCGTGACAACACGTCTTCAAATCTTGCTGCTGCCTCCAATGCTTTTTCGTTATCTGATCCGTTCCACTCCTCTCCCGACGTAGTACCATATCCACTCTCGCTCGATGTGGCAAGGAAAGAGTTGCTGGACGATGGAATCCGCTCACGTCTCTCAAAGTCACTCCCACCAGCGGACGACGAGTCACTCCATCCATGGAGACCACCATGGTGCTGCCCATGCTGCCCATGCTGCCCATGCTGCTGCCCACCCTGTTCCAGCACACCTCTCTCTCTCTCCTCTCTTTCGTCTCTTGTCTCCGTGTTTACAGAGGAAGTCACGCTCCCACCCTGCACGCTCTCCTCGTAGTCATGGTGCTGATTATCAGGAGTCTGAGGAGATGCTTTCCCATCACCACTTCTTCCCGACGACGGTGTTCGAGGTGATGATCTCGTACCGTTGGGTGACTCCTCGGCATCTCTCATGAGTCGATCCACATAAAAACCACTGGGCGTCGTCGGCTGCCGACGAGGGCTGGTAATGCCAGAGTGTGTACCAGAGGAGGAGGAGGAGGAGGTGAATGACTGTGCTAAATGTTGGTACTGCTGGACCATTCCGGACAACATTTGCATCTGTGCCTGTGGATTTCTGAGCAGCGGCATTGTTCGCAGTTGCCGGAGAAGCAGGAGAAGAAATTCTTTGGTTCTGGACACGGACGAACCAATATCTTCTTCTTCTTCTTCTCTCTCCAATCCTTCTCCCTCTCCCACGAGAAAATGTATTGTTTCTGCAATCTCGTGAAACATCTCCTCCTCCAATACCTCCACCATGGCACTCTCGTTCGTCAACTCCGCCATCGCTCCTCTTCCAACTCGTCCGTCGTCGTCCCTCAACAGAGGTGTTGGTGGTGGTGTCAGGAGTTGATCCCCTCTCCCATCATCACCACCTCTTCCACCTCTTCCACCTCTTCCCCCTGCCTCCTCCTCCTCCTCAAATGATTGGACTTGAATGGAATAGGAGGGTGTTGCGTCCAACTTCTCCTCTGGACTGTCTAAACCAGGTCTTCTCTTGTGTTGATTTCTTTTTGATGGACTCACATAATCCATGAAATCATCGGGCGAGGGGTGTCTCATCTTTCGACTTGTTTTTGGACGTGGACTTCCCTCCCCCCCACCCCCACCACCACCACCACCGTCCTCACCCACATCATCAAACTCAGTACTCTCCACTACGTATGTCCCTGCTGCTCCAGATGCCTCCGTCAGTGCTGGTGTCCTCCTTTTTGATCCCATGTAGTCGCTCATCTCGTCGGGCGATGGACGCGGGACACGTCTCGACGTGGTTGGTCGCTGCGTTGGCGAGGATGCTGCTGCTGCTGCTGCTGTTGCTGCTGGTGCTGCTGGTGCTGCTGCTGCTGCGTACGACTGATCCTCTGCCGCTAACTGCTGCTTCATGGCCATCATTTCCACCATTTCCTTGTTCGCTAACAGAGCCTCGTTACGTAATGTTGATAAATTCATCAAACGACTCTGAAGATCAGACATCATACCACCACACTCGTCGAGTGTGGCTTGAATCTTATTTTGACCCTCGTGTGATGGTGTCGTTCTCTTTAGCTTGGCAAGCTGGTTCATACTTTTTTGCACCGACGCGATCATGCCACGAAGTTTGGCCTCTGCCTCGAGTGTCGGCATTTCGTCGTCCTCTTCGTCTTCATCTTCGTCGTCCTCCTCGTTAGTTTCAGCCTCCATTCCGATTCCGTTCTGCGGCTGCGGCTGTTCTTGCTGCTGCTGCTGCTGCTGCTGCTGCTGCTGCTGTTGCTGCTGCTGCATCTTTTCATTCATCATTGCCGTCACGACCTCACGATAAAATTCTTGGCCATCGGGTGATGAAAGCACCAGCTTCAACTGCTCCATCGTGACATCCAAAAAACCAACTTCTTTTTGTCTCAGCATGAACGAATGAATCTCTTCAACAGTAGGTGGAACAAATTCTGTTGCTGCTCCATTATCTGCACTGCCAGAATCTTCAACTGACTCCAGCTTGCTGCGATGTTGTGCTTGGAGCGACATCATCTGTTGGACGCCAAGGAGCAGCTCCTTTCCTGTATCACTCTTCGCCATCATTTCAAACTCCTCGTCCGTAAAACTCATGCCTCTTCCCTTTAATATCTCACGCAATGCTTCGTTCGTCGAAGTTGGTGCCACCAGAGGACTGGAAGAAGCGAGAGAAGACGACGTCGTGATGTTTCTCATTCGAGGTGGTGACGGATGCTCCTTGTTTTGTTTCTCTTGGTTCTCCTTCTCCTCCTCTGCCATGTCGTCCTGGATGCCACCATTGAGCAGGCCTGGAAAACCACCCGCCTTTTGTATCTCGTCCTCGAGTCTTTTTGGTAGTGTTGATGTGTCCAAGTACTCCTCACGATTGTTTGAATTGGACAGCAGACGCTCCTCCAGCGACGCCGACAAAAGTACCGCTTGGCTTTTGGCCTGCTTGATGACGCTCTCTTCCTCCTCCATCGACATTCCAGCAGTTAAGAAAGCATCCTGAAGAATTCTTGCCAGCACCGTGTAGACAGCTCGACGCACCGTGTCTCTCTCCTCCGGTACAGGTGCAGATGCATCGGACTGGAGATTCTCCAACATCTTTCTTCCTTGTGGTGTTTTCAGTAATGCGTCGAGTTGGTTGTCGTCCAAAATAATTCCACGTTTTGCAAACATTCTTCGTACTGACTCTGCCTGATCTGCCAGAGCGATGCTTGCGATCTCCTTGTCGGAGGACGCGCTGCCAGGTGACGCAGCACCAGGTGGTACACCACCACCACTGGAAGTGGCTCGTAGCTCAGTAAGGAGACCACGACCTTGTTCCGTCGTCAGAAGAGAACGAATGTGCTCTTTTGGCAAGCTCGTTCCCTGTGCCTCAAACATCTGCCGCACGGTCTCCACCTCCTTTTCCGTCCCTCCAATCTCCTCCTCCCCTTCAGTCTCCTCCTCCCCTCCCGATGCCACCCCTCCTGCTGGACCCAGCATTCCTGTCGCATCCATCGTCTGCCTCACCACCTGCACAATCTGCTGTCCCTCCTCCGTCTTCAGCAGCGCGTCCAGCGTCGCGTCATCAATATCTGCTCCCGTCGCACCCTGCTCCGACAGCAGACGACGAAGAAGAGCTCGATCGTTATTTACCCACGCCTCTGGTTGTCCCTCTGGTTGTCCCTCTGGTTGTCCCTCTGGTTGTCCCTCTGGTTGTCCCTCTGGTTGTCCCTCTAGTTGTCCCTCTGGTTGTCCACCCCGTCTCTGCAGCTCTTGCGTGTCCTGCAGCTCCTGCTGCGACTGTCCTTCCAACCTTTCTAGCTCCGCTTTCTGACGTCCCAACATGACAATTTGCTGCCCCTGCTCCGTATCCAGCAGACTATCAAGTGTTGCTTCGTCCATCATTACCATTCCCTCCTCTTGCGACAACAAGGACCGGAGCACTGCGCGATCAGCAGCACGATCCGCTCCACCCTGCTGCGTAGCTTGGAGATTCCCAAGTTGCTCTCGCCTTTGATCCAGCTCCTGCCTGGCTGCAGATGCCTCCTCCAGCTGGCTCAGCAGCTCCTGCCCACGTTCGCTGTCAATGATTGAATCCAGTTGTTCATCGTCCATGGCATCCACCATCGACGATGTGTCCTCGCTTGAACGGAGCATCGTCCTCACCATCTCTCTCCTCTGCTCACGGAGCGACGACGACGACGACGACGACGGACGCTCCCCCACCATCTCCACCTCTTGTCGTGCTACCGTTGCCTGCTCCTTGAGACTCTCCAGCTCCTCTCTCTGCCTCGAGGCACTCTCCAGCTGGTGGACCAACTCAGCACCACGCTCGCTCGAAAGAATTGCATCGAGCTCTGAGTCTGTGACCGACGCGAGCATTCCACCTCTTCCCTCACGCACCAACAGTGCACGGACGTACTTTCTCCTTGATTCGTTGGGTGAAGAGGGTCCACCCACAGAGTCGCCACCCTCGGACCACGGCACGTCCTCCTCCTCCTCCTCATCATCATCATCATCATCATCACCCTCGCCACCAACTTCTCCTCCGTCGTTCGCACCACTCTCCGCACCACTCTCTGCTCCTCTGAGCTGACGCAGCTGTTCCGCGAGCTGCTGTCCCATTTTGCTTTTCATCACGAGATTTAAATCATCCTGCGATAACCGCACACCCTTTTGCTGAAAGAATAAGTCCGAAACGGCGCGCTTGTCGTCGTCGTTCAGTAGTATCTTCTCTCCTTCTCCTTCTCCTTCTCCTTCTCCTTCTCCTTCTCCTTCTCCTTCTCCATCACCAGCGGTAGTCACCGCGCTTAAACTGTTTTGATACTCTTCGTCCGCTGCTTGCGCACTCTTCTGTGCGTGGAGAAGCTGCCGGACTTGCACCACCATCTCCTTTCCATGTGGTGTCGACAGCAGCTCCATGATCTGTTCTCTCTCCAGCGCCACACCCTTTTGCTCCTGAATGATTGCTGTCATGTACGAGATCTCCTCTTCTGTTGGCGAATTGGCATTCTCTCCACTACCCTCTCCTCTCTCAATTCTTGAACGGAGCTCCTCCTGGAGTGTCTCCTGTTCCTCCTCCGCCACTCGTAGTTGACGCAGCTGGGCGCAAAGATTTTTTCCAACCTCGGTTGACATGATGGCATCCAACTCCTCTTCCGTGATCGCCGCTCCGTCCCTCTGCTCCCTCAAGAACGATGCCATCATAACACGATCCTCAGCAACGGACGACGACTCGGCAGCAGCTACCACCTCCTCGTCTCCTCTCAAAGTCGACTCTGCCTGGCCAAGCTGTGCCTGGCCGAGCTGTGCCTGTGCTACGCGCAGCTCACGCAGCTGTGACGCCATCTCACGACCTCGCTCGCTCGACATGACTTCTCGGAGCTGGTCGTCGTCCAGTGTGACACCGCGCTGCGCCAGAAGAGTACGTACTGCCTCTGCGTCCTCGTCTTCTGTGGCGTCTCCTTTGCCGTGACTCAACAGTTGCGCCTGTGCATCATGGAGCTCACGCAGCTGCGACGCCATTTGGCGACCTTGCTCCGTCGTCATGACTTGATGGAGCTGGTCGTCGTCCAGAACAATTCCACGCTGCGCCATGAGAGCACGCACCGCCTCGGCGTCTCCAGCGTCTTCTTTTGCGTCTCCTTTGCCGTGACTCAACAGTTGCGCCTGTGCATCACGGAGCTCACGCAGCTGCGACACCATTTGACGACCTTGCTCCGTCGTCATGACTTGATGGAGCTGGTCGTTGTCCAGAACAATTCCACGCTGCGCCATGAGAGCACGCACCGCCTCGGCGTCTCCAGCACTGAGCCCTCCAATGGTATCGTCCAAAGAAGAAGCAGCAAAAGGAGCAGCAGACACATCTCTCGCCTCCTCCACTACCACCACGTCTTCCTCCTCCTCTGGCACTGCCTCCTCCTCCTCCTCCACGCCTCCACCAGGAGAACCACTCTTGCTGAACTGATCAAAAGTCTCCGAGTCCAATGTACGAAGTTTGAGAGCTAGTGCAATTCCTCTTGGTGTTGCCATAGTTGACTCCAAATCTTCCTCCGTCAGCTTGTAACCACGTTGAAGAAATAACTTTCGAATATTTTCCTTGTCGTGTGCTGTTAGCGCAGCATCCTCCTCCGACACCGTCGTTTTCTCCTCCTCCACCAATTCAATACTACTGGTGGTAGTAGGAGTAGCATCCACGCTTTGCACGCGAGCAAGCTCCTGCAGCTGCTCCTCCTGTTGATTGCGGAGATTGCTGAGCTCCATTACTTGCTGCACGAGCTGCACTCCCTGCTCCGTGTTCAACATGGATTCGAGTTCACTTTGTTCCATTTCTAAACCATGTGATTTAAAAAGTATCATAATATCATCCAAAGATACGGATGGTGGTGAAGGGATGGCCGACAACGTCTCCTCTTCTTCTGTTTCTTGTTTTCTGTCCTCTCTCACTGGCACGCCACCACTACCACCACCAGCAGCAGCAGCAGCACCACCACCACCACCACCACCATCACCATCACTATCACCACCAGACAACAGCTCCATTTTTCGATTTAATGATGAGATCATCGCACTACTCAAATTTCCTAAATCATTGTCAGAGGATGGACCCATTTCACCGAGTTGACTCATGACACCCTGAAGCATCTCCATTTGCTCTTGGAGTTGGACAACATCCGACACGGAGCCACTACCTCCACCACTATCAACACGTCCTAAATTTTGTTCCAAAAGCTGGAGTGCGTTCTGCATTTTTTTAAGCTCTCGAAGCTGTTGAATTTCACTTGCTTTATTCATCGTTCCTTCATCGTCTTCACCTTGTTCTTCTTCAATCCTTTCTTTCAGAGAGGGATTTGCCAGTGCTGTTGGTGATTGATCCACAGGAGATCCAGGCTCAACCTCTTGGACTCTTCTTTGGCGCACTGGAGACGTTGCAAGTGATTCTAGCTTTTCCTCGAACGAACCCAGTGAATTACTAATAAGGTTGACTGCCTCCGTTGCTTTTCTAACTTCCTCTGGATCTAGCGTGCCGTCTTTACCAGTTTGTGACGTGACTAAAGTTGTATGCGCACGAAGAGCTTCCAGCTCAGCTTGCATCTGTTGGATCTCATTGCGCTGGCTCTGGAGTGCGTGGAGATCACCATTCAGATTTTCCATTGCTTGCTCGACTTGTGCTGGATCAGCTTCGCCCTCTTTCTCTGATTCTTTCCCTGATGTCGTCGAGAATGTCGGTAGTGGTGCTGAAGAACTCGATGCAACCTGCGGAGCAGGGGGAGCAGAGGGTGCGAGTTGTTTTGCTGATGCTTTGGGAGATGTGTGGTGATCAGTCAGATCAAGCAATTGGTCTTCGTCGTCGGATTCAATATCATACTCGTTGTCGGACATGGTGCTTATGCAACTAAATTATTAACACAAATTCAAACAAATAGTTTTCGACTTCGAAATCGAAAATCTATAACCTTTTACATCGATAGCGGGACGGAACAGCAAGAGCAGCACCATTCATTCCAGTCCCAGAACATACAGTGACTAGATCTATGACCTCTCTGCTGTCCCAACCAAGTCTCTCTAAACGTCCTCGGCCGACGACATCGACAACAAAATCAAAAACTCTCCGAACTTTTTTATCCACAATTAAACCACATTGGTTAGAGCGTACTAATGTTGATCGTCGTTCTTCCGACGATCTGTCAAAGGAAGAGTTCATTACAAAATATGAAGCACCAGGTGTTCCCGTCATTCTCACAGGAATTGTATCAAAATGGCAAGCATCCACAGAGTGGACGCGTGAAAAACTGCTCCAGCGATTTCCAGATCGTCTCCTTCGTGTCTCTGCTACACGTGACATGACACTCAAAGATTACTTTGATTACGTTGATCAATGTGACGGAACGGAGGAGAGACCTTTGTATTTGTTTGACAAAGATTTTTGTTTAAAAATACCAGAAATGAATGATGAGTTTAATATTCCCAAGTACTTTGAACAAGACTTAATGTCTGTGTTGGGCGAGGAGAAGAGACCAGACTACAAGTGGTTAATTATTGGACCTGCTTTGTCTGGGAGCTCCTTTCACGTTGATCCAAACTGTAACTTTGCTTGGAACGCTACTATCCAAGGAAGAAAGAAATGGATATTATATCCACCAGGCTGCCCACCACCCGTCTCTGGTGCAGAGGATCGGCAGCTGTGTCTTCCTCAATGGTTTCATGAGCACTACGATAACGACGAGTGTGTGGATCAGCGAATGGAATGCATTACGGAAGCAGGTGAGTGCATGTATGTACCAAGAGGATGGTGGCACTGCGTCTTAAATCTTGAGCCATGTGTTGCAATTACACACAACGTAGTGACGACACAAAATTTATTACCAGTTGTAGATTTTTTAGAGCAGGCGTCCATCTCATGCCGTTCTGGCGAAGGATGTCGTGGCTCCATTAAGTTTCACTTTTCTGGAGACGTGCCTACCAGTGTCATCTACCCTTATCCGGACGAGCTCGTGAAGAAGGTGGGGGAGGAGGAGAAGGATGCAGTGGTGGAGAAGGAGGTGGGGGAGGAGGAGGAGGAGGAGGCAGGCGGCGCCGAGGGTGGCGGAGAAGGAGACATGTGCGCATGCAGCTTGGAGCAGTACAAATTGCTGATTAACTTTCAACGGGGTTTGGCACGTGATCATCCTGGTTTGTTGGAGAGTTTGTATGCGAAGAGAGATGTTGCAAAAAAACGTTGGTGGGAATCAAAAAAAGAAATCCCGAACGATTCTGTAGAGCCAGATGAAACAGGAGGAGCTGGAGGAGCTGGAGGAGCAGGAGGAGGAGCAGCAGAATTTTCTTTTGGATTCTCATTTACATGAGAGAGTGATGCCGAGGCAGAGAGAAGTGAGGAGGCAGGCAGAAGGCAGGCAGGGCAGGCAGGCAGGCAGTACATGATGTATGTACAGTAATGTGAAATGCATTTTTTATTTGATTTTGTACATTTTAATTTCTGATCCCATTTTTCATTTTTCTTCTTTTTGGGTTATCGAATTATCAGTCAGGGAGACATGAGCTTGAACGCTCACTCACTACGGGCACTCAATGCATCACACGCCAGTGGTGACATGGCCACCAGCGAGTCGGACGATTTCCAAGGAGAGAGCCACCTGAGTGGATATTTGTACAAACAAAGTGATCATTTGAAACAGTGGAACCTGCGTTTTTTCGTTGTCGGCAACTCTGACCACATTAAGTACTACAAAAAAGAGACAGACTCCTCACCCAAAGGTTTTTTTTCTGTTGCTGGATGCACGTTCACAAGAGCAACAAAACCAACAGTGGTCAAGGGCAAAATGTTGCACGTGTTTGAAGTTTCACATCCACTTTCTAAAAATGTGTTGCGTCTTGGTTCAAATGCGGAAGCAATGACACTGCTGTGGATTAAAACTTTGAAACAAGTTGCTTCGGGAGAGGTACAAGATGGCACCGAGCAGCAGGAGACGGCACAGCGTCTGGCACGGGCCATGGGATCAATTGGAACCTATGCCGAGTCGGACTCTGCGCTGGATGATGAGGATGGTAGTGGTAACCTCCTCGCTGATGAAATCATCAGCGAGGAGGTGGTGAGAGAAAGGGACGGTGAGAACGGAGGGGAGGGAGAGGACGGAGTGGAGAGAGGAGACAGAGGTACAATGGAGGGACGAGACAGTGGTACAACGGAGGGAAATGAGAGCAGTGCGACAAAGATGGAGGCTGATGTGATAGGAGCTAGTGTGAGTGTGGCTGATGGGAGGAGTAATGCTACGAGAGCGGAGAACGACGTGGGAGTCGCAGCTGGAGGAGGAGGAACGGCGAGCAGGATGACTAAAAGAAGCAACACTGCTATACCACCAAGCAGCAAAAAAAAGAGAGCATCAACAACAAAAGAACCAACAACTCCTAAATTGGTCAACAAGCGACGACAATCTGCGTTGCTTCTTCCCAAGCAGAATCCTTTGGCATCGGCTGGTCTGAGTACAAAGCTTGCTATCACTATTGTTCTTGTACCATTAATTTCTCAATTTCTTGGTCGTTCTGTAATGCCGTGGTACGTTGGGAACGAAGACAATGCATTGGAAAGAATGATTGACGTGTTGGGAAATGTATGCTTTCTTCTTGGTGTAGCGGTGTCTATCATTATTGTGCTGTTGAACAGGAAAAATTAGAACTGTAATATAACAACAACACAAGGAACAGACTTCATTACATTTTTTATCATTTTATGTTGTATTACTTTTCATTCCGCGTCGGGGCTGTTTTTCTAACAAAATCGTATGCTCAGTGCGATATAATCGACTCTGCCTGCCCCATGGCCGCTTTGCTTTGTCTTCTTCTCTGACGCTCGCACTGGCTAATAGCACCAAGTCGTACTCGTTCCCTCCACACATTGGTGCAGCAGCACGGACGCTGTCCAACACATCAATATCACCGTTGTTCCCAATCAACATAGCCATTCTTGCACCCATTCGCAGCGTGACTGTTGTTGCTTTCATCCAAGCAACGGTATCTCTCTGCCATCTCGCTTGGAAATCATCATCCACTTGTTCCAGGAGCTGTGCTCTGGATCCAATCTCATCTTCATGCCTGTCGCCGGTGGTGGTGGTGGTGCTGCTGCCACTGCCACTGCCACTGTCACTGCCACTGCCACTGCCACTGAGACGCACAAAAGCGCTGTCGTTTTGATTTTCGTCCTGCACGTAATTGTAGACTCCAGGATACGGAGGAGAGGTGACGATTCCGTCAAAAAGCTCTTCTTCTACTTGGCATAATGGGACTTTGGCATCCCACACCTCAAAACGAGGCAAAGGAGTTGCTGCAGGAACTGCCACTCGAAACTTCTCAAGCTTTTCCAAGTATCGCTGCGATGTCCGCTGATATCTTTTTGATAAAGACCAAGAAGCGCACTTTGCATCAGGCATCCCTTTCAAATCCAGCCGATTCTCTTCAAAGTCGAGCAGAAACCACAGCGTGTTCTCCACCATGTCCATATCTACTACACTGACAGCTGACTTCAATGTCACGACATCTTGCTGTTGCTGCTGCTGCTGTTGTTGCTGCTGCCGTTGCTGCTCTCGCTGCTCGACCATCACGATCCGCAGCACTGCTGATGTAGCAGATGTGTCCTCCACAGACACATTTTGTGACGACAGAAGACTGACAACAGCTGTTATCGCTTCCTTCAGCACGACAAGTTCCTCTGGTTTAGCGAGCCAGCTGTGGCATCGAGCAATGCTTATTGCTGTAGGTGAAATGTCTGTGCCGACCACGCGCCAACCTCGTCGAAGGCATTCGATGGCAGTTGTTCCTGATCCCATGAAAGGATCCAAAATGCCAACGCTCTTCTTCACTCTCTTCTCGCTCGGACCTTCCTCATCCGCGGCGTGCATGAGATCAAGCAGGAGAGACACTGCCTCAGGATTCATGATTGCTTTTCGAGGGTGAAAGCCATTCAAGTGAGCATGGTGCATGCCATCACCTCGCCATTGCGTTAGTAGTGAGCTTGCGAGAACGTCTGTAAGCTCTGATGGACCAAAAAGTGTAGCGACTGGATCTGGTTGTTTATTTTTTAGCACGATGGCTGTATCCTCGTGGAGAAAAGGGCACGAACTTCCTTTGGTACATTTTCCACGTGAAAAAAACAAGCATGGAGTCCGCGCGGACTTCTCGTGCCATGTGGCACGAGAAGCTGCTTCAGTAGCTAGCGATGTCATGTGGTGTTGATGTTGCGAATGAGGAAATTGAGATGATGATGATGATGATGATGATGATGATGATGATGAAGAAGAAGATGATGATGATGATGATGATGATGATGATGATGAACCTGGTGAACTAGAAATTGAGTGGATAAAAAATTTTTCAGTTTATTTTTTTGTGTTTTGTTGATGCTAACAATGATGGTGTGGTGTTCGTAAGCGACGAATGCGCACTACTTTTGACTTTGAACTGGACGCTCGTATTTCGCACCGGTGTTATATAGAGTTAGGAGGCTTGTTTACGCACCTTAAACTATTCTTT
>Ga0307994_1001467_pt1 | contig 14131 bp, 9 predicted proteins | sample EllFjometagen261_FD_203171 | JGI IMG/M metagenome (GOLD analysis project Ga0307994, IMG submission 203171) | Marine microbial communities from Ellis Fjord, Antarctic Ocean - #261 | ecosystem: Environmental > Aquatic > Marine > Unclassified | place: Southern Ocean | collected 2014-11-02 | reverse complement strand
AGAGTGAGTATAGCAGCATAGAAGAGTATATCACTAAGATAGAGCCAAACCAAACGGATAAAGACGGTAACAGAATTGCTCTTTATACGAATGATGCGGATAAGCAGCACAGCTTTGTAGAAGCAGCGAAAGTAAAAGGGTACGATGTGCTAATACTAGATGAGGTTATAGATAATCATTTCATAGGTAACCTAGAGCAGAAGAATGAGAAGTTTCAGCTCAAGCGTGTAGATGCAGATACTGCCAGCAAGCTAATAGACAAAGACGAGAAAAACGAAAGTGTACTCAGTGAAGACGAGGTCACTAAGTTGAAAGAAGCCTTTGAAGGAGCGGTGAACAAAGATAAATACACTGTAGTATCAGAAGTTATGAGTCCAGACGAATCATTCATCACCATCACGCGTAGTGAGTGGGAGAGACGTATGAGCGAAATGGGTGGTATGGGCGGCATGCAGATGTTTGGTGAGATGCCAGAGAAGTATTCTGTATCTGTAAATACCAATCACGCACTAGCAGCTAAAGTACTAAAAGCGAAAGGGGCAAAACAAACAGAACTAATGAACAATGCCATAGACCTAGCTAAATTATCTAATAACCTATTAAGCGGTAAAGAACTAAGTGAATTTGTGAAAAAGCAGTACGCTACTTTATAAGAGTCACATTGAGCGATAGTCGAAATATAGACGACTAAAGGACTCGAAAATAGATTTAAAAGGCCTGCGAAAGCGGGCCTTTTTTTATGTCAAATATTTTTTCATATCGTAAATATCAAAAAAAGTCAGATGTTATTATAGATTATGTATAATGTAATACTCTTTACGGGTTAGAGGGTTGAGATTTCAGTATTATCCTAGGTACGCTTATTTACTATTATTCAATAGAGTTAAATTGATACCCGTTTTGTATTTAGTTAGATTTGTATCCATGTCCATACTTAAAGTAGCCATAACCCAATTCAATATCGCTTGGAAAGACAAGCAAGCCAATTTTACCAAGATAGAAGAGCTTTTAGCGGGTAAGCAAGCAGACTTAGTCGTATTACCCGAGATGTTTCAGACAGGTTTTTGCACAGATGATCCTACTATAGCTGAGACTATGGAGGGTGAGAGCATTGTATGGATGCAGAAATTTTCTAAGCAAATGGATGCCGCAGTTTGTGGTAGTCTAGTGATAAAAGAGGATGGAGTTATTTATAATCGACTCATTATGGCAAGCAAAGGAGAAGTGGTAGGCCATTATGATAAGACACACCTCTTCGGTATGGGTGGCGAACCAGAGCATATAGCACCTGGTAGCTCTAAGGTAGATATGGTGGTCCAAGATTTCAAGATTCGTACGACGGTATGCTACGATTTACGTTTTCCGTATACCTCTTTTAATGATTCAGAGTACGATATACTGTTAAACATAGCTAACTGGCCAAGTGCTCGTATAACACATTGGGATGCCCTGCTCCAAGCTAGAGCTATAGAAAACCAAGCCTACGTAATAGCGTGCAATAGGGTAGGAGAGCAATTGGATAAAGATGGGAAAGCATTTTACTATCCTGGCCATAGCTCGGTATACTCCCCTAGCGGAGAGCAGCTGGCTCATTCGCCAAAGGAAGAAGTAATAGAAATCTCACTAGATCAAAAGGAAATAGAAACTACTCGCGAGAAATTGCCTTTTTTGAAGGATAGAAGAATGTAGTAAGCTAGTACTGAGTTTGCTAGTCATGAGTATTGAGTATACTCAATACTCATGACTATTTCTTCTTCTTACTCCGTTTAGCCTCTGGATTATGCCCAATACATAGTCCTACATAAAATTCTAAATCTTACAGTTTAATTTAATCTTAGATTTCAATCATTCTGTTATTCAATAATGGAGTAATACCTTTGTGTCTTTATTCAGAAAATGGCAATTAAGATTAAAACCAAAGAGCAAATAGAGGGAATACGAAAGGCGTCTATACTTTCAGCTAATGTGCTGAAGCATTTAGAGCAGTTTGTAGTAGCGGGTAACACCACCAAATATATCAATGACAAGGCTCTAGATTATATCACAGATCACGGAGCTACATCTGCCACTCTGGGCTACAAGTCTCACGGTTCGCCTCCTTTTAGTGGTGCTGTGTGTACTAGTGTCAATGATGTAATTTGCCATGGAGTGCCAAATGAATATGAGCTTAAAGAAGGTGATATATTAAATGTAGACGTTACTACTATACTGAATGGATATTTTGGAGATACCTGCAGAATGTACACAGTAGGTGAAGTGTCTGAAAATGCACAGAACCTAATAGATGTAACCCGAGAATGCCTCGCCATAGGAGTGAGACAGTGCCGACCAGGCAATCGTTTTGGTAATATTGGGTACGAGATACAGCAATTTGCTGAGGCAAAGGGCTACGGTGTAGTATGGCAATTTTGTGGGCATGGTGTTGGTCTTAAATTTCATGAAGAACCAGAAGTAAGCCACGTAGGTCAGAAAAACACAGGCAAGCGTATGAAGCCTGGAATGGTCTTTACCATAGAGCCTATGATAAACGAAGGAGTCCCAGAATGCAGCATAGATAGAAAGGACGGCTGGACAGCTCGTACTAGAGATAATAAACTCTCAGCACAGTTTGAGCATACCATCGTGATCACAGAAGATGGGTGTGAGTGCTTGACGGATGTTTTTGGAGAATTTTAATGCATAAATGTCAAATTGATAGAAAGGTGGAAGGGGATAACATTCTTAGAATATAAGCTTCTATACGTCTAAAAAAGTATGAATGCTTTCCTCATAGAACGATTAGCCAATGACTTGAAAAAGGTCTTGGATGGATGTACTTTAATTGACGTATTCTCCACTTCTATAAGTGATATTTATCTTGTTTTTGAGCCCATAGTTTTAAAGGTTTCTTTTTACCAAGGACAAGCGTATTTTCAAATTCCAGACTCAGAGAAGCTTCAAAAAAAGAACAGATTAGCCGTTTATAAAACACTAAAAGGCAAGAAAGTTAGCTCTGTACAGTGTTTTCCGTATGATCGAATATTCAAAATAAAGTTTAAAAAAGGTGAAGTGCTTACGTTTCATTTGTTTGGTAGGTTTGGACAAGTTACGCATTATAGAGATGGCGAGTGGTTAGAGTCATTTCCTGCTAAAATTACTAAAATAGAAGACGAGCCGGAGTATTCTTTTGAGATTGGGAATAAAACAGTGCAAGATTTTAAGTTCTTATCATACTCAGAGGCAGAGTCATTACAAAATACAGGTTTTAATGATGCAGGTATCGAGCAAAAAGTACTTATGCTGCGAGAACTCAAGTCTAAAGTATTAAACCAAAAGTTATTTTTAAATAAAGGAGAAAAAAAATATACGCTGGACTACGTAAGTGAGGATCAGAATCTAGCGGAGTTTGATAATGTGCTAGATGCTCTGGATCAGCACGCTAGACTGTACATCTCCCATCAGGTATATAATCAGACGAAGTCCAGTCATAAAGGCAAGCTAACTAAGGATTTATCAAACCTGAACAAGAAACTTAAATCTGCAGAAAGAGGTCTTGCTGAGCTTAGTAGGGCCAGCTCGTACAAGGAAAAAGCAGATCTGCTCATGGCTAACATGTGGCAAATAGAGAAAAGAGCTAAGCAGGTTACATTGACTTCTTTTGATGGAGAAAATGAAGTGATTATAAAATTGCAAGAAACGCTCACACCACAAGCGAATGCAGAGCGATATTATAAAAAAGGTAAAAATGAAAGTAAGCAACGGAATTATGCCCAAAAGCATTTGAATGAAATGTCTCAGAAAGTCGTGGCTAAAGAGATTGAAATAGCTGCTTTTGATAAATTAGACGGTCTGAAAGAAATCCGTAAGGTATCTGAAATGAAAGACAGTCAGCATCAATTGCGTGTGCCATATCGAAGCACTACTGTTGATGGTTTTGAGATTAGAATCGGGAAAGGGGCTAAGGATAATGATGAATTACTCCGCAGCTATACCACTAAGTTCGACTTATGGCTGCATGCCAAGGATGTAAGTGGTTCACATGTGATTATTCGAAACCCAGGTAGGAAAGAGATTCCGATATCTACCATAGAAAAAGTAGCTTGTATCGCTGCGTTTTATAGCAAAGCAAAGAGTGAGAGCCTAGCGGCTGTTATCTATACCGACAGAAAGTATATCCGCAAGCCCAAAGGAGCAACTCCAGGGCTAGTAAAGGTAGATAAGGAGAAGATGATTTTGGTAGAACCGAAACAATCGGTCAATTAATACAAGGTTGTTAACCATAAAGACTGAGTAGACTCTTACTATTGCACCTTCCTAAGTAAAAACGAGCAATTAAACCAATGAAAAAATACTTGAACCTATTCGATTTCAGACAAAAAGTTAACTACACCACAGAAGTATTATCTGGTATTACTGTAGCGTTAGCTTTAGTTCCAGAGGCTGTTGCATTTGCATTTTTAGCAGGTCTAAATCCGCTTACTGGATTATATGCAGCATTTTCTATTGGTTTGATTACTAGTGTATTTGGTGGTAGACCAGGGATGATATCTGGTGCTACAGGTGCTATTGCCATAGTGATAGTAGCTCTAGCTAAAACGCACGGAGTAGAGTACATCTTTGCTACAGTAGTATTAGCTGGTATTATTCAAATGGCTGCAGGTTTCTTAAAACTAGGAAAGTTTATACGACTGGTTCCTCAGCCTGTTATGTTCGGTTTTGTAAATGGTTTGGCTATCGTGATTTTCATGTCTCAACTAAACTACTTCAAAACTAAAAATGCCGCGGGAATGATGGAATGGATGACAGGTACACCGCAGCTTATTATGGTAGGACTAGTGCTACTTGCTATGCTTATTATTTGGGGATTGCCTAAGCTTACCAAGGTGATTCCATCTTCATTAGCAGCTATTTTAGTGGTTTTTGGTTTGGTTTATTTTCTAAATATAGATACACCTAATGTTAAAGATATTTTAGTGCAAATGGACAATGGAGTTACTTCTATAAAAGGAGGGTTTCCGCCATTTCATATACCATCTGTAGACTTTACTTGGGCTAATTTTATTCTAATACTCCCGTATGCTGTTATAGTAGCTGCTGTAGGTCTAGTAGAAAGTCTATTGACACTAAACCTTGTGGATGAAATCACGGAAACGCGTGGAAGTGGTAATAAAGAAGCTGTAGCTCAGGGTATGGCAAATTTTGTTACCGGTTTTTTTAGTGGAATGGGCGGTTGTGCTATGATAGGACAGAGTTTGATTAATATAAATAATGGGGCCAGAGCAAGACTATCAGGAATAGTTGCCTCTTTAATGTTGCTGGTTTTTGTGATGTTTGGTAGTAGCTTGATAGAGCAAGTACCTATAGCGGCACTTACAGGGCTTATGATTATGGTGGCTATTGGTACATTTGAGTGGGTAAGTGTACGTGTTTTTAATAAGATGCCAAAGCACGATATCTTCGTGATGCTTGTAGTGATACTCGTTACTGTATTTATGCATAATCTTGCTTTAGCAGTACTAGTAGGAGTTATTATTTCTGCATTGGTATTTGCCTGGGAAAGTGCTAAGCGTATTAGAGCTCGTAAGTATGTAGACGAAGCAGGGGTGAAGCACTATGAGATATTTGGGCCGCTATTCTTTGGGAGTACTACCGTTTTCACTCAGAAGTTTGACATTTTAAATGATCCAGAAGAAGTGGTAATAGACTTTGCAGAAAGTAAAATAGCAGATATGAGTGCCATAGAAGCAGTCAATAAACTAACAGAACGATATGCCAAGCTTGGCAAGAAGGTTCATTTGCGTCACCTTAGTGCAGATTGTCGTGAGCTATTGTCTAATGCAGATAAGCTTATCGACGTAAATATCATAGAAGACCCTACCTACAAAGTAGCTGTAAATAGATAAAAAATATTGAAGTTTACATGGTTGTAGAAAAAAATAAAAATTTACTTTTGCAGCCGCTTACGGCGAGATAGCTCAGATGGTTAGAGCACAGGATTCATAACCCTGAGGTCGGCAGTTCGATTCTGCTTCTCGCTACTAGAGCGGAATAGTTGAATTTAGTTTCACTATTCCGCTTTTTTGTTTGTCCGTAATTCCCCGTCACATCTTGGATGTACTCAATAAATACATTTTGATTTTGGGTTCGATAAAGTGTTTTTTCTCGATCCACTACTATTCCTTTTGGGTAGAGTGTTTTTACAAGTAGCTTCTTTCCCATTAAATCTTGTTTGTCCCACATTGTCAGTAGGTTACTTAAATTAGTGACAGCACTTACCACCATTTTTTCGTGGTTCGATAATTGAAAAATACCTTTCGCTAATTCTACACGTAATGGATCCATATTTTGATGTATGTCTGATAGTACACGTGTATAGATTTCCTCTGTTATTTTTCCTAGAGCGTAGTTTGTTTCCACAGTCTTAATTTGAGCTTTATACTCTTGGACTTGTTTAGTAATCGCTTGCCGATCCTTTTCATAATTATCCTTTTCCTTGTCCAATGTTTGTAGGAAGTTATTTGTTATAGGTACAATAAACTTTGGATCTAGCTGAAGACCAGTTAAAGTGCTTTCCCAGTGCTGGTGTATCTTAGTTGCACTAATGTTTTGCTTACATCCGTGCGTATTGCACTTGTAATACCATAGATTTTTTGCTTTGACTAAATACGCAGTCAAATTAGATGAGCATTTAGCACACTTGAGATGCCCTTTAAGCGGAACCTCTGGAATATTGCTTTTATTGACCTTTTTTCTGTCTGTAAATCGTGCCTTCAAAAGATCATTGAGAGCTAAGAACTCCTTTTTGGTAATGATACCTTGATGATTACCAACCACAACCTCTCCATTTAAAGCAGTATGTGACATATGCCCACAGTAAAATACATTTCTAGCGATGATAGATAGTTGCTTATTGGATACATAAAGTCCCTTAGCCTTTAGCCACTCACTTAATTCTTTAAAAGTTAAATCGGTTTTTAATTTCTTCTTCAATCCTCGTCCCAGTAACTTTCCTTTCTCATTGATGACTATGGTTCGTTTACCATTAATCTTGAGGGTATCATAACCTAGTGGTGGTCTAGTAGGCCAGTCCCCATTGGTGAGCATCTGCCGAATACCAGCCATGCACTTCTCACGTCGTTGTTGATTGTCATACTGAGCAAATATGAACTGTATGTTCTGTTGTAACTCTCCTGATGAGGTAGTTGCATCCACAGGTTGTGTCACAGAGACTACCTGGACGTTGTTTGATTTTAACTGATCAGTGATATACACTGCATTGGCTCCAGACCTAGAAAACCGATCAAATGAGTAGACTAAGATTAATCCGATGTTATGCTTTTTAACATAGGCCATCATCTGTTTGAACTCTGCTCGCTCATCGGTTCTAGCGGACTCAAATGTTCCTCCGAACTGTTCAATAATCGTAATACCTTGCCTTTGGGCATATTGTTGGATTTGATTGGACTGAGTTGTTAAACTCTGATTATTATCTGCTTGCTCTTTAGTAGATACCCTGGTATAGGCTACTGCTGTATTGGACTGGTAAAGATTGCTAGTCTTTCCTTTTGCAAATGCGTGTAATCTGTCATTCATCTTATTTTATTCTTTTTTAATACTGAATATTATCTTGTTTTAATTTCATCCTCTTACGAGGATGCTTTCTTATTTTTACTGCTGTTATTTAGCTATCTAATGTTAAGGCTATGAAGAAGCTCTGTCATGATTTGAATAAATTTTAGTGCTTCCTCTAGTTCTGCCTTTGTAAGCTCATTAAATCCATCCATCTTGCTAAGTTCTTCCAGGGTAATGCCTGATGATCTTTTCTTTCGCATAATCGATTATGATTGTGCCGATGAGCAGTGTTTCTGTATCTCATAAGCGGATGATTGGATAGGCTTGGTTTATTCAATGCCATAATTATTAATTCTTTATTCGTTTGCGGTTCTGATACTCATATTGGACGGTTTTCCCGTCGTTGGATTTCATGGACAGTGACACGTGCTTTTTACCCAAAAATTGGTTTAAAACGTTTTCCATGTCCTCTTGATTAATTGATTTTTCCCAAGTGTAGGTAAGATCTTGATGATTCCCTTTTGGGTCAAAGGTGATCACTAGCTCTTTGAGTTTATTTTGTCTCATTGCCATAACAACTTCTAATTCTACTTCATTGAGTAATCCCAGCTGCTGTGCCGTGGATACTTGAGTGGGTTCTGACATGAGCATATATACATACCTTTTTAGAGAGAGTATAACTAGTGGGCCCGTTTTAATGGCTTTGTTTACCTCATTAATCATCTTATGATCTTCCTTGATAAAATCTATTTCACCATCTTTATCGATAGTTAGTTTAATATCAGCGTGATCTAGAAGTACGCTTATTACAATCCCAAAGAAAAGTGGGATAGAGGCATTTAGAAATGAAGACACATTTTCATCATCTCTGTTATTAATCATATTAGATTTAAATTGTTCATATTCCTGTTCTGAAATAATACCTGCACTTTGTCTTAAAACATCATCCCGGAAATCACCCTTTTCGTCAAAATAAATTTCTTTTAAAGTTAAACGAAAAAATAATTGGTCTTTTACCTGAGCGATCAACTTAAGTGGTAGACCCAAGGCTCTTAAATCTTTGATGATTTGGATCCAGAAGTACTCAAATAGATTTAGTCTTACCCATTGTCTTTCATCAACCTTCGGTATGATGTTTTTAATCTTCCAGTTTGAAAACACTCGTGATGTAACACCTAGATCTGATATCTTAAAATGTTCTTGTTCAAGTATATCCATGAGTTTATCTCTATTCTCAGGAGATGGATCGGCATAATATTGATCTATTTCTGGATACTTCATTACTCACAAATATACAGATTAATTAACTAAAATACATATGTGTATTATAATAGTATACTTATTAAGCATAAACGTTGAAAATACCCCTGCAACCCAACAAGAATCGAACCTGATGTATATAGGTGCTCGTATTTTCGGGTTTTGATTAATTGATTATGTTAAGATCAAGCAATAACTGGCCTTTAGGAGCTATATTGTAACGTTATAACGTTACAACTTACAGGTTCGATAATTTGACGTAAAACGATATGATATTTTGAAAATTAGTACTGTAAAACATTGTTTTATTATCACAGTTCCTTTTTAGGAAGTGGTAGGATAAAATCCTCTACCAGTGTTTACTGGGGTTGAGGAGCAGAAATATATTAATACATTAATATATTATGCTTGTTCGATAAAAAGGGTTTAACTGATTCTTGCTACCAGAGCGGAATAGTTGAATTTAGTTTCACTATTCCGCTTTTTTGTTTGCCTGTAATCCCCCGTCACATTTACCTCTATTTTATCTATTACACCAAAAAAACTTATTTTTGCATACTTACTAATTAAACGCTTAAGTATCATTAACACATGAATTCAATAAAACATCTCATAGTTTTAGGCACTATAATTTTTGTTTCTACTGTATCTACTTCTGCTCAAAAACCAAAAGTTAAGATTGGTATTGGAGTTAGTCATCTCTATGATTTATACGAAGGCCCAATAGATCTTTCATCAACTTCTGGAAATGTTACTTACACTGTTACCGATATTGATTTAAAGGGATTGAATGGTGTTTACACAAAATTTGATGTGGGTTTAGGAGTGCTCGCAGAACTGAGTTTAGATGCCCAAAAGAGTATACTGCTATCCTACACCCGCGGCACCTTGACTTCACAGCAAGAAAATCAATATGCTACCTCTAAAGTAAATTTAGTAAATGCTTCGTATAGGTATTATTTCATCTCAGACAAGTACCTCAGGCCTTACAGTGAAGCCGGTTTAGGGTTTACGATCTTTGAAGCAAATAGATATTTTGTGGCAGACCAAGGACTATTTAGCCAAACATCGGGAGCGACACTGTCGAGTATGCTAGCTGTCGGTGTTCAAATTAACGTATCTCAAAAAATGCAAATAACTGCTGCTCCCAACTTTATAATAAACTACTCAGATGCTGTAGATGGTTATCAAAACAGGGGCGTAGATATTATGATGAGTAGTACTATAGGAGTACTTTTTAGATTATAAACCCACTCAGAACACAAAAAAATGAAAAAAATACTATTCATATTATTAGCATTTACAAATTTATGTCAAGCACAAGATACGCTCACGGTTAATGTTCGAGGTTTCTCTCCTGGAGACTCTATTCGAGTAATTGTTCAAAAAAGTGCTGAGATTCAACAGCAGAAATGGCTTACTTCTAATACTGACACTTTTGCGTCTCTAAATTTTCCTGTAGACTCAGGTGAGTGGGCTGTTTTTTTGGATGCCACTGGTTATTATTTTTCGACAGCAAAAACAGTATTATATCCTGCCGTTAATAGTGTTAATTTCTTAGTTACACCTGCTACTGGCACTGGTTTTAAATATACGTGGCAAGATGATGACAGCTATGTAGGACACGCAACACAAGTTTATATAAATGAACCCACAAAAATTGTTGTACTAAATGATACAGTTTCAGTCCCATCAGATTATTCATCTATTAAATTGAGGAATGAATATGGGATAATACTCTCTGACGATGATGAGACTTGGTCCAGTGATTACAGTTACCGTTTATATAAAACGTTTGAATCACTTCCTTCAAATCCCTTTGGCGAAGGATCGAAAGTAGATTTTGAAACTGGTGAGAATATAACAGGTGTTTTTATTTTGAGTGATAGTATATTAAGTGAAGACTTAACAATAACAACTACTAATGGAATAAAATACGGAAGAATTAGTATGGATGCTTTTACGTATGCTAACCCACAAATTGTGACGACAGACGGAATTAAGGGTAAATTTTATTCCAAGCGTTTATATCATGCTGTAGTAAATTTTTTAGCTGAATTTGGTTCAAATGACGATATAGTTGATTGGATTGCCAGAGAACGATTTGGAGTTAGATTTATGAAATCAGATCAGGAAACAGAGGACTTAATGAACGAAGACGAATCAAATTTTCAGGAGTTTTTCGATTCTGAAAAAATGGAAATTCTGGCAATGTTTGAGGAGCTGCCTGAGGGATTTCACAAACAAGATGGTCTAAAGTATTTAGTTAGACGTGTAAATGGTCAAACAAACCCAACTTACCCATCAGCACCTGCAATTGCTTGGACAGGTCTTAATACCATAGAATGGATGAGTAAAGCATTTATAAGTGGAAATTTGAATTATTTACGAAGGCTTATTCTTCACGAGAAGGCTCATTTTTTATGGGAATATTCATTTGATGATTCATTGCGAGTTAACTGGGCAAGCATTGGAGGTTGGTTTGAAGATCCTACAGCAGCATCTGGCTGGTCGACATCTCAGACAACGGCTTTTGTCTCCGCTTATGCTCATTTGAAAAATCCCAATGAAGATATGGCTGAATCTATATCCTATTATCTAACAAATCCAGACGCTTTATTGACGGTATCTGTGCAAAAATATGAGTTCATTCGAGATAGAATAATGCACGGAACACGTTATGTAGCTCTTATCCCTGACGCGTTGTCTTTTACGGTTTATAACCTTTTCCCAGACTATACTTTTCCTGGCAAGGTTACGAAGTTGGAGACTGAAGTTGATGGAAGAGACTCCGCAGATAAGGAGGTTACCGTAACAGTGTATTTACATCAAACGGACTCGTTTTCCGGAGCTGCAGGAGGATATTGTCGAATGGTGTCATCTGTAGGGACTATTCACGACATGTATTTTTCTACTAAAAATGGCCAGACATTAGATTCAGTCTTAACGGGAACTACAACTTTTTCAAAACTGGAGAAAAGCGGTTATTGGAATATCGCCCAATTAAAAATATTTGATCAAGTCGGAAATCAACGCTTAGAAAATACTTCAACGATAGGTTGGAAATTATTTATCGATAATCCTTTAGAAGACGTTATTCCACCAAAGTGGCAATATGATTTGCAGTTAGACACAGTTTATGATTATTTTACCTCAGATTATAATGCACGATTGAGTGACTCTATAAATGGTGTATATATGAAGGCCGTAAAAGCTAGTTACTCTATCTACGACAACAGCCCAATGATGAGATCAATTACTAGGTTTTTCTTTCCAACTTTGTCTAATCCATTAGCTCAGATATATGAAAAGCAAATACAAGGTCGGCCACCTTCATATGATACGACTAACTGGCAGGAAGACTATAATAGCACTAAATATTTTGAGCAATATTTAACGATTCCTGATTGGTTTCCTTCTGGTTACTATGCTGTTCCAATGGTTAATTTTTTTGACTTAGCGGGAAACCCGTCTACCACCTATATGGTTAATGACACTTCAGACTTCCACATACTACCCAGTGACACCCTTTTTAAGTTTAAAGATGTTCGTGATAGTATTTATGTCTCTACACCTTATCCAGATTATGTGAAACCAGAGTTGGATTTAAATAACATCACTATAGAGGCAGAACCAACTAATCCTACAGCCCCAAATGGTGAAACAAGAGTTGACATCTCCTTGGTGGCTAGAGACTTATCTAATTATCCTGGATATGAGTCCGGGGTGTTTTCAGTTGAATTTGTCCTAAGAGATCCTCTAGGATATGAACATGGGTATCAAACAGGGAATGGGACAATGAACAATCCAGATCTAGACCTTTATGATATGGATCCTGACCTAGATTCAAACTGGAGAATTTATGATTTTGACCTTGTCTTGCCAGTTGGCTCTCCTCCGGGTAGATGGGGGATGTCATCTGCCACGATTATAGATAAAGCTGGAAATATTAAGTTTTATTCGTTTGTAGAAATTGTACGGTTTGATTTAATTGATTCTGATATAGTACTAGATGTGGCATTACATGCTGAGATTCTAAGTGATTATGTTAATGCCTCCAATGTTGATAGCATTGATGCTGATTTTGGATGTTCCCCCTGTCAAGGATTAAACTATCGATTAAAAATTTATAGCTTAAATGGCGGTGTCGTTATTCAAGATACTGGGGTCTTCCAAAGTGATAGCATACAACTAACAGGAATCAATACAAGTGGCGTTTTAGACGGACATATTATTCTGAGCGTTCAAGTTACTGACGATTCTTCTCGCTTAGTCGCCACAAAAAGCGCTAGGTATTTTAAGGATGAACAATATCCTAATTCATATTATACCAGTTCAAATATTCAGAGTCAAGGAATTAGTAATTTTGGAAATATAATAATTCAGACTAATATACAAGATGTTGATGTTGGCGGCACATATGAATTAACTGTAAAAAATAGTGGGGCAACTGAAGCAGATACTGTGATAGTCGTGAGTGGTGATATTACATCTGAGAATTTTAATGTTGTAAATATTGATTATTCTTCTGTGAATGATGGCCAATTTGAAATGATTTTAGTTGTCACAGATATGGTAGGTAATGTAGGCCAACCAATAACAAGATATTTACTAAAGAGAGATGGATATATTTATGATTTTGGGACTACTCCAGACACCACTTCACCGTCAGTTTCTGTAAAAAATTTAACACTTAACTTAGATACAGCGGGTAATGCATCTCTGACAGCAGAGCAGTTGGATAACGGATCTACTGATAACTGGGCTATTTGGGAAACTACAATAAGTGATACTTTTTTTGATTGCAGTATGGTTGGATTTGATACCGTATATCTAGTAGTAACAGATATAAGCGGTAACGTAGATTCAGCGAGTGCTGTAATCACAGTTCAAGATGTAATTAAACCAACGGTAGTCACTCAGAACTTAACTGTAAGCCTAGATGCTGCAGGAAGTGGAAGTATCACTGCTACACAAGTAGATAACGGCTCAACAGACAATTGCACGATAGCAACACGAACATTAAGTAAATACAGTTTTGATTGTAGTAATGTAGGAGCTAACACCGTATACTTAATTGTAACGGATGTAAATGGTAATGTAGATTCAGCCAGTGCTGTAATCACGGTACAAGATGTAATTAAACCAACGGTAGTCACTCAGAACCTAACTGTAAGCCTAGATGCTGCAGGAAGTGGAAGTATCACTGCTACACAAGTAGATAACGGCTCAACAGACAATTGCACGATAGCAACACGAACATTAAGTAAATACAGTTTTGATTGTAGTAATGTAGGAGCTAACACCGTATACTTAATTG
>Ga0307994_1001466_pt1 | contig 14142 bp, 16 predicted proteins | sample EllFjometagen261_FD_203171 | JGI IMG/M metagenome (GOLD analysis project Ga0307994, IMG submission 203171) | Marine microbial communities from Ellis Fjord, Antarctic Ocean - #261 | ecosystem: Environmental > Aquatic > Marine > Unclassified | place: Southern Ocean | collected 2014-11-02 | reverse complement strand
CTTGGATGTGGTATTTAAAGGTGCTGGCTCAATCGCTAAGAACCCAATTCCACCTACGATTTGGTCTTACAATGATGACGTGAAAGACTACGACTACAATCCAGAGAAAGCCAAAGCAATGCTTGCGGAAGCAGGTGTGTCTGGTTTGAAGACCAATATTTGGGCTATGCCGGTACAGCGCCCATACAACCCTAACGCTCGCCGTATGGCGGAACTGATCCAAGCGGATTGGGCTAAGGTGGGTGTGGAAGCAGAGATCGTTACCTTTGAATGGGGCGAGTACTTGAAACGCTCTAAGAATGGCGAACACGACACTGTTCTGCTAGGTTGGACTGGTGACAATGGTGACCCAGACAACTTCATGTATGTGTTGTTGGGTTGTGATGCCGCTAAGGATGGTGGTAACCGAGCTCGCTGGTGTAATGAAGAGTTCGACAGTACCCTGCGTCAAGCTAAGCAAGTGACTGACCAAGCTGAACGTACTGCTTTGTACGAACACGCACAGGTAATCTTCAAAGAAGAAGCGCCTTGGGTAACTATTGCTCACTCTGTAGTGTTCAAGCCTGTACGTAAGGAAGTGACTGGCTTTAAGGTTCATCCTCTAGGTAGTCACATCTTCTACGATGGTGTTGATCTTGAATAGTCTATACCTTTAATAGTCTATATATTAAACTCATTCTGAGTTGCTAGACCCAATGGTTACGATGGCTTAAAGCCTTCGTAACCATTCAGCCTAGCCTCTTTTATTACCATTACACCACCTCCTATCTTTGAGTTATCTCTATGTTTAAGTTTTTCTTCAAACGCCTACTGGTGCTAGTGCCGGTATTTTTTGGCGTGACCCTAGTGGCTTTTGGTTTTATCAGAGCACTACCCGGCGACCCTATAGAAGTATTAGCAGGTGAGAGAGGAGTGTCGCCAGAGCGGCATGCTGAATTGATGACGCAATTAGGTTTAGATAAGCCTCTTTGGCAGCAATATTTTTCCTATGTGGGTGATGTATTACAAGGTGATTTAGGCACTTCATTGATTACTAACAGGCCTGTAGCGGAGGAGTTTTTTGAGCTATTTCCGGCCACTGCAGAGCTAGCAATTTGTGCCATGTTATTCGCCATAATTTTAGGTATTCCTGCAGGTATAGTCGCAGCTGTTAAGCGCGGCACCTTGGTAGACCAAGGGATTATGAGCCTCTCCTTAGCGGGTTACTCTATGCCCATATTTTGGTGGGGTTTGCTGCTCATTATTCTATTTTCAAACACCTTGAACCTCACGCCTGTTTCAGGGCGATTGTCGTTTTTGTTTGAGGTGGAACCCGTAACAGGCTTTATGCTAATTGATAGTCTCTTCAGTGATGAAAAAGGGGCATTTAAATCGGCGTTGCATCACCTAGTGTTGCCCACCATCGTTCTGGGCACCATTCCTCTAGCAGTCATTGCACGCCAAACCCGTTCAGCCATGTTAGAAGTGCTAAGTGAAGATTATGTGCGCACTGCCAAGGCCAAAGGTCTTTCCCCATTGCGGGTTATTGCTGTGCATGCATTGCGCAATGCCATGATCACTGTAATCACAGTAATAGGGTTACAAGTTGCGGTGTTGCTTGCAGGCGCCATTCTTACAGAAACCATATTCAGTTGGCCCGGTATAGGTAAATGGATTATTTTCTCTGTATTTAGCCGTGATTATTACGCTGTGCAGGGTGGGTTACTACTCATTGCAGGGTGTGTGATGGTAGTTAACCTTATCGTAGATCTGCTTTACGGACTTATCAACCCTCGTATTGTGCACTGAGAATTAGAATCATGACTTCCTTAACAACAACCACTTCATACTCTGTGCGCAGGCAGCAATGGCGTGAATTTTGGTTTTATTTTAGTGTAAGCAAAACTGCTGTTGCCGGTTTGGTGTTCCTTATTGGTATGGTGATCATGGCCATATTTGCCGATTTAATAAGCCCTCACTTGCCCACGGAGCAATACCGAGAATTTGCCGAAATTCCTCCTGCGTGGATGGAAGGCGGGCAGATGCGTTTCTTTTTAGGCACAGACTATGCTGGCCGAGATATGCTTTCCCGTATAATTCACGGTGCTCGTTTGTCTCTTATTGCAGGCTGTATCGTAGTGCTAATGTCTGCCTCTATCGGTATTTTATTGGGTTTGGTGGCAGGTTTTAGAGGTGGCTGGGTAGAAACCATTATCATGCGTATCATGGATACCATTATGGCAGTACCAGGCTTGTTAATGGCGTTAGTGCTGGTGGCCGTTTTAGGGCCAGGTTTACTCAACGCCATGGTAGCCATTGCCATTACCTATACGCCATCGTTTGTACGCTTAACCCGAGCATCCACCTTGTCTGAAATTAATAAAGATTATGTCACTGCTAGTAAAGTGGCAGGTGCCGGGCCAATACGCTTGATGTTTATTAGTATCTTGCCCAACTGCATGGCACCCCTTATTGTGCAGGGCACTTTGAGCTTTTCCACCGCCATTTTAGACACTGCAGCCTTAGGTTTTTTAGGTATGGGTGCACAGGCTCCACAACCGGAATGGGGCACTTTAATTGCAGAAAACCGAGACCTCATGCTAAGCGCTCCATGGACGGTTACTTTTCCTGGTATTGCCATCTTATTGGCTGTGTTAGCAATCAATCTAATGGGTGATGGTTTACGTGATGCCCTAGATCCTAAGTTGAAGAGATCTTAATCATGGCTTTGTTAGAGATTACCAATTTGACAGTTGAATTTGCTACCGCCCACGGGTCATTAAGGGCTGTGGATCAAGTGAGCTTAAGTTTAGATGCTGGCGACATTGTAGCTATAGTGGGCGAATCTGGCTCCGGAAAATCTGTGGCCATGCTGGCCCTTATGGGATTATTACCATGGACTGCCACCATCACTGCTGATCAAATGAGTTTTGATGGTAAAGACTTGCTTACCATGAACCCTAAGCAGCGAAGGGCCATTATTGGCAAAGATATCAGTATGATTTTTCAAGAACCGATGACCAGCCTAAACCCTTGTTTTAATGTGGAATACCAGATTAGCGAAGTACTGGCGCAGCACTTTGGCGGCAGGCGGCGCAGTTATAAACATCGTGTAATAGAATTGCTAGAAAAAGTAGGCATTCCCGCCCCAGAAACACGGCTTAAAGCATACCCGCATCAACTGTCTGGTGGCATGAGCCAACGGGTGATGATCGCCATGATGATCGCCTGCGAACCTAAGCTACTTATTGCCGACGAACCGACAACGGCATTAGACGTGACCATACAAGCCCAGATTCTTGAACTGCTGGTGGAGTTACAAAAAGCCAATGGTATGGCCTTGGTGCTTATCACACACGACATGGCAGTAGTGGCAGAAACTGCAGACCGTGTGGTAGTGCAGTATGCTGGGCAACAAGTGGAGCAGCGGTCCGTCACTGAGTTATTCAACAACCCACGTCACCCTTATACCCAAGCTCTACTCAGTGCATTGCCTGAATATGCCAAAGAAAAAACCCTCAACGCTATTCCAGGCGTAGTGCCTGGTCAACTGGATCGCCCAGTAGGGTGTTTATTTAACCCTCGCTGTGAACATGCTCAAGATCTATGTCGACAGCAACCACCAGAAAGAAGCGAAGGAATTTTGTGCCACTATCCGCTACCGCTAAAGTCAGCCCTAAACGCCGCCTCTACCAGTCACACGGAGGTTATAACATGAGCGAACATGCCTTAATTCAAGCAAGAGACTTGCATAAATATTACACCATAAAAACGGGTATGTTCCGGCCTAATCAAAGCCTTCAAGCTCTATCTGGGGCAAGCTTTGACCTCTATGCAGGCCAAACATTAGCCGTGGTGGGGGAGTCTGGCTGTGGTAAATCTACTCTGGCTCGCCTGCTTACACTAATTGAACAACCCACGGCAGGGCAGTTAAGTTTAGATGGTATAGATTTAGCCAGTGCCAATGAAAAAGAGGTTTCAAAAAAACTACGCCATACTATACAGATGGTCTTTCAAGATCCTTTTGGCTCGTTAAATCCACGACAAAAAGTGGGTGATATCCTACAAGAACCCCTTATTATCAATACTGATCTCAATGCTAATCAAAGGCGTGACCGCGTATTAGAGTTGATGCGGCGAGTGGGTTTGCTAGATGAACATATCCATCGTTACCCGCACATGTTTTCGGGTGGCCAGCGCCAGCGGATTGCCATAGCGAGAGCTCTTATTCTAAAACCAAAAATTGTGGTGTTAGATGAACCTGTATCAGCGTTAGATGTATCTATTCAAGCCCAAGTACTTAACTTGCTTATAGAGTTACAACAAGAGCTAGGGCTAGCCTATGTATTTATTTCTCATGATTTAAGCGTGGTGCGCCATATTGCCGACCAAGTGTTAGTGATGTACTTGGGCAAGCCGGTGGAGCAAGGCCTTAGCGAGGCCGTATTTAACAACCCTCAGCACCCTTACACTCAAGCATTGCTGTCTGCTACCCCGCAAGCCAATACAGACCGTAAGCGCGAACGTATAAGGCTCACTGGAGAACTTCCATCACCTTTAAACCCACCCAGTGGCTGCAGCTTTCATCCCCGCTGCCAGAATGCAACGGCACAGTGTAAAATTATTGCGCCTGTTATGGAGCAGCACGGAGATGTAAGCGTGGCGTGTTTATTAGTGAAGTGACTCCACTTATGTCTCAGTATATTTCGCCATTTAAGGCTAGCTGAGTTAAATATAAGCGCATATCAAATTCAAGCTGATGATAATCGCTCGACATATGACAGCAAAGTTTGTAAAAGGCTTTGTTGTGGTCTTTTTCTTTTAAATGAGCTAATTCATGAACAACGATCATCCTTAGAAAAGCCTCTGGGGATTTCCTAAAAACATCACTTATCCTAATTTCATTTTTACTCTTGAGCTTATTCCCTTGAACCCGAGAAATAAAAGTGTGTAATCCAAGTGCATTGTTAATCACGTGAATTTTAGGATCATAAATCACCTGACTTAATGGTGAAGACTTTTTAATATATTGATTTTTGATTGATACAGCATACTCTCGCAGGGACTTGTCATTCACAAACTGATGGGCAGTAGGGTACTTATTGAGTAAATAATCTGACAGCTTATCCTGCTTTATCAGTTGTAGAGCTTGGTCTTTTACTTGCTGAGGGTAGTTTGAAAGATATCTTAAAGTGGACATTTTCTAGGGTTCTAGTTGGAATGAAATAATTTCTTTTTCCGGCGGAAATTACGGACGTTCAGTATATGCTTGAATAATATCGCAATCTAGCTATCTGTATTTAGGATGCAGGTTTAGAGCGCAGGTTTTAGCCTAACTTCACATTCATCACAAAGCCCTTTAGGTTGATAGTGATAAGCTATGGCCATCACTAAAGCACCTTGGCTGCTGGGACATTGGATCAATAAATTGAAGCTCTTTTGCCAGTAATTGTAATGGCGCTGTATAGTTATCATCCGATAGCGGCTGTAATTGCGGGTAGTATTTATCATTCAGTATGGGCCAACCCAATGCCTGCATGTGCAGTCGTAATTGATGAGTTTTCCCGGTGACGGGATTTAATTCAAATAGCGCCTGCGCAGTAGATTGCTGCACGCATCGAATCACAGAATGGCTATTTGCTTGGCCTTCGGTCACACGCATGCGAAAGCGTGGCTCGCCATGCACGATACGATTTTTAATTTCCCACTCCTGACCGATCAGATTTTCACCGTGGCTAATGTTGGCAATGGCTTGGTAGGTCTTATGTATTTGCTGTGCCTGAAATAAATGATGGTACCGATGGCGTGTGTCAGAGTTCACAGAGAACATGACCAAACCAGCGGTCACTCTATCTAAACGGTGTAATGCTTGTAACGCCTCAATGCCTGTACTTTGTCGTAAACGATTCTGCAGGCATTCATTCACGTAAATGCCTCCGGGAGTTACAGCTAAAAAGTGGGGTTTATAGGCCACTAAAATATGTTGATCCTGAAATAGAATTTCTTCCTTAAAGGGGATTCTGGGCTCGCTTTCCACCTCTCTGTAATAGTAAATTCGTTGCTGCGATTGAAACAGAGATTGCGGCGTTACCAATGAACCGTCGTGGTAGTGTACCTTGCCACGGGCGATGCGTTGCCGCCAAATCTGAGCATCAATATAGGGAAATTTAATGATCAGGTATTCCAGCACAGTAGTTACGCCAGGGTTAGTTTGGGGTAAGCTCAGTTGTGAAGGATGCTCAGAAATCACCATTGAAGGATCCAAATTTTGACTATAACATGAGTTTAATAGCGACAGGTTGTGGAGCGATTTATTTGTTGCGCTAATGTGCTGTTATGCCTTGCATTATCTGAATGGAAAATAAGTGACAACGAACTTTCTATACAGCATGATGTGGCTAAATTTATCGGATAATGACATGGAACCTAAATTCAATTTTGCGGATTCAAGTTCAGTTGCTTGAAAAAACACCCAGAGGTGAGTGGTGTTGAGATTAAGCAACTGCTCGGCGGGCAAGCGTAGCAGAAACTGGAACCATGGAGATAGGTTTTCAAAGTGGTGATGATGGTTGTGTTTTCATAGCTGTATATACCATGGGCAAAAACAACATCTAATGGATGGACCTAGACTCTTTACTACATTGCTTGTTTCGAGAATGGTCAACGCATCAAGTGACCTAATAGAGTGGTAGTATGAAAATTCGTGAAATAGCCCAGTCTGATCGTGAGGCCTATAGGCAATTGAGAGCAACTCTTGATGTAGAGTCGCCGATGTGGGGAGCTTCACCTGGTGAGCGAGAGCGTCTTGGTGACTATGCTGGCAGTCAGTTTGACCAAGTGCTGTGCAGCGTGGGAAGTGCTATATTTGTCGCTGAAGAAGAGGACGTACTCACAGGGTTCTTATCCTTGGAGACATCTGCTTGGAAAAGCCTTTCATGTACAACCACGTTAATGGTTGGTGTATTGTCTTCACATCAGGGAAAGGGAGTTTCTTCGCAACTTTTTGAGTGTTCACAGTTATGGGCGTCTAATGAAGGCATACACCGTATCGAACTATTGGTGCTTGCTAATAACGTTTCAGCTATTAGACTCTATAAGAAGTTAGGCTATTCCCAGGAAGGTATTCGCAAAGAGTCCAGCTACCTTGGTGGTAAATTTGTGGATGAGATTTACATGGCTAAACTATTACAGTGACCACATGATTTCGACTGCTACACATATTGAAAGGTGAGATATGGAAAATTATTTACTATTTACGTTGATCGCAACCGTAACAATTTTAAGCCCTGGCCCCGGTGTTTTATTAACGCTTACTAATTCCATTCGCTATGGCTTTTTTGGTGCTATTGGGGGGATTGTAGGTATAGCGTTTGGTACGTTTATTGTTGCCGGGTTATCTGCAACCAGTGTTGGAGTTATTTTAGCAACATCGGCTATGGCATTCACAGTAATGAAGTACATTGGAGCTGCTTACCTCATTTATTTAGGCATAAAATTATGGCGATCTCCTATCACTAAATTAGACACTAGCAGTAGAACAGCTGGAAATATTAAAGTTCAATTTCTTGAAGGTTTAACGATACAGCTAACAAACCCAAAAGCTGTGTTCTTTTTTATGTCCATTTTTCCTCAATTTGTAGACTTTTCGTCTCAATATGGCAGTCAATTTTTGATTTTAGTGGTGACTTATAGCGGCCTCAACCTGCTTATTCATTTTATATATGCTTATCTTGCAAGGTCTTCATGTAACTGGTTATCTACTGAAAAAGGTGGGCGTATGGTAAATCGTTCAGGTGGTGGCATTTTTGTTCTGTTTGGTATTGGACTAGCTTCTACAAGTAAATAAAAAGCCAGGGGCAGTATTTTTATTCGGACCTTATGTTTTAACCAGAGTTTTTCAATTAACCCGAAAAATTACTCAATAGCAATGGCCAGCTGTTGAACCTAAACACAAGGAAAACACTTGACTGTGACGGCAGTAGAGTTTGATGACAATAAATCAGTGAGTTCCTGTTCTGATGATCTCCTAACGCGCTCTCCTGACTAAATATACAAGATAACGTTTAACCCTTGGAAGAAGACACATGAAACAATTGTTAATTGCCGCCCATGGTAGTCGAAGAACATCATCAAATGATGAGTTAAAGCTATTGGGAGCAAACGTATCTGCCAACTTAGGTGTGGCTTTTGATGGTGTGGAAGTTGCTTTTTTGGAGTTTGCATCGCCCTCTATAGAGAGCGTGCTTGTTGGCTTCTTTAACGGTGGAACAACAAAGGTGGTGGTTTTGCCCTATTTTTTATCAGCTGGTCATCACGTTATGAACGACATACCACGAGAAATTAACAAGGTTTTAGATCAGTGGCCTGATAAAAAAATTAAACTGCTGCCTCACTTCGGCGCATTGCATGAAATGGCAATTGTCATTGCTGAAGCATGTAAAAATGACAACTTTTAGGTACTAAAACCTCACGCCCATCTAGTTTATTGGATAAGTCAGTGAATGCTTTGTTATACATCCATATACCAAATAGTGCTTTATGCGGTTTGGTTACATGGCCGAAGCTGATATTATATCAGTGTTAACAAATGAGTAGATCCATATGAATCGTCGTAAAAAAGGTGTTCAGATTTTAAAGGCTCGTGCCAAAAAGTCTAACGCAAAGTTGAGCACCCAAAGTAAGCCCAAATACATTAGCAAAGCTGACCGCATGGAATCAATAGCAGAGGCGACTACTGATAACGCCATCTTAGTGTCTGATTAGTGTCGGAGAAATAACTGTCCAAATTTAAAGGGATTACCGTGGCAACCAAACAAGTCATTGCAGAGTTTTTAGCGAGGGAATTTCCTCAATCTAAGTGTGTTGTAGAGGCTATTGGAGAGCGTACTTCTATTATAAGTCACGCCATAGGCTTCGATGAACTACGTCCAGGGGGCACGGTTTCAGGCCCGGTCCTCATGACTGTAGCCGACGTGGGGTTGTATGCAGCTGTGCTGGGGGAGCTCGGTTTAGTGGCCTTAGCAGTGACTTCGAACCTGTCGATCAACTTTTTAAGAAAACCCGCCGCAGATAAAGACATAGTAGGCCATTGTAAGTTGGTTAAAGTAGGGCGCACTCTAGTGATGGGGGAGGTGATGTTATACTCTCGTGGCGATGAAAAACCTGTGGCTCAGGTGATGGGAACCTATGCATTACCAGCCCAAACGTAAGCAGACCGGTGTACCTGCCATCTACTTTTAGGCCTGCTTCTAGAGCTGCCTTTTGTGTTAGCTGTTTACGCTGCCTATGCAAGAAGCTAAGAAGTAGAGATTGGCTGGTGGTTAGGCTTGCGCTATTTTTTCGCCCACATCATGCGTGATCTTAGCGTTACGTGAAAGTCGTTTTTTTTTGACTTTACCCCGCCATTAAAATGCAATCAAATGACCTATTATTAATAGAAATTCAGTCTTTTTTAAAAAAGGTGATGATCATGAAATTTGGCTACTTCTATAACTTAACCAATTGGGATCATAGGCCCTATCAAGAACTCATTGATGAAACGCGTAATGTTGCCCAATATTGCGATAAAACCGGTTGGGATTCTATCTGGATGACGGAACATCATATTAATCATGAGGGCATGGATGCGTGCCCCAATCCTCTAATGATGTCCGCCGATATTGCCGCCAGAACCCAACAGATTCGTGTTGGCCAGGCGGCAAGTATTATTCCATTTTGGAATCCACTGCGTTTTGCGGAAGATGTGGCATTGCTTGATCAATTGTCAAACGGCCGTGTTGAATGCGGCATTGGCCGAGGTGTTTATGGTCGTGAGGCCATTCATATGAACCCTGAAGCTGATGTTGCTAATCCCGCGAAGAATTATCGTCTTTTTGAAGAATCTCTCAATATTATTAAAAAAGCCTGGACTCAGGATTTGTTTGATCATCAGGGGGAGTTTTATACTTATCCAGCCCCCAATTTTAAATGGCAGCACGATATGAGCCCTCCAGATCCAAGCTTTATGGATTTAGAGACAAATACTTTGACTAAAATAGGGCTGGTACCCCGACCATTGCAGCAGCCACATCCCCCAATCTGGCAGGTTGTTGATGGCGCCAGTTCAATAGAGTGGGCCGGTTTACATGGTTTAAAAAGTATTATGTGGATACCTACTGTGGCTGCACTAAAACCACGTTTTGAAATATTTCAGAAAGCTCGGTCTGAATATAAAGGGTATCAAGTGCCATTAGGTGAAGGAATTTCTCTAGTGCGTGACATGTTTGTTGCAGATAGTATGGATGAGGCACGAGAATTGGCAGCGGAAGGTATACTCACTTATATTCGCTGGATAGCCCATTGGCGTGGTCTTGGCAACCATATGAACCCTGGTGAAGAGTTGCCAGAGACACCCAACAAGCTAGATTTACTGGATTATGATTTTCTGCATCCTAGAAATTTATTGTTTGGTACACCTGACTACGTGGCTGAAAAAATTCATGAATTGCAAACTGAGTTGGGGCTTGAGCATTTACAGGTTTGGTCTAACTTCCCATGTGTACCGCACAAGCATGTAATGAAGAGTGTGAGAATGTTCACTGAGAAAGTCATGCCTCAGTTTAGTTAATATGTAATGTTAGATGAAATATGAATACTAAAATAAAAGCCGGTACGGCTTTTCAACAGACTGGTGCAGGGCCTGTTGTTGTACTAATACATGGCTTAGGCCTTAACATGGATATGTGGCAATGGCAGCTTGATGCGCTCTTGCAACACTACACTGTGTTGCGTTATGACCTGCTTGGGCATGGGGACAGTATTAAGCCTAAGGGTGCTTATATTATGCCGCAGATGGTTGATCAGTTACATAGACTTATTAATGCTCAGGGGCATCAGCAGTGTGTAGTCATCGGTTTTTCGTTAGGAGGTTTGATTGCCAAGGCATTTACTCTTGCTCATCCAGACCGGGTATCCGCTTTGGCGGTGATGAACTCAGCTTATGCGCGCACGGATGAGCAGCGAGCAGGGATTATGTTACGGGTGGAACAGTGTCGCGCTGATGGCCCTGGGACAACGGTTTCAGATGCATTGGTACGTTGGTTTTCGACTGGGTTTATAGAAAACAACCCTGAGACTATTGAGAAGGTTCGTCAATGGGTATTGGCAAATGACAAGCAGGTATATCCTGAGTTATATATGTTGTTGGCTAATGCTGATATAGGTTTGGAGGAGGCGATTTCTACTATTGCGTGTCCGACACTTATTTTGACTGGTGAAGAAGATTATGGTAATTCAGCCGAAATGGCCGAGAAAATGGCTGTTAAAATACCTGGATCAAAATTAGCGATTCTGCAGGGATTGAGGCACATGGCTCTAGTAGAAGATCCACCAACAGTTAATCGCATTGTTATAGACTTTTTATCTACTGTGTTTGAAGAATAGTCGTTGCGAATATATGACTTTAGCATCTCATAATGGAGGGTTGCGGTTGTGATACTAGATGGGGTTGAAGCTCTGGGTGGACCGGTGGTAATCAATAATCGGCGGTTATCGTTATCGAAGGCCGTTAGAGCTGGAAATTTTATATTCCTTACTGGGCAAATACCTATGTTGGATGGAAAGCCAATGACAGAAGGAAGTATAGAAGAGCAAACCAAAAACTGTATTGAACATATACGTTTAACACTGTTAGATTGCGGATGTGATTTGCATCACGTTGTTAAATCCATGATATGGCTGAAAGATCGCGCAGATTTTCCAGGGTTTAATGAGGTTTACGGTGAATACTTTACACAAATGCCACCAGCACGTTCGTCGTTGGTGTCTGATTTTTTAGTGGATATCAAAGTTGAAATAGAATGTATCGCGTATATTTGTGATGGACATAAGCCATCGAAAAATAAAGTTGATTAGAGCTAAGTAATGACGCCGTATTTTCTCTTGGGATCATGACATTGGAGTAATACTATGACTGAATTAAAAAAATATCAGATGTATATTGACGGTAAGTACGTTAATGCGGAGAACAATAAAACGTTCGAAAGTATGAATCCGGCGACGGGTGAATCATGGGCGGTTATTCCTGAAGCTAGTGCTAAGGATGTGGATCTTGCTGTTAAGGCAGCGCATCGAGCATTTACCTCTGGCCCATGGAGTACGATGCTACCGACACAGAGAGGTAAATTGTTACGCAGGTTGGGTGATCTCTTAGCTAAAAATTCTGAAGAGCTGGGTGAGATTGAAACCACGGACACGGGAAAATTATTAAAAGAAACTCGATGGCAAGCGGGTTATATTTCAGAGTATTTTCATTATTATGCCGGGCTGGCAGATAAGGTACAAGGTGCGACGCTGCCGATAGATAAACCTGACATGTTTGCCATGACTATTCGTGAGCCCTTGGGTGTTGTTGCAGCGATTGTGCCCTGGAATTCTCAGCTGTTTTTGACGGCAGTAAAATTGGGGCCTGCTTTGGCAACAGGAAATACAGTTGTTTTAAAGGCATCCGAGCATGCTTCGGCGCCGATGCTGGCGTTTGCCAAAGTTTTTGAAGAGGCGGGTTTCCCTCCTGGTGTGGTTAATATTGTCACGGGTTTTGGGGACCCCTGTGGCAAGGTGCTAAGTTCACATCCATTGGTGGATCGAATTAGTTTTACGGGTGGATTAGAAACGGCGAGGCATATCATTCGCAATTCAGCAGAAAACCTTGCTCAGGTGTCAACCGAGCTTGGTGGCAAGTCACCTATGATTATTTTTGCCGATGCTGATATGAAAAGTGCCATTAACGGCATATTGTTAAGTATTTTTAGCGCCTGTGGACAAAGTTGTGTGGCGGGTTCACGTTTATTAATTCAAGACAGTATTTATGATGAAGTAGTTGCCAAGATTGCAGAACGTGCAGCTGAAATATCTATTGGTGATCCTCTGGATGATAAGACTCAAATGGGGCCATTAGCCACGCGTAACCAATTGGATAATATTGAACACAGTGTCCGATTATCGTTGGAAATGGGTGCAAAACTGATTTATGGAGCGCGTAGGCCTAGCGGTGTAAACCCTAAAGGCTTGTATTATGAGCCTACTATAATTGAGTGTCCAAATATGGATGTGCATATTGCCAAGACCGAAATGTTCGGACCTGTTGTGAGTGTATTGCGATTTAAAGATGAAGAAGAAGCTATTGCGATTGCTAATGATACAAACCTCGGCCTTGCTTCAGGTATTTTCACCACTAATATTGGCCGTGGCATAAGAATGAGTAAAGCTATTCGTTCGGGCATCGTCTGGATCAATACCTACCGAGCGGTATCACCAATGGCGCCATTTGGTGGGTTTAAGGACAGTGGTCATGGTCGTGAGTCCGGCCTTGAAGCAGTTTATGACTACACCCGAGAGAAAACCATTTGGATTAATACTTCGTCTGAGCCAATTGATGATCCTTTTCGTATGCAATAATTGGTGTGATTATATAAACAATAGAAATAGAGAGAACAAGATATGACATCAGCAAAGTTTGAAGAAGGCCTGAAAATACGCAAAGAGGTTGTTGGTGAGGAGTATGTCAATAGTTCGTTAAAAAATGCGGATGCATTAACCATGCCTTTACAGGAGTTAGTCACTGAGTATTGTTGGGGTAGTGTTTGGAGCAGAGATGGTTTGCCAAGAAAAACGCGAAGCTTGCTTAATTTGGTTATGTTAACGGCTTTAAACCGCCCTCATGAACTAAGGTTACATTTAGTTGGTGCAATCAATAACGGTTGTAGCAAAGAAGAAATCATGGAGGCTTTGTTGCAAACGGCTATTTATTGCGGCGTGCCTGCAGCGATTGACAGCACCAAAATTGCTAAAGAAGTTCTAGCAGAATTGTAGTTTTTGTAAGTATTAGCATAAGCCCATAACTAGGGCGTTTCTGTGTCCACTTAAGCAGACACAGAAACGGCTGCGTTATATCAATCTACCTACGCGGCAGTTTACTTACGGGCCGGTAGACCAAGTTGTTCGCGAGCTTCAGCCGGGTCGGTTACAACCCGCGAACCTAGTCGCTCAACGATTTCACGGGCACGTTGAACTAAAGACTCATTGCTAGCTAAAACGCCTCTATCTAGATAGATGTTGTCTTCTAAGCCAACCCGTACGTTACCACCCAATAGAACGGATTGAGCGACCATTGGCATTTCCATACGT
>Ga0307994_1001464_pt1 | contig 14158 bp, 17 predicted proteins | sample EllFjometagen261_FD_203171 | JGI IMG/M metagenome (GOLD analysis project Ga0307994, IMG submission 203171) | Marine microbial communities from Ellis Fjord, Antarctic Ocean - #261 | ecosystem: Environmental > Aquatic > Marine > Unclassified | place: Southern Ocean | collected 2014-11-02 | reverse complement strand
CTGACTGGCGAGGCAGCTTCGACCTGGTCTACGTGCTGCTCGCGATGATGGCTGGCCTGAGCAGCATCATGGCGCTGATCCGCTTTCGAATTTTGGCATCCGAAGCCGCGTCTCGCCCGGCGTTGAGCGGTCAGATGTGAGCTCCTCTGGTGTGTCCCCAATGGTCAGAATTCAAGCTTCGCGCGGCGGATGCCGAGATACACGCCCGACTGGGTAACAAGCCGGCCGGTCGCGTGGACACTTCAAACCGGCGGATATGACAAACTCGCCTCATGTCCAATGCTCCGGTTGTCCATATTGATCCTGATGCGTTCTGGGCCGACCCATACCCGGCGTTGGCCGACATGCGAGCGAACACGCCGATCTGTTTTGTTCCCGAACTGAACGCCACGCTGCTCACCAAACGCGACGACATCCATACATGTGAGAAGAACGTCAAAGTGTTTTCCTCGGACCAGCCGGGCGGGCTGATGAATGAGTTGATGGGGAAGAACATGATGCGTAGCGATGGCGAAGAGCATCGCCAAGAGCGCTTCGTGTACTACCCGGCGGTGTCACCGAAGACGGTTAAGGCCTCGTGGGCCGACCAGTTCAACACGCTCGCCGATGTTGTGCTCGACTCCCTAGCCGAGTCCGATGGCAAAGGTGACCTCGTGCTCAGGTACGCCACAGCGCTTAGTGGCGAAGCGCTCAAGGCGATGACCGGGCTTACCAACATCACCTATCAAGACATGGATGCGTGGAGCCAGGCGATGATCGACGGTGTCTCGAACTACGGCGGTGTTCCCGAGGTCGAAGCCCGATGTCGCCAGGCAACCGCTGCCATCGATGCAGCTATCGATGAGCGCCTGCCCGAACTGCAGTCCGAGCCCGATCACAGCCTGTTGTCGGTGATGGCCGCGTCTGGCATGCCTATGGGCAATGTCCGGGCGAACATCAAGCTCACTATCTCTGGCGGCCAAAACGAGCCGCGGGATGCGATCGCTGGTGCGATATGGGCACTGTTGACACACCCTGACCAGCTAGAAACTGTGCGGCGAGGCGAGGTAACCTGGTTGCAGGTATTCGAGGAATACTGCCGCTGGATTTCACCTATTGGTATGTCGCCCCGGCGGATCGCAGCCGACCACTCGTTCGGCGGGGTGCAGTTCGAAGCCGAAGAGCGGGTGTTCTTGATGTTCAGTTCGGCTAACCGCGACGAAGACCACTTCGTCGACTCGGCCCGGTTCGACGTGACAAGAGAAAACCGGCCAAGCCTGACGTTCGGCGCCGGTCCACATTTCTGCGCTGGCGCTGCAGCGTCGCGAAGCCTGGTCGGCGACGTCGCACTTCCAAAGGCCTTCGATCGGTTGCCGAATCTGCGGCTCGACGAATCGGCTGATTCGGTGCGGTTCGGCGGCTGGGCGTTCCGGGGGCCACTCAACATGCCAGTTCGATGGACCGTAGCGGTTTGAGCTCTCGGCAATCCAGGTAGATCGAGGACCTTCTTCGCCAAAGAAGGTCCTCGAGAAAGCATCGAGTCCGTAGAGCTGCATAAGTTCATCGGTTGGCCGACCTGGTTCCCTCGCCAACTGCGAAGGGTCGAGGCATCCGTTGCCGGCAATGATGGAGTGATCAGCCCTTTCGTCACGGCAGGACCTCGAGCCCAGCCCGGAGCCAGCGCGTCATGGGCCTGCTCGATCCCGTACAGGTGCTGTGGAAAGTCCCGATAGGGCCCTCATTCCTGCATCTCTGCCTGACCCAGGAGGTGTGTCGCCAATTCGCACCGCTACATGGTGACTGTTTTGCGGTTCATGACAGCTTCGGGGGGTCTCCCACTGGGGCCTCAAACGGTCAGCGAGTTACCATTCTCGCGGCCTAGCTTGCGGGTCTTGTAGAGGATGCCGACACCAGCTGAAACGAGGAGCACCAAGACACATACGGACAGGCCGATGCGTATGCCACCGGGCATCTCGCCGGCAGCGAACCACAGATAGGCATATGGGGCGAAGAACGTGGCGATCGCGGCAGTAGCCGGCAAGGGCAAGCGAGACCATTCGCGGTTCGCGGACCGCTTACACACGGCGGCGACGGACTTGGCGTAAGGCCAGGCCGTGCCCACATCGATCAGACCAAATAACCAAATATTGGCCCCATACTCGGAGAAGGTTCCCCACGCGACGACTAATCTCAGGAGTGAGTAGCCAATGACCGAGCAAATCCAGAGTTGCTCGGCGATGCGACCGTATTCACGTTTGGTGGTCCGCGAACTAGTCGCTGACCCGGTGAGCGGAGAGGTCACCGGAGGCACCGAGGGATACTACACAAACGCAATGTGTTTGTGCAGCGACACACTGAAACGCTGGCTTGTTTGTGAGCGTCGGATTGGCTCATGAATCGCCCCCCGCTTTGCGGCGGCACGCACCTTCAACCGTGACACAAATGCGGCCGAGCTCATCGGGCTGAATTTGGGCCAGCGCACCGTCACAGAACTGTTCGACCGCGACCGAAGCCGTCAATTTCCGGCGCGGTGTCACTCGAACGCGATGCTCTGAGGGCCCTTAACCACTGGAAGTGTTCTGGTGTCGCCGGACCTGACGGTTGGCTAGGAGTCCTGGGTTGTGTTGTTGGGTCTCCATGGGGTTTGACCTGCAGTGTCGAGGACGACTTGTCGGCCCTCATTGTTGAAGAAGATGACGGCGGATTGCTGGCTGAGGTCGAAGCTGTACAGCTGCATGGCTGAGTTGTGACTGACGTTTTGGAGACGCCACAGGTTGCCTTGGGGTTCCCACAGCATCGCGGTGTCGGTCATACCAGTTCGGTTGAGGAACTGCTGCACATCCTCGAAGCTGTCTAGGGCGCCGACGCCGATGACTTGCACGGTGTCTACGTTGTCTCGAGCGAACTGCTCGACGTCTGAACCTTCGCTCAGACAGGTCGTTCAATTCGGGGACCAGTACCACATCAGTACCGCCCGATCGCCGGTCACCACTTCGCTGAGGTCGGTGATTTGGCCGGTTCGGCTGTCCAGCATCTGTGTGCTTGTTAAGTCAGATGTGAGTTGAAGGGACGCTGTGTTGGCGTTTGCGCTGACGACAAGGTCGTTCTGTTGCTCACTCAGAGCGCTGCCACTACAGGCGGTCGCCAAAACCGTGACCATGACGGTCACGGCGATGAGATTTCTAGTTCGGGTTCTCATTGTGTGGCCAGTGATTGGTGCCAGTGATTGGTTGAGAGATGGTTCCATGGTGTCTTCTCCTGTAACACTTCTGTTGGTGGGCTGTTGCGGCTCGTCTTGGTGGCGGCGTTGGATGCGGACCCAGATCGTCCAGGCGATGATGGTGAGGATCATCATTTCGCCAAGGACAGCCCATCGAAGAGGATCGGTGAACCAATTTTCAAGGCGCATTGGTATGTCGGCGACGGTTCGGGCCGTTGGCAGTATGAACAGGTCGGTGTTATATTTTCCGAACTCGATCGTGATCCACGCTGTTGTGAGACCAAGTGTGGACAGGGTGCGCGATGGAAGTGCGAGCGAGCGCCAAACCAATCGTCAGAGTCATGATGACTGCGCCCATGCCCAGGCCGTACACCACAAACACTGCGACACCGTCTACGAACCCCGTCGTGGTGAATACGCTTGACACGCCTGCAATGAACAGGCCGATAGTGCAGCCCAGCGACACGGAGGCGTAACTGATGCCGAACAGAAACATCGACAGCGTTTCGGGCGAGTCGCCTCCTGCCTGGAGCCGTGGCGCTGGCATTTTCAGGTCGCGACCGGCGACCATCGCTATGCCGGCCGGCACCAGCAGCAGTCCGAGGCTGAAGGTTATGTAGGGCGTGTAGTCAAACATGGCTACAAGCTCCCCGGTTCAATGTGCTTGTCTATCAGAATGCGTAGGTCTTCGCCTGTCAGTGCTCCGGCCCAGACGAAGGCGATTTCGCCTTGTCGATTCAGCAGCACGGTGGTTGGCAACACGAAACCTCCGAAGTTGCGGAACACTTCTGAATCAGGGTCATCGCCAAGCGGGTAGGTGACACCGGTCTGGGCGGCGAGCTCTCGTGCTGCTTCTCCGCTATCAGCGACAGCCATGCCTACAAAGGACACTGACCCTGCCAGGGTTTGATGTACTTCCTCAAAGGCCGGCATCTCGGCCACACACGGTGGACAGTTACTTGCCCAAAAGTTGAGCACCGTAGGTTGCCCGACCAGCTCAGCGGTTGATCCAGGTGTGCCGTCGAACCAGACGAAGTCAACCACCGGCACCGGCTTCAAGGACTCGTCACCCGTCGCTTCGATGGTGGGCTCTTGGTCTGCAGCTGGAGATACCGGTTTGACCACTACCCCCTGCTCGGCTGTGGCTACTTGCTCATTCCCGACGACGTCGGGCGAACGCGTAACGATCACAGCAAGCGTTGCGATCACAGCAAGGCCTGCGATCCAGGTCCCGGTTCGTAGCAGCAGGGAGTGATTCATTCGACGGTCCTTGTCAGTCGAGCCGGCTGGTCGGTGCCCACGGCGTTTGGATGGCTGCATCGAGTACGATACTTCGGCCGTTGTCGTTGAAGAAGATGATTCCGGATTGCTGGGACAGGTCGTGGCTGTAGAGCTGCATGGCAGAGTTCGTGCGTACATTGTTGAGCTGCCAGACCTTGCCGGTGCCCTCCCAAAGCATCGTGGCTGTTTCCATCGGGGTGCCGTTGAGGAAGTCCTGAACCTCTTCGAAATTGGATTGAGATCCAAGGCCGATCACCTGGAGAATGTCTTCGTTATCTCGAGCAAACTGCTCGATGCCGGGGGCATGGCCCCGACAGATTGCTCAATCAGGTGCCCAGTACCAGACCAGAATTGGTCGGTCGCCAGTCACCACCGCGCCAAGCGAGGTGATGGCCCCGGAGTTCCCGTCAAGCAGCTCAGTTGATGCCAGATCATCGGAGAGATTGAGTTGCCCCTGGTTCTGTTGAGCAACCGCAACTGTCGCGAGAGCATCCTCGGACAAAGCGCCACCGGCGCATGCCGATGCGAGCAGAAGTACAGGCGCCAACATCAGTGCCAGCCGAGCGAGCTTCGCTCTGACCAGCGGTCTGGTAGGTGGACGGACGGCGCCGGGAATGACGGCAGTTTCAGACATCGGAGACTGTGCTTTCGGTTGATTCGTCTGACAAAGCAGGACGGTTATGTCGGTCATAGGCCAGTCCTGATCTAGGTGACTTCGTAGAGGGCCAACATGCCGTACTCGGCATGAAGCTGGATATGGCAGTGCAAAGCCCACACGCCTGCGTCTGCAGGTACCACGACGATGTCGACGACATCGCCGGCGCTGAGCAGCACCGTGTCGCGGTAGTGGCCTTCACGTACGGGTTCTCCGTTCCGGGCCACCACCTGAAAGAACTGGCCGTGCAAGTGCATTGGATGGAACGCACCGGAGTCGTTTACAAACCGCAGCTTCTCGACTTGGTTCTGGGTCGCGGTGTGAACTGTGGGTTCGGGCCAGGACTTGCCATTGATGGTCCAGCGGAAGGTGCCTTCGGCGTCACCGGCGAGTCCAGTGGCCTCGGTGAGTTCTTCTCCCACGATCGCGAGGTTAAATGTTGTTGTTGGATCCCAGTCAAATGCGGCGCTCCAGTCAGGGATCTCAACGGTCGGTGGATCGAAATCAAGGCCCTCAACTGGTTCACCGGCAACAGTAATGGTGCCGAGTGGTAGTGGGTCGATGCCGGTGAATCTGTCACCGATGATGTAGTTCCCCGATGCATCGACCGGGATCGTTATGTCGAGATCGACCCGATTGCCGGGGGCTAGCTCCAACCCTTCGGCCAGCAGTGGCTTCTGGACTCCCAGGCCATCCATCGCAATTGCCGAGGCATCGAGGTCGCCGAGCCGCAGTTGATAGATGCGTGCATTGGAAGCATTTATGAGTCGCAGTCGTATGCGCTCACCTGGTCGGGCCGCCAGCGTTGGTGCAGCTTGGCCGTTGACGGTTATGTCTGTTCCCCACCGACCGTTGTGGTGGATGTCATCGCTCGAATCGAAGTCCGGGTCGAGCTGGCCAGATTCGTCGAGGAGCCAGTCATCGATCATCCAGACAATGTCTTGGGAGTAGGGCTTCGGCTTGGGGTCTTGGACCACAAAGGATCCGTACAGGCCCCGTTCGAGCTGCTCGTTGCCTCGTTGATGGGAGTGGTACCAGTAGGTGCCAGCGTCGGGTGGGGTGAACTCATAGGTGAACGATTCGCCTGGGAGTATCGGGTCCTGGTTCACACCCGGCACGCCGTCCATATCATTGGGAACTCGAATCCCGTGCCAATGCACCGAAGTCGCGTCGCTAAGTTCGTTGCGGACTGTTATCCGCACCATGTCGCCCAGCGCGACCTTGATCGCAGGACCGGGCACTCGCCCGTTGAACGACCACACGTTGGTCTGTTGGCCGCGGCCCAACTCTGTCGTCGTGGCCGCAACAGTGAGTTCTAGCTCATGAGTAATGCCGGACGGCAACGGTGCCCCGGCATAGGAGGCGACGAAATCACTGGGATCAGTGGCTGCCGCCGCGACATCTTCGGTTCCGTCACGAAGAAACACCGCAGCGGTTGCCAGTAGGCCAGCGATCACAACGACGAAGACCAACGCGATCAAAATCGTCTGCCGATCTGGTTTGCTGAACGTGGCCGAATCGGTCATAGCCCGGGCCGATCAGGAGGTTCGTAGATAACTCGAAAGTTCTCGCCATCATCGGAATGCAAGACAGCGGCGCTGCTGGTCACTATCCACCATTGATCATTGCGGGTGGTGAATGCGGCCACTTCCGCGGCTACTTGCCCGATCACGTCCCATTGTTGGTGAGGATCAACAGCGGAGTAGATCGTGCCGCCCACCGCGATTCCAACAACAGAATCGTCGAGCCATTGCACCCGACGCAGCAGCGGAGCGTCGACCAGTTCGTCCCAAGTGAGCGCACCATCGGTGCTCACGAGCAGCCGACCTGACGCGCTATCGATCGCAACCACTGAATCTGCCATCTTCGGTGATGCAGAAAGATCTAATGCGCTCAGTCGGCTCCGGTTTTCCCACGTGACACCATCGGCAGACGCCAGGATCCCGCCTGAGGAATCAGCTCCATAGAAGCCACCGTCAGGGCGCGACGTCAGCGAGTGAAAATCCACCTCGCCAAGCAGTGCCACCTTGTCCCAGGTTCCCCCCAGGTCGCTGCTCGAAATGAACCCGAGATGAGCCGGCTGTCCTTCCACCCGCCACTGGTTAAAGCGAAGATCGGGGTGTCCGCTGGCCACCAGCCCGTCGGGGCCGCTGGACATCGACATCAGATCGTGACGGAACTCGCCGACCACCACCGCACGGGTCGGGCCCTCGACCCGGAACAAGCCACTGTGAGCAGCGAGATAGACAACGTCGTCCTCAACAACAATGTCATGAACATGACCGAGGTCGCCACTGTTGGCCACGATGGCGTCACCGTCACGACGAGAACCGCAACCAGCGGCCACGATCGCCAAGGCAAAGACCAGAACCAACATCCTGTGAGTCATGATGCGGCCACCACCAAGAAAGCGGTCGCCACAACCGCAAGGCCGATCGCGACCAACTCAATGACCATTGTTCGAACGAAGGACTGCCGCGCATCGCTATGGGCCGAGATGGCCTGCATCTCGGGTACCAGAACGAAATGGTTAAACGCTCCAGCCGCGACCGCCACAGCAACGATTAGAACCTTGGCGACCAGGATCCGGCCCCACCCTGTGGCCCATAACTCCGACACCGAGTCAACAATGGTGACCGTGAGAACCAGACCAGCTGCACCAACAGCGGCCAGCGCGACTGCCGCCACCACGGAGAACCGCACCACGGTTGTCATGAAGTCCGAACCTTGACCAGTCGAGTTGCGCTGTCGCGACAACAAGACAAGACAGATCAGACCGCCAAACCAGATCGCGCCACCACCAACGTGGATCACATCAACAAGCGAAGTAAGCAACCGGTTTCCCTTGGTGACCGTGTGCCCGTCAAACACATAGGACGTCGCTATAAGAACGGCGAACAGCCAAGCCAACGGTTCGATCCGGTCGCGCACCTCTCCAGCCCGCAAGGCACCCGATACTGGGGCAACAGGTTCGTTCTCAGGTGCAGCGATCGCGCCTGAGAACGAACCGCCCCCAACAGTGGCCAGCACCCGTTCACTAACCACAACGGCTGCACGTGGCTCGCCGACCAACGAAATGGAGCTGGTATGGGCAACAAGCGCGACAGCCCCCACCACCCGGAGACCAATGGCGACACCCACCGTACCGACTAGCGCGTCTGCGATGCCTCCAAGCTGGATCACCAGCGAAACGGCCTCAACCAGAGCACCAATAACGGTGAGTACCCCCGCTTGCCGGATGAGATGTACGAACATCCGGGTTTCTCGGACGTTTCGACTCACCAGTAGAGCGAACCCGACAACCCCAATCGCGACGAGGCTTCCCACCTGAGACGCGAGACGCCCCAGATAGCCGATAGGCCCCGCCGCGCCGCTACCCGAGTCTGTGGTTAAAAAGTCCTCGAGCAACACCGCAGCTGCCTGCTCGGAAGTCTCGGTCTGGTAGCCAACGCCAGAGCTGGTTTTAGACGAAGAGGTGTCGACGCCAAACGCTCCGTCGGCCGTGGAGTCCAAGTCTGGCTGGCTTGGAACGGGCTGGGGTGCTGCTGCGGTTGTGGCGAAGCTGAAGGTTCCTTCAATTGGGTGTGCATCGCCCGCTCTCACCGACCATTGAACTCCAACGATGCCGTCGGTGAGTGCTGGATTGAGCAGGAGCGTAAATTCTCGTTCGTCTTCGCTGACCCGGACTTCTGGCTGGACCAGCTCACCTGATGGTGTCAGCACAACAAACCCGTCGCCAGCAACGATTGAAGCTGCGGAGAAGCGAAGCCTAATCTCTGACACTGGTTGGTCAAGGGCCTCCCCATCTGCTGGAGTCGAAGACTCAAAATCAGTGTGGGCCTCGGCGAATGGTACGAAACCAAACATCGTGGCACCAAGCACCGCTACCACGATCAGCCAACGAGCAAGCGAGTTCTGATCATTATCCTGACGCCAGCGCTGTCGTCGGTGACAGCGAACGACTATCGAACGCGTTTCGTTGTCGGATCGCATCGAAGTGAAAGACCTTAAGAACGTGGGCGGATCTCATGCAACCCCGATGGGCGCATGCGAACACTACTACGGACTGTCGTAGTAGCCGTCGCGGTTGGATCAAAACAGCCCGCTGAGTCCTTCTCCGTCGACGTGCTAACTATTGGCCACAGACATGTGCCGCAAGCCCATAGAGATGATGCATTTGCAGAGAGGACGCGGCGAGCGCTCCGACCGCTACTGCTACCGCCACGAACAACAACCCCGTAACCACTGACCGGTCAGGCTCACCCAACAATGCCTCAACCCGTACCGGGATCGAGCCACCACCAAACGCCCCCAGCGTGCCACCAAAGGCAGCTGTGGCCAATGCGGCCCGGCCAATCGTTGCCGCCACCGCTTCGCGGTCACCGCCGGTAGCAGCGACGGCGACCTCATCAGCGCATCGTTCAGTAGCAAGCTGGATCTGGCGCACCAACCTTCCAAGTACCGGCACAACCGCGTGCGCCAAAGCCCCAACAAGAAGGTATCGGTGATGATTCTGCGCCAAATGCGCCCGCTCATGAGCGAACAACACTCGGCGTTCATTCGAGTCCAACTCGCGCAACAAACCACGCGACACAACAACACAACCCGGCTTACCCGGAGCGGCATAGGCAATCGGCTCATCAGTGTCAAGAATGGCGAGATGGCGCCCTTTGGTGCCAGACACGGCCCATCGCCTTACCCGCACGACCCTGCACATCCGAAATACCATAAACCCGAGGGCGACGACCGAAAGCAGACCCTCAAGAGTGCCGACTTGGTGGTGTGCTGATAGCCGAGGGCAGCGTTCGAGGATTGCCAGACCGATACCGGACCGGCCGACCAAACCGCCTGCTGTAGTCGCTGCGACGACAAAGACGGTGGTGCTCGTCAGCGCCGCTACCGCTGTTAATACGCGCATCGCCGTCCGAGGGGCAATCGACCACCGCATGAACCCAGCAGCCACAGCAACCAGCACAGCCGCAATTCCCGGCAAGATCAGCGAAATCGACATCTCTACTTGCTCCGGCCGAGCAGCTTCCGCAGGACCGTGGCGTCATCGCTATCGAGCGAATCAACAAAGCGGGACAACGCAGCAGCGCGATCTCCAGCATCAAAGAGTGAGGTGGTCATCTCCTCAGCAACATGGTCTGCCTCAGACCCGACGGCGACGTAGGCATAGGCACGACCGCGGCGATCTCGGGTCACCCTGCCCTTCTCATACAACCGCGTCAGCACTGTCATCACCGTGGTATATGCCAGTTCAGGAGCTATAACCTCATGCACTTCAGCCGGAGTAGCTGGACCCGCAACCGACCACAGATACTCCATTACCTGATCTTCAAGAGCCCCCATTGGCCGGCGACTTCTCATAACGATGAAACTCCCTGATGTTGCAACGAACTGTTACACACTGTAGTGACAACGAGCGCTTCAGGCTTTGCGTCGGGGCTGATGAAGCCGGCGTCATGAAACTCGACCCGCCACAAAAGCGTGCAGATGATGTGACACTACGGTCGCTTCAGCGACTGGTGGAACCGCACGACATCGCTGCACTGCAGAACTCGGTCAACGACCTGATTGGGGACGATATGGAGTCGTTGCTCGCGTTGATGTCTGACATCATCACCTGCCAGTTGTCAGGGCGGAGCGGAGCTGGTCGATCGTCGGCGAGCCAGCTGGACCGTCAGGAGTTTGATACAGCCGGCATGCCAACCCGAACGGAGTATTGGGTTCAGCGAAGGGATCGACGCCATCAACAATAACGCTGGGTGATCCGCGAAAAGCGGTACGTTCCGCCTCCTCGTGAGTGTGAACCAGGTGGTGAGTGATGTCGACGTTTCCCAGCTCTTCGGCCAGGAGCCCGAGGTGGCGGGCCGTGTCCTGCCAGTTGGGGCAATCATCGAAATAAAGCAATGTGACGTTCATGTTGCTGACTTTAAACCTTGAACCACGCTACAAGGTCAAGGGCGTAGACTCAGAGAATGAGAATCGGTGACCTTGCAAACGAGTGCGGGATCCAAACCCAAACCATTCGGTTCTACGAGCGTCGCCGCCTCCTGCCGCCGCCAGCTCGGGCGGCCAACGGATATCGCGTCTATGACCAACACATCGCAGAGCGGGTTCGGTTCATCCAACGAGCCCAAACTGCGGGCCTTACACTGGCCGAAATCGGCGGCATTCTCGATGTCCGAGCCAATGGGCAGCCACCGTGCACCCACGTTTCTGAACTGCTGAACTCCAAGCTCCAGAACATTGACCAACGCATCACCGAACTCACCGAACTGCGAGCTGACCTCGTCGCCCTGGTCAAGCGCAGCCACACCCTCAGTCCTGTCGACTGCGCACCCGACAAGATTTGTCACATCCTCCAGCCAGACTGATAACACCACCGACACACGTCGCCAATGCGGACCTCTCTGTGTCGCAGCCTGTGGTGTGGTTCTGTGACCAGTTTCGGTTGCATGCTGGCGGAGTGGCACAATCGTGATCGTGAATGAGCAGAACACGCCGGTTGGCATCAATCGCGAGAACGTGACCCGATGGTTCGAAGAACACACCGAGATCAGCGGCCCGCTTGAGTTCGGGCTAATCGCTGGCGGTCGCTCAAACATGACCTTTACTGTCACCGACGCTGCCGATCGCAGGTTCGTCCTGCGACGCCCGCCGATGGGACCGTTGTTGCCGAGTGCCCACGATGTCGCCCGTGAGCATCGGTTGATGCATGCGCTACAGGACAGCGATGTGCCCGTGCCGCTGCTCGTTGGTCTTTGTCAGGACGGGGCCGTGAACGAACGCGATTTCTATGCCATGCACTTCTTGGAGGGCGTGGTCGTTCGAGATGCTGAGATCGGTGAGACGATCCCTGTCGAGGTCCGCACCCGCATGTGCCATGAGCTGATCGACACACTCTGCAACTTGCACCGGGTTGACATCGACGCTGTCGGGCTTGGCAATCTGGCAAAACGAAGTGGCTACATCGAACGTCAAATCAAGCGCTGGTCCGGTCAGTGGGAGCAATCCAAGACCCGTGAGCTACCTGTCATTGATCGTGTTGCCGACTACTTGCGAGCCAACATTCCGACAAGTGCTCCAACCACCATCGCCCATGGGGACTACCGCTTGTCGAACTGCATGATGGATCCAGCGGGTCCTGTCGCTGGCGTCCTGGACTGGGAACTGTGCACACTCGGCGATCCAATGGCTGACCTGGCTGGGGTGCTTGGCTACTGGCATGACCCAGAGAGCATCGAAGAAGAAAAGGGCGACGCGCTGATCACCGCTGCCGAGGGTTGGCTGAGCCAGGAAGAGATGGCCGGGCTATACGCCGACCAGATGGGTGTCTCGCTCGAACAGGTTGACTACTACCGCGGTTGGGCTGCCTGGCGTCTGGCCTGCATCTCCGAAGGTGTGTACGCCCGCTACCTGAACGGTCAGCAAGGCGAACAAGACGAGGAACTCGACCTCGACGAATACAAGACCGGCGTCGAAGCCCGCGCCGATCGTGCCGCCGCCATCCTGGGCGTCTGACTAGAGACGTGTACCTGGTACGGGTCTCAAGCGGTCAGAGTTGGGCGATGAGTTCGGTGACGCGGGTGCGGTAGAGGTCGACATTGGCGAGCTTGATCTCTTCGTAGCCACGGATCAGGTCGGGGGTCTTCGCTAACTCGACGACGGTGTCGAAGTTGACCACAGACAGTTTGCGGAGCGCACCGTCGATCATGGCCACGTAGTCCTTGGCCAGCGAGCGTTCGACCTTGCGGACTTCCGCCCAACGGAACGGATCGAAGGGTGTGCCGCGGAGGCGTTTGCCCCTGGCGAGTGTCCTAAGAACCCCAGCAGCGGTTGCGGGGATCGAGATTTTCTTGTCCAAACCGATTGCACGCAGCATGGGCGGGTGAAGTCGGTAACTCATCGAGCCACCCTGGGCGACAGCTTCGTGTGCTTCGGTCAGGCCATCGGGATCGAGCATGAGTCGGGCGACCTCGTACTCATCCTTGTACGCAGTCAGTTTGTAGAGCCCATCGGCGACGGCATCAACGAGTCGATCGCTGGTCGTATCGACCGACCACTCAGCTCGGCGAACTCGACCCAGGACCTCGAACCAGTGCTCCGCGTCCTTGCCGATACCCCACGCTTCGAGTTCGCTGGCCAGCATCGCCAAGTGGCGACGGCGCTCGCCATCTGCGCTGAGCGAATCGAGCTCGGCCTCGAACGTATTGGTCGGAGTTTCGGTATGGATAATCTCGCCGTGCTGTCGGGCTTGTGCGACCTGGGACGGGTCGGCGACTTGCAGCCGTCCGAAGCGGAATGCCGCCGTGTTTGCAGCGACTGCAACGCCGTTCAGTTCAATCGCTTGTTCGAGATGTTCTGGTTCGATTGGCAAGGCACCTGCCTGCACCGCCATGCCGATGACAAAGATGTTGGCAGCGGCGGTGGAGCCGAGCAGATCCTGGGTGGTGGCTTGGGCATCGGCCCAGAAGTGGTGTTCGGTCGTCTGTTCGCGGATCGTCGTTGTTAGCGCCGACGGCGTCGGCATCGCAATGTCGGGATGTGTGATCATGGCGCCGGTTGGCGTAGGCGATGTCGAACCAACCGCGACCGTGCGTTCCGGATCACACGCAGACAGGCCTCTTTCGCTGGCGGCAACAAGCTGATCAAACGCCAGCAGCAGGTCGGCCTGACGGTCGCCAAGACGGTTGGTGTACGACGGGGCGTCGCGTGACAAGCGAAGGTCGCTGACGACCGGACCGGCCTTTTGTGAAAGCCCAATCTGATCAAGTCCTCGAACCTCATAGCCGGCGAGCATTGCGGCAGTGCCCAGGATCTGAGCCACCGTCACGACCCCTGTACCACCAATGCCGGTAATACGAAGCGAGAAACTGTCCGTGGACACGATCGATTTCGGTGTTGGCAGGTCGTCAGGTGCACGTGGACCTGGTGTCGTCGCTGCGACGTCTGGCGCCTGAGCCTTCAACCGGCGAGCAAACATGCGTTGCAGCCGCCCGGGTTCTTCGGTGGTGACG
>Ga0307994_1001461_pt1 | contig 14171 bp, 14 predicted proteins | sample EllFjometagen261_FD_203171 | JGI IMG/M metagenome (GOLD analysis project Ga0307994, IMG submission 203171) | Marine microbial communities from Ellis Fjord, Antarctic Ocean - #261 | ecosystem: Environmental > Aquatic > Marine > Unclassified | place: Southern Ocean | collected 2014-11-02 | reverse complement strand
CAAGATTGCTGATGTGTTAAAAACCTCACTAACCCTGATGTATATTAGCTGGGCAAGGATGATTTAGAATGAAAATGACTTGGGATACAGACCAAAAAAAAGACCGGTTTGATGTAGTAGATGGCCGAAAAACCATGAAGGCTGTTGTTACTTCAGGTACTGGAGGTTATGACAAGCTGCAGCGCCGTGTGGTTAACCTTCCACTTCTTGAGCCGGGAGAGGTTTTACTTCAAGTACTCGCTGCGGGTGTCAATAATACTGAAATTAACACACGTATTGGCTGGTATTCATCCTCAATCACAACAGGTACAGAAGATGCTGCAACTGCTCAAGAAAAGCAAACCACCTTAAAGGAAGATGGTGGGTGGAATGAGGCAACACCTTTTCCATTCATTCAGGGCACCGACTGTTGTGGGCGAATTATTGCCGTTGCCACTGATGGTGATGAGAGCACCATCGGGTCTCGTGTGCTTGTGCGAGCATGCATGCGGCAGTCAGATTTTGAGTCCATGGATAACCTTTGGATGGGCTCTGATATTGATGGCGCCTTCGCTCAGTTTGTCAAAGTTCCTGCGAAGGAGGTGTTCGCTGTGAATTGTGATTGGAGTGATGCCGAACTTGGCACCATTCCTTGTGCCTATGGAACTGCTGAAAACATGGTGCATCGTGGCAACGTATGTGAACTAGAACATGTGCTGGTTACAGGGGCGTCTGGTGGTGTCGGCTCAGCCGTTGTGCAGTTGGCAAAAAGGCGGGGGGCTAAAGTTACCGCAATTGTAGCTAGGGCAAAAATGCAACAGGTGCTCGCCATTGGAGCTGATCATGTGCTCGATCGTGATGAAGATATTGTTACCAGCCTTGGCGAAAACTCTATAGATGTTGTCATCGACAACGTTGCAGGGCCTGCTTTTTCAAGCCTGCTTAAGGTGCTAAAGCGAGGAGGAAGGTACGTGTCATCTGGGGCAATCGGAGGCCCCGTGGTCACGTTAGATATGCGTGATCTATATTTGAAAGATTTAACACTTATAGGCTGCACGGCATGGGACGAGCCAGTTTTCTCAAATCTTATTTCTTACATTGAGAATGGTGAAGTGAGACCTCTGTTAGCAAAGGCGCTTCCACTTGCACAGATAGCAAAGGCCCAAGGGGAGTTTTTAGATAAAAAGCACGTTGGCAATTTCATTTTGATTCCTCCAAAATTAGACTAGTCAAACCGTGCTTGTGCCTAGTGAGTGTGTTCCTATACTGGCTTTTTTATAGCTTGGTTTTTCGGCTTTGTTGTAAGCAAGCAAGCAAGCAAGCAAGCAAGCAAGCAAGCAAGTAGGCAAGCCTAAGGCATTCTGCTAGCAGGAATGTCTGCACGGCTGGCTTCTTGCTTAGCCTTAATTCGATCAACGCCAATGTCTTTTAGCATTTCAGGCGATAGCATCTTAAGCTGCATGCGCTCTTTTGATAGCGCTTGCTTAAGGGCTTGTTTGTGAATGTAGCGGCGGTTCCAATCGAGCAGCTGATCAAGTCGTCCAGAAGAATCGGAAGTCGTATATGGAGTGCAGTTTTGTGTATAACTAGTCATGATATCTCCTATCAATATTTGTGATTAAGATCGTAATTAACTTCACTAAATTTGACTATAGAGCAAGTCTTATGTATAAGTAAAACGAATAATATTGATGAGTCAGTTCACAAAAAATGATGAAAGAAAGTCGTATTAAAAATCTAGACTTAGGTACCCTACGTAGTTTTGTTACTATTGCGAAAACAGGAAGCATGACGCGCGCCGCAGCGCGTCTGTTTATGACTCAGTCAGCTATTAGTATGCAAATTAAACGTTTAGAAACTAGCCTAGGGCTTGTGGTGTTTGATCGCACTGCTCAAGGTATGATTACCACTAGTGCCGGTGAGCAGTTGCTTGGCTATGCTATTAAGTTATTGGAGCTAAATGACGAAGTGGTTGGCCGTCTCACTTCCTTAGATTATGAAGGACAGCTCAGGCTAGGTGTGCCCAGTGATGTGATTTACCCCTACATGCCCGACATTCTGAAGCAGTTTAGTAGAGACTATCCAAGGGTACAGATCAAGCTGTCCTGTGCCCAATCTAAGGTGTTAAAAGAACAGTTTAGCCAAGGCCTGCAAGACGTGATCTTGACCACAGAAAAAAACCCAGAGGGCGATGGAAGAGTTATAGGTACCCAACGGCTAATGTGGACTGGAGCAGTAGATGGCACCGCTTGGAAACAGCAACCTCTGCCATTGGGTATGTCTAAAAGCTGTGCCTTTTGGCCCAGCGCCATTAAGGCTCTAGAGGCAGCGGGTTTGACTTGGGTAGACCCGGTTACTACAGAAGATTTTATAGCCGCCGAAGCCATGACTGCAGCTGATCTATGTGTCTGTGTTGAGCTAGGTTGTGCCCTGATCACAGGGCGAGTGCCCATAGACCACCGTGGTTTGTTGCCTGAACTGCCTGATTATTCACTTATTTTGTACGGTGCTGAAAATTCCCCTACACCTATGGTGAATGAGTTAGTAGGTTACTTACAACGTGGTTTTGCCTAAGCACACACACAGGGCTATACAGCGTTATGTTTAAAGGAAGTGAATATCATGACCGATGATAAAACCATCGCTGCTTATAACTCTCAAGTGCATCATTATTTAAAAATGGTTAGTGAGTTAGATGTTGATCCAATATTGCTGCGTTTTATCGATCAGTTTAAGGCCGGCGACTATGTACTTGATTTGGGTTGTGGCCCAGGTATTTCTTCTGCAGTTATGCAAGGCAAAGGGCTACGGGTAGATCCTATTGATGCTGCCGAAGCGATGGTGCAGATAGCCAATGACAAGTTCAATATTTCGGCTCGCCAGGCACAATTTAGTGATATTGATAGCGTTAATATTTATCATGGTGTTTGGGCCAACTTCAGTTTATTACATGCGCAGCCGCAAGACTTTGTGGCTATATTATTTTCTTTGCATCAAGCTTTAAAGCCCCAGGGCTTGTTGCATTTGGCTATGAAACTGGGCCAAGGCTCAAAGCGTGATAAATATGAACGTTATTACGCCTATTACTCACAAATTGAATTAGAAACTTATCTCAATAACTCGGGTTTTGGTATTGTGAATACTACATTGGGTGAATCGTTGGGCATGGCGGGGGAGATGGAACCTTGGATGGCGGTGACAGGCTTTACCAAATAAAGCTGTAATGGATGGTGATGGCTGTGATCGCTAATTAATGTTGAATAATGCCGCAAGAATGCCTTATGTTGATTGTGTATGAGGCTGGAGTAAGAGAAAATACAGCATACCTCTAGTTTTAGACCCAAATAGTGTATTTAACCTTTTAAAGGAAGTTTTTCATGCCCACTCGTCGCGATTTAGCTAATGCCATCCGAGCCCTTAGTATGGACGCTGTCCAACAGGCTAATTCTGGTCACCCAGGAGCCCCTATGGGTATGGCCGATATCGCTGAAGTATTGTGGAATGACTTTATGAGTCATAACCCAGCTAATCCAGAATGGTTAAACCGTGACCGCTTTGTGCTGTCTAACGGACATGGTTCTATGCTGCTTTACTCATTGTTGCATTTAAGTGGCTATGAATTGTCCATTGATGATTTGAAAAGTTTCCGTCAGCTACACTCGAAAACAGCTGGCCACCCAGAGCTCGGCTATGCGCCAGGTATTGAAACCACTACAGGGCCTCTAGGCCAGGGTGTGACTAACGCTATAGGTATGGCCATGGCAGAAAAAACCTTGGCGGCACAGTTTAACCGCCCAGGTCACGATATTATTGATCACCATACCTATACTTTTTTAGGTGATGGTTGTTTGATGGAAGGTGTTTCTCACGAAGCTTGTTCACTTGCGGGTACCCTAGGCCTAGGTAAGCTTATTGCATTCTATGACGACAACGGTATTTCCATTGACGGTGAAGTGGAAGGCTGGTTTACCGATGATACTCCTAAGCGTTTTGAAGCGTATGGTTGGCAAGTGATACCTGCCATTGATGGCCACGATGCAGACGCTTTGTATGCTGCTGTTGAAGCGGCTAAGGCCAATACTGATCAGCCTACTTTAATTTGTTGTAAAACGATTATTGGTTTTGGTTCACCGAACAAAGAAGGCAAAGAAGATTGCCATGGTGCGCCTTTAGGTGCAGACGAAATTGCCTTAACACGAAAAGAATTAGGTTGGAGTTATGGTGCGTTTGATGTTCCTGCTGACATCTACGAAGAATGGAATGCCCGTGATGCTGGCGATGATGCTGAGCAAATCTGGAACCAGGCTTTTAATACCTATCATCAGGCTCACCCAGAATTGGCTACCGAGTTGTTGCGCCGTGTAGCTGGTGATTTGCCAGCAGACTTTGAAGCTCAAGCTCAGGCCTACGTTGAGCAGCTACAGGCTGAAGGGTCTACTATTGCTAGCCGTAAAGCATCACAAAATACTATTAATGCGTTTGGTCCTTTGTTACCGGAACTATTAGGTGGTTCGGCAGACCTTGCAGGGTCTAACCTCACCAAGTGGGCGGGCACTAAAGGCATCACTAAAGACGATGCTAGCGGTAACTATGTTTATTATGGTGTGCGTGAATTCGCCATGTCAGCCATGATGAACGGTATGGCATTACATGGTGGTTTTATACCTTATGGTGCAACCTTTCTAGTATTTATGGAATACGCTCGTAATGCCGTGCGTATGGCTGCGTTAATGCGCCAGCGGGTGTTGTTTGTATATACCCACGATTCCATTGGCCTAGGAGAAGATGGCCCAACTCACCAGCCTGTTGAGCAGATAGCCAACTTACGTTTAACACCTCATTTAGACACATGGCGCCCATGCGACACGGTAGAGTCTGCTGTGGCTTGGAAGACATCACTACAACGTACAGATGGTCCTTCGGCATTGATTTTCTCACGCCAAAATTTGCCACATCAGCAACGTGATCACGCTCAATTGGCCAATGTTGCTCGTGGTGGTTACATATTGCAAGACTGTGCCGGCACGCCAGAGGCCATTATTATTGCTACTGGTTCCGAAGTAGGTATTGCTCAACAAGCTACAGATACCCTTACCGCTCAAGGCTATAAGGTGCGTTTAGTGTCTCTGCCGTGTACTGAGCTGTTTGAACGCCAGGATGCAGCCTATCAGGCACAGGTTTTTCCAGCTAATGTTACGGCCCGTGTGGCTGTTGAAGCTGCCCATGCAGATTACTGGTATAAATATGTGGGTTTAACTGGCAAGGTGATCGGTATGACCGACTTTGGTGCGTCTGCGCCTGCTAATGAACTGTTCGAAATGTATGGGTTCACTGCAGATAAGATTGCTGCTACCGTCACTGAATTACTGTAACGCGTTTATTATTATGTTTAAAGCCAAACGCATTGCGATCAATGGTTATGGTCGCATTGGTCGCGCTGTATTGCGCGCCATTGTCGAACGAGGCCTGCAACACCAGCTGCAAGTAGTGGCCATTAATGACTTGGGTATTGCCGAATCTGTGGTTTATGAAACCCGTTATGATTCTGTGCATGGTGCCTTTCCTGCTAAAGTAGAAGCGACAGACAAAGGTATGCGTATTGTTTCTAACGTTGCCTCAGCTACTAATAATGATGCAGCTGCTAGCGCTGTTATTAACATCGACTTACTTCAAGTAAGCAATGCCACCGCCTTGCCATGGGGTGATTTGGCTATAGACTTAGTGATGGAATGCTCAGGCAAGATGAGTGACCGTAAACTTGCTGAACAACACCTAACAAACGGTGCAGGCAAAGTTTTAATTGGTGCTGCGGCAGGCACTGAGGTTGACCTTACAGTGGTTTATGGTATCAACCATGATCAGCTTAAGCCTTGGCACCGTATTGTGTCTAACGCGTCATGCACCACTAACTGCATGGCGCCGGTACTTAAACCATTAAATGACGCTATTGGTATCGAAGATGGCTTAATGACCACTATCCACGCTTATACCAACGGCCAGGTGCTCACTGATACTGTGATCGACAAGACCGATTTGCGTCGTGGCCGTTCAGCTACACAATCGATGATTCCTACTTCTACTCATGCTACCGAAGCTTTGGGCTGGGTATTGCCAGAACTAGCAGATAAAATTACTGGTATCTCTATGAGAGTACCTACCATTAATGTGTCTGTAGTGGATTTAGTATTTCGCCCAAGTCGTGACGTAACAGTAGCAGAAATTAACCAAATAATGGCTGATGCAGTGGCTAATGACAGCCATGACGTACTGGGCTATAACGAACAGCCGTTAGTGTCTATTGATTTTAACCACTGCTCAAAGTCGGCTACCTTTGACGCTACACAAACTATGAAAATGGGCCAGCTCATCAAAATATTGGCTTGGTATGATAACGAATGGGGCTACGCTAATCGCATGATTGACGTTGCTTTAGCTATGCTTGATAAGAGCAATGTTTAACACAGACCACGTTTAACATAGACATATTAACTGCTCAGGACAATTCATGACCATAATCAAAATGACCGACTTAGATTTACGTGGCCAACGGGTGTTGATCCGTGAAGACCTTAATGTGCCTATTAAAGATGGTATGGTCACTAGCGATGCTCGCCTAAGAGCAGCACTGCCTAGCATTAAAATGGCTATACAGTTAGGTGCTAAGTTGATGGTAACGTCGCACTTAGGGCGTCCTACCGAAGGTGTTTATGATGAACAGTTTTCTTTAGCTCCAGTGGCCAACTACCTAGCAGAAAAATTACCATGCACTGTTCGTTTACAAAAAGATTGGATAGACGGTGTTGACATTGCTGAGGGCGAATTAGTAATTTTGGAGAACTGTCGTTTTAACGCAGGCGAGAAAGCCAATGATGATGTTTTAGCCAAAAAAATGGCTGCTCTTTGTGATGTCTACGTGAACGATGCTTTTGGCACTGCCCACCGTGCGCAGGCCAGCACGCATGGTGTAGCCAAATTTGTAAAAATCGCCTGTGCTGGGCCCTTGTTAGTGGCCGAGCTAGATGCTCTAGGCAAGGCCTTAGATAATCCTAAGCGCCCCTTGGTGGCTATTGTAGGGGGTTCTAAGGTATCTACCAAGCTTACGGTGTTGGAAACGCTATCCGATAAAGTAGACCAGCTTATTGTGGGTGGTGGTATCGCTAATACCTTTTTGGCAGCAGCAGGTTTTGCCGTAGGTAAGTCTTTATATGAGCCAAGTTTAGTGGCTAACGCAAAAGCACTCATGGAAAAAACGTCTATCCCTTTACCAATGGATGTAGTTACTGCCAAAGTGTTTAGCGAAACAGCTAAGGCCACTACTAAAAGTGCAGCTGATGTTACAGCAGACGATATGATTATGGACGTTGGCCCAGAAACTGCTTACCAACTAGCCAGTATCCTTCAAAATGCAGGTACAATTATTTGGAACGGGCCTTTAGGCGTGTTCGAGTTTGATCAATTTGGTGGTGGTACCGAAATCTTGTCTCGTGCCATTGCTTCATCATCTGCGTTTTCTATCGCCGGTGGCGGTGATACACTAGCTGCCGTAGACAAGTATGAGATTGCTGAGCAAGTGTCTTATATATCCACAGGTGGTGGTGCCTTTCTTGAATTTGTAGAAGGCAAAGAGTTGCCTGCAGTAGCCATTTTAGAACAACGTGGCCAGTAATTAGAAGTTAACTTACCTTATATTAGACAGAATGGAGAACACTCATGGCTTTAGTTAGCATGCGTCAACTACTTGATCACGCCGCAGAACACAGTTACGGTATTCCAGCTTACAATGTGAATAACCTAGAGCAAATGCGTGCCATTATGCAGGCGGCAGACGCAACAGATAGCCCTGTAATTGTGCAAGCCTCAGCTGGCGCCCGCAAGTATGCTGGTTCAAACTTTTTAAAACATATGATCTTGGCAGCTATTGAAGAGTTTCCTCATATTCCGGTGTGTATGCATTTAGACCATGGTAATTCGGCCTCTACGTGCCAGCGTGCTATTGCGATGGGTTTCTCATCTGTGATGATGGATGGCTCTTTAGGAGAAGATTCCAAAACGCCAACCAGCTACGATTACAATGTAGCAGTCACTAAGCGTACAGTAGAAATGGCTCATGCGTGTGGCGTTTCTGTAGAAGGCGAACTCGGGTGTTTAGGTTCTTTAGAAACAGGTGAGGCAGGTGAAGAGGATGGTGTTGGAGCTGTTGGTAAACTTACACTTGAGCAAATGTTAACAGACCCCGATGAAGCTGTTGATTTTGTGTCCCAAACTAAAGTAGATGCATTGGCTATTGCCTGTGGTACTAGCCACGGTGCCTATAAATTCACTCGTCCACCAACAGGTGACATTTTAGCAATTGATCGTATTCGTGAAATTCATAGCAAAATCCCAAATACCCACTTAGTAATGCACGGTTCTTCCTCTGTGCCTCAAGACTGGCTAGCTGTTATTAATGAATTTGGTGGTGATATTCCAGAGACCTACGGTGTGCCTGTAGAGCAAATTGTAGAAGGTATTAAGCACGGTGTTCGTAAAATCAACATTGATACTGACTTACGTTTAGCCTCTACCGGCGCAGTACGTCGTTTCTTGGCCGAAAATCCAACTGAGTTTGACCCACGTAAATTCCTCACAGTAACCATGCATGCCATGCAGGCTTTGTGTCACTCTCGTTATGAGTCGTTTGGTGCGGCGGGTAATGCCAGTAAAATTCGCCCTGTTGGGCTAGAAGCAATGGCTGATATGTACGGCTTATAGATTGGGTGGGTCGGGCTTAGGTTGGCTTAGGTTGGCTTAGGTTGGCTTAGGTTGGCTTAGGTTGGGCTAAAGCTTGCTTTAATTTAGTAATAAAAAACCTCGTGCGACGCAAACGTCCACGGGGTTTTTTATTACGCATCATATGTTAATAAGCAATTAACCTGCTCGCTATGAGAGGGTAACGCGGATGTTATCGATTAACCTTGCTTTACCTAAATAAGCGGCGGCTACAATGACCAGCTCTTTGTCATTAATGTCGGCTGGTTGCAAGTTATCTTGGCGACAAATTTTGAAGTAATCACGCCTAAAACCAGCAGACTCTAGCTGGCATTGTGCCTGTTCTTCTAGCTTCGATAAGTCAGTTTCACCTGTTTCAAGAGCTACCCTACAGGCGGTTAAGCAAACGTATAGTTGTGCTGCTTGCCTTAATTCATCGTCACTTAAATAGCCATTTCGCGAACTTAAAGCAAGGCCACTTTCTGCTCTAGCGATAGGTGCGCCGATGATTTTAACAGGCAAGCACAGGTCATTTGTTAACTGTTGAATCACTAAAAACTGTTGATAATCTTTGAGTCCGAAAATAGCGACATCTGGCTGAACAATACCGAATAATTTACTTACTACTGTTGCTACGCCAGTAAAATGCCCAGGCCTGCTAGCGCCGCATAAAAGCTGATCAAGGTGAGGCACGTTTACAATGGTCGAACTAATGTTGGTAGTGGGGTACATTTCATCTACGCTAGGCGCAAATAACACATGACAGCCACGGCTAATGAGCTTTTCTTGGTCCGCCATAAAAGTACGTGGGTAACCATTAAAATTTTCGTTGGGGCCAAATTGCAGTGGGTTTACAAAAATACTCGCTACCACTAAATCAGCTTCTTCTAAAGCACGGTCTATCAGCTGTAAATGGCCTTCGTGAAGATTACCCATAGTGGGTACAAAAGCAATGGCCTTATGATCTAACTTGGCTTGCCAAAGGTGATTGCGAAGATTGCTGATGCTGTCTATGGTATACATATCTACGATATCTAAGGTTTAGATAAAACAATGTTCAGGGGCTGGGAACTGGCCAGTTTTTACTTCGAGAACATAGGCTTCTAGCGCTTTGAGAATGTCTCCTTCTTGCTGTAAGAAGTTCTTCACAAAACGAGCAGGTTTTTTGGCCGTAATGCCTAGCATGTCATAAATCACAAGTACTTGTGCATCGGTGTCTGGCCCTGCCCCAATACCGATAACGGGCACAGACACAGCCTTTGTAATCGCTTTACCTAAACTGCTGGGTACACATTCTAATAAAATCATACTAGCCCCTGCAGCTTCCAGTTCTATCGCTTCATTCAAAAGCCTGGCGGCGTGCTCTGGGGTTGTGCCCTGCACTCGGTAGCCGCCCAATTTGTTCACAGCTTGGGGCGTAAGTCCTAAGTGCGCACATACAGGAATACCTTGCTCAAAAAGTTTATGAACAGTGTCCTTTAGCCACAGACTTCCCTCTAGCTTAACGATTTGAGCACCCGCTTGCATCAGATCCGTAGCATTGGTCATAGCTTGCTCAATAGTACGGTAACTCATGAATGGCATATCGGCCATGATTAGCGCATCAGTATTGCCTGCTTCTACACAGCGCGTGTGGTACACCATCTGTTCCATGGTTACCGGGAGCGTAGAATCGTGTCCTTGTAATACCATACCCAAAGAGTCACCTACTAAGATGATATCTATGCCCGCCTGATTGACCCGTTGGGTAAAGCTAGCATCATAGCTGGTAATACAAGTGGCTTTTTGGCCAGCTTGTTTAAGGTTCGTTAGGCTGTGCAACGTAGTTCTTGACATGGGCATTAGCTCAGAATGGTTGGTTTGGCTAGGGCAGTGAGTTAGGAGTCAATGCAGATCAAGCCGTCTATTGGGCATTGCTGCAAGAGCTCTTGTAACGGGATACCATTAGGCAGAGTTAAGTCTGGGCACAACTCAAACAATGGGCCAACAACAAAATCGCGGTTGCTCAATTCCACATGAGGTACTGTTAAGCGTGAATTGTTAATGTTTTGGTCACCAAACAAGAGCAGGTCTAAATCAAGGGTACGGGGCCCCCAATGGCGTTCACGTATGCGTTGATGACGCTGTTCTATCGCTTGCAACTCATCTAGCAGGGCCAAGGGCTCTAGCTCAGTCATAACTATGGCCACAGCATTAACAAAGTCATCTTGGTCTTGAGGGCCCACAGGTTTGCTCAAGTAGAGCTTTGACGATAATAGTAATTGGCTCCGTGGCAGTTGTTTTAGCTCCTCCAAAGCACGTCTAACATGTTTTTTGGGGTTATCAAGATTACTGCCTAAACCAATGTATGCGTTAACCATCTTCGCTCTCTGTTGGCTCTTTGGGCTCTTTGGGCTTTTTAGGAGCACGTTTTTTTGGCGCAGCTTTACCGAGTTCTTTCGTCATCTGCTCCCGGCGTTCGCCGCTGGCAAACTGGTACTCTGTCCACCATTCGCCCAGATTTCCTAGGTTTTCACCACTGGCTTCACGCAACAATATGAAATCATAAGCTGCCCTAAAGCGTTTGTTGTCTACTAGTTCTGCTGCTCTGCTGCCGTGGCGACGCGGCAGTCTCAGTTGCATATCCCAAATTTCTTTCATGGGGGTGCTAAAACGACGAGGAATTGAGGTGCGTTTTACCTGTTGTAATATGACATCTTGGGCCGCTTGGTGCATCGCAGGAATGGGCGGCATGTTACGAATTTGAGCTAGCCTTTGCTGTAAAGGGTGCCAAAGTAAAGCAGCCAATAAATAAGCAGGCGTCACACTCTTTCCTTGAGCGATACGTTCGTCTGAATTACGCAGGGCTAAAACGACAAACTCTTCAATTTGGAAATCTTCTGATGGGTCGTTCTCAATTGCTGCGTCAGTGGCAGGGAATAAGAACTTAAACAAATCATAATCGCGCAATAAATAATAGGTCTGTTCACCATTGCCTGATAGCAACAGTTTTAATATTTCTTCAAACATTCGGGCTGCTGGAATAGGTTCCAGCAAATGTCCTAAGGTATGCATTGGCTCTGCAGTGGCTGGGTCTATTTCAAAGTCTAACTTAGCAGCAAAGCGGATAGCTCTAAGCATACGCACGGGGTCTTCTCTGTAGCGAGCTTGAGGGTCACCAATCATACGAATACTGCGTTTTTCTATGTCTTCGATACCACCAGCAAAGTCATGGATAGTGAAGCCATTAATATTGTAATACATGGCGTTTATAGTGAAGTCGCGGCGCATGGCGTCGTCGTCTACGGTGCCATAAACGTTATCACGTAACAACATGCCATTTTCTGCTTGTTTGGCTTGGTTACTATTTTCACTGGAAAGATGGCTAGCCCTAAAAGTAGCCACTTCAATGATTTCACGCCCAAATCGCACATGCACTAAGCGAAAACGTCGTCCAATAAGGATAGAATTTCTAAACAGTTTATGGACTTGTTCTGGATGTGCATCGGTGGCGATATCAAAATCTTTAGGTTGTTTTCCTAAGAGAATATCACGCACACCTCCACCTACCAAAAATCCTTGGTAGCCCGCATCTTTTAATCGATAAAGCACTTTCAGCGCATTATCGCTAATGTCTCGGCGAGAGATATCATGATGATTACGGGTGATGATATTGGGGCCAGGCGGCGCTGCTACTGCTGCCGGCTGGTCGCCTTTGACCATGTTAACCAGCTTAGAAATAAAACCCATAGAGGTCGTCGACTCAGTTCAGTGGAAAAGCAAAAAACAAATGTTGCGCGCATTCTACCATTGCCTTGCTAGCTAGACAAAGGCTACTTACTTGCTAGGCAAAGGCAACGGGGTCTTGCATGCATTTGGGCACGCAGTTGATGTCCCATTGGGCCACTGCCCAAGCTAATTGTTCTTCAACAGGTGCTTGCCTTAAGGTGCATGGAGTAGCTTGACCCAAACGTTCTAGGGCTTCAGACAATAAAGACGGTGCCTGTAATATATCTAATGGCCGTGCTAAATTTTGTTTGCTGAGCTTTTGTCCTTGGTTATTAGTAATAATAGGGAGGTGCCCATAAATGGGCTGTTTGAAGTTTAAGCAGGTTTGCAACCAAACTTGTCGAGGTGTTTGATGGTAGAGGTCACTACCACGAATGATATGGCTTACGCCTTGCTCAGCATCATCTACAACTACAGCTAACTGATAAGAGAATAACTGATCTTTTCGTTGCACTATAAAATCCCCCACGTCATCAGCGAGGTGCTGGGTTTGAGGGCCAATGATTACATCGTCTACAGTAATACTTGTGGGAGGCAGCGCTATACGCCTTGCCAAACCTTGCGCAGATGGTGGGTGGGTTAAGCAAGGGCAGCTATAAAGCGGATTAGCCTTAAATTGGGCCCGGCTGCAGCTGCATGGGTAAATCTGTCCCTGCTGCAGTAGCTGCTCTAAGGCTTCACAGTAGGCTTGCTGCCGCTGGCTCTGAAATAGAGGCTCGCCATCCCAATGCAAGCCAAAGGTGTCCAAACAAAAGAAAATTGCATCGATGGAGCCAGGAACGGTTCGGGGAGGGTCTAAGTCTTCAATGCGCAGTAACCAGCTTCCTTGGTTAGCACGAGCATCTAAGTAGCTGGCAACAGCTGCTATTAAAGAGCCAAAATGTAAAGGGCCACTTGGTGTTGGAGCAAAGCGGCCTACATAATTCATTTTCAGCCTATGGGACTATTTTCCTAGCTGCTTCTCTTTGATTTCTGCAAGGGTCTTGCAATCAATGCATAAAGTTGCAGTAGGTCGAGCTTCTAGCCGACGGATGCCAATTTCAACACCACAGGTGTCGCAATAGCCATATTCGTCTTGCTCAATAAGCTCTAATGTATCGTTGATTTTATTGGTCAGTTTGCGTTCACGATCGCGGGCTCTAAGTTCAAGAGAGAACTCTTCTTCCTGGCTAGCACGGTCATTAGGGTCAGCAAAATTGGCAGCATCTTCTTTAAGGTGGTTAACGGTGCGGTCAACCTCTTCCATTAAGTCTTGCTTCCAAGCATGTAGGATCGCTTTGAAATGATCTCGCTGGTCTGAATTCATGTAATCTTCACTGTTTTTTACTTTATAAGGAGTAAAGTGCTTTAACAGTGATGTATTTGCGTCAGGCATAACTTGATTCGTTTTTGAGGGAGGTGCTATTTAGTATACAAACAACCTGTTTACTAAAGGGTACGCCCAATTTTAATGAAAATAACGCGGTCAAAATAGCAGAATAATATTACTAAATCTAGTTAAAAATGAGCCTTTGTTAGATCTTTTTTAACCTGCTGTTTTTGTAAATGCCGCCTGCTAAGGGTGTTTTCAGTTACAATTCATAGACTTTACATTGCACAACTGCTTTTTGAATAGAACGCAGCCGCAGTTTAAACCTCTATAAGTGTTATTTATACCATAGTTCTAATCATTGGAT
>Ga0307994_1001458_pt1 | contig 14196 bp, 13 predicted proteins | sample EllFjometagen261_FD_203171 | JGI IMG/M metagenome (GOLD analysis project Ga0307994, IMG submission 203171) | Marine microbial communities from Ellis Fjord, Antarctic Ocean - #261 | ecosystem: Environmental > Aquatic > Marine > Unclassified | place: Southern Ocean | collected 2014-11-02 | reverse complement strand
TTGCGGCCACAACACAGCGCTTGCAGAGTGGAATAGCGTCCACAATAAGATATTAATCACCAACACCATACCTAATAGCAACATGCCTGCCTGCATCATGTCATCTACTGCCAGCTCCACCATAGAGGCATTGCCTATAGGGTAAAAATCAAACTGATCAAGAAATTCAGGTTGTTTGTATAACCGACTCACCGCCTCCATAAACGTGAGGTACAGCCCCGAGTCCATGTCTTCAAAACGCACTACCGTTTGGCTAGCTGTGGTATCAAAATCAGTGGCTAAATCACCAGCAAAGTCCCCCATCAACTCAAATTCGTCATCTGCCATTAAATCGTCGGAGCTTGTGTCAAGGCCCTGTTCTGATGAATAGGCTAGTGAATCAGCCAATGGAATTGCCCCAAAATCTGTAGTCACCATAATGGCGCCATAGCGATAATTTTTAGAGAACAAGAACAACGGTAAATTACTTTGGGCCATCGCAATGGCTTTAACTTTCTCGGTTTCAACTGCATCCATGACCAAGTTTTGGATCAATCGAGGAGAGCTTAAGGTATCGCCTGAATTCACTTGTATACGCACATTGGTGAGTGATTGCACTCGTTTAATGTGATCAAGTTTAAGCGCTAAATCGGGGGTAATTCCTGCGGCATCTAACTCATTTTGAGTGATCTCTTGCCAGCGGCTAAGGTTGTTTGTGAGTTGGGCTACCAACCGTAAAGAGGCCGGAGAAAATACATCCCCATCTTTGGCTTCGTAAACAATGAAGACACCATCATCGCTACCAAATTGATTCCGAAACTCATCTAAGCTTTGTAATACTGGGTCGTCTTCGCTAAACCATGAGTCTACAGTGATATCAATAACAAACTTGGTGCTACCTACCGCCATAAAAATGGTGCTGGCTAACGCAAAGGCAATGATGCCCCAGCGCCACGGCCGAAGCTTATTTGGCAAGCGTTCAAAATAGTCACTGATAGCTAACAAAAGGGTTTTCACGAAATAGCTCCCATAGATGTGCAGTCTTCCTTAATGATTAGATTATAGAAGGGTTGTCGAAATCAAACAATGTAGGATTTGTGTACTATGCTTTTATAATGATAAGAAAGAATGTACTAACTGGATTAATCAGCACCTTCATGGCCTTCATAGTGCTGAGTGCGTGTAGCATTGATCCCGCGATGGAGCCTCAGCAACAGCAGTTAGCTGCAGACATATACGCCCAATTAGCTTTAGGATACATGGACAGCGGACACTTAGCCCTTGCAGAGCAACGTTTGTATAAAGCCTTGGAGCTAATGCCAAATGGTAATCTAACCCTTAAGGCTGAACAACAATGGCAGACTATGCAACTTACTAAGCCATAACACGCGAAGGAATCATCGGAATAGCAGGTAAAATGCTGTTTTCGTCGCCTGCCTTAGTTATACTTGACGGATATTTCGTTAAGTTGATCTGTTAAAAGGACTTTGAGCCATGTTAAATTCATCTATTAAGGCCGTGAGTGTAGTGTTGGGGCTGGTATTTATGAGCGCCTGCGCCATGCCTGCTACTACTATTCCAACCGGCGATAGTAAAACCTTAGCGGGTGATAGCCCGGTAGTCGCTAATTCTTACGCAGATATCCCTATCTCTGCCAATGACCAATTAGCAGTGGACAAGTCTTTACTACTTAACACAGGTGAACAATGGATTGGCCGCGCGGTATTAAAATCTAAGCTAGATACGGTGCAGGCATTTGAGTATTATTTGGCCAACATGCCTAACCATGGTTGGATCAGCATTACCGCCGTACAATCAGAAACCTCAGTGTTAACCTACGAAAAAGGCAGCCGTGTGGCCACTATTCAAATTGATCGGGGTACTCTGAGTGGCAGCCAAATTTCGGTTACTGTATCGCCTCGCGACGCTATTGCTCAGTAAACTAATAATCCAATAAGTACAACCCTTGATACTCTCGTAGCACTATCCTGGTACTCTCCTAGTACTCTCCTAGAACTCTATTGGCACCGTTTAGCTAGATGTTCCGGGCTTGGTTTGTACTTTACTTACGGCGCTAAGCCAACCGTTATACGATTGATCTCTAGCTGGCTTAGCCATGGTTGCCGTAAAACTTCGCTCGCACTGCCACATCTGGCTAAGTTCGTCCAACGAAGCGTACACCTGGGCCTGCAAGCCTGCCAAATAAGCTACACCTAAAGCACTACTTTCTACACACCTAGGCCGATCCACTTGTGCATCTAGTACATTGGCTAGGTGGGTTAAAAACCAATCATTCACCACCATGCCTCCATCCACCCTTAAAGTGTCTAGGCGCACACCATCTTTTTCCATGGCTTTTTGCAGATCTTTAGTTTGATAACAAACCGATTGAACACCAGCACTGACAATTTCTTCAATGCCTGTATCACGGGTTAAGCCAGAAATCGCACCTCTGGCCTGCGGATCCCAATAGGGCGCCCCTAGACCAGTAAATGCTGGCACCATATAGACACCGTGATCAACGGCTACAGAGGCCGCTAGGGCCTCTACCTCACTGGCGCTACTAATGATTTTTAACCCATCTCTTAACCACTGAATAGCCGCGCCAGCTACGAAAATACTGCCTTCTAAGGCATACACAGGTTTACCGTTAAGGCGGTAGGCCATAGTGGTTAATAAGCGGCTTGACGATGGTAGCGGTTGATCACCGGTATTGAGCATTAGAAAACAGCCCGTGCCGTAGGTGCTCTTGGCCATTCCTGGTGCAAAGCAAGCTTGGCCAAATAGGGCCGCATGTTGGTCACCTGCCACACCACAAATAGGCAATGCGTGGCCAAGGACATTTTCTTCTATATACCCATAATCGTCAGCGCTATCTTTAACCTCTGGCAACATTGTCTGGGGTATATTGAATAGCTCTAACAGGCCTTTATCCCACGTTTGAGTATGGATGTTGAATAGCATGGTACGCGAAGCATTAGTAGCATCAGTGGCATGAATACGGCCGTCACTTAGGTGCCACATAAGGTAACTATCTACAGTACCAAACAGCAAGTCGCCTTGTGCAGCAAGCCCGCGAGCGCCCGCCACATTATCCAATACCCAGCTGAGTTTAGTGGCAGAAAAATAAGGGTCTAAGAGCAAGCCTGTACGAGAAGTGACCATCTCTTCATGGCCTTCAAGCTTTAGCTTATCGCAAATATCGGCGGTACGGCGGTCTTGCCATACTATGGCTGGGTAAATAGCTTCGCCAGTGTACTTATTCCACACCAAGGTGGTTTCGCGCTGATTAGTAATGCCTATCGCGGCAATTTCTTGGGCTTTTAGTCCGCTGTCTGCAAGGCTTTGACGGCACGCTTGAATGACAGTGTCTAATAGTTCTTGAGGGTTGTGTTCTACCCAGCCATTGTGTGGGTAATGCTGCTCAAACTCATATTGCGCCGAGCTCACTAGGGTGCCGTCTGCAGCAAAAATAATACACCGAGAGCTAGTAGTGCCCTGGTCTATGGTGAGGATGTAAGCGTCACGTTTCAATTTTCGTCTGCAGAGGTAGTGGTATTAAAAATACCTAATTCATCCCACAACTCATCAACACGTTCTTTAACAGACTCATCCATAGTAATGGTGCGACCCCACTCACGAGTGGTTTCACCTTCCCATTTGTGGGTGGCGTCCATACCCATTTTAGAGCCTAAGCCAGAAACTGGCGAAGCAAAGTCTAAGTAATCTATGGGTGTATTTTCTACCAGCATAGTGTCACGTGCTGGGTCCATACGTGTGGTGATAGCCCAGATCACATCTTTCCAATCACGAGCGTTCACATCATCATCGGTAACAATAACAAACTTGGTGTACATGAACTGTCGCAAGAATGACCAAACACCCATCATCACCCGCTTAGCGTGGCCGGGGTATTGCTTCTTCATGGTCACTATAGCCATGCGATAGGAGCAGCCTTCTGGAGGCAGGTAGAAATCGGTGATTTCTGGAAACTGTTTTTGCAATAACGGTATAAACACTTCGTTTAGAGCAACGCCTAACACTGCTGGTTCATCGGGTGGACGGCCGGTGTAGGTGCTGTGATAAATAGGGTCTTTGCGGTGGGTAATGCACGTCACTGTGAACACTGGAAAAGTGTCCACTTCGTTGTAATACCCCGTGTGATCACCAAAGGGGCCTTCGTCTGCCATATCATCTGGGGCGATGTGGCCTTCTAATATGTACTCCGCACTAGCAGGGACTTGTAGGTCATTGGTCAGGCAAGTAGCCACTTCTGTTTTGCTACCGCGTAACAGCCCGGCAAAGGCGTATTCACTCAAGCTGTCTGGCACTGGCGTTACTGCACCTAAGATGGTGGCAGGGTCTGCTCCTAGGGCTACAGAGATAGGAAAATTTTCACCCGGGTGAGCGATTTTCCATTCACGAAAATCTAAAGCACCACCACGATGGGATAGCCAACGCATGATCAAGCGATTTTTTCCGATCACTTGTTGGCGATATATGCCAAGATTTTGGCGTGTCTTATTGGGCCCACGGGTTATTACTAAAGGCCATGTAATCAGCGGCCCTGCGTCGTCTGGCCAACAGGTTTGAATAGGCAACTTGCTTAGGTCTACTTCGTCGCCACTCATCACATATTGTTGGCATGGCGGCTTGCTAATGAGCTTAGGGCTCATGTTCAGCACTTGTTTGTAGAGCGGCAGTTTGCCTAAGGCATCCTTAAAACCCTTAGGCGGCTCTGGCTCTTTTAAGGAAGCGAGGAGATGGCCTACATCACGCAGGCTTGCTACGCTTTCGGCACCCATACCAAGGGCCACTCGCTTGGGTGTACCAAACAAGTTTGCCAATACGGGAGTATCGTAGCCTTTAGGGTTTTCAAATAATAAGGCAGGACCTTCTGCGCGTAGAGTACGGTCGCAGATTTCGGTCATTTCGAGGTGTGGGTCCACCTCTACGGTAATGCGCTTGAGTTCACCTTGACCTTCTAAGGTCGCAATGAAATCGCGTAGGTCTTTGTATTTCATGGTCATAACCTACGCGCTCTCCGTTACATCATCTAGTTACTTACGCTTCATTGACATGAAGAACTCTTCGTTAGTCTTGGCGCCTTTAAGCTTATCCAATAAGAACTCAGTCGCTTGACCGTCTTCCATTGGATCCAACAACTTACGCAAAATCCACATACGCTGCAACTCATCATCACGGGTCAATAACTCTTCACGGCGAGTGGATGACTTACGAATATTAATGGCAGGGAATACGCGACGTTCGGCGATCTTACGATCTAAATGAACTTCTGAGTTACCTGTGCCCTTAAATTCTTCAAAGATAACTTCGTCCATCTTAGAGCCAGTTTCAGTTAATGCGGTAGCAATAATGGTTAAGCTGCCACCCTCTTCAATGTTACGCGCGGCACCAAAGAAACGCTTGGGGCGTTCTAGTGCATGGGCGTCAACACCACCGGTTAATACCTTGCCAGAGGAAGGGATTACGGTGTTGTAGGCACGGGCCAAACGAGTGATTGAGTCCAACAAGATGATCACGTCTTTTTTGTGTTCGACTAAACGCTTGGCTTTTTCTACAACCATTTCGGCAACTTGAACGTGACGTGAAGGTGGCTCGTCAAACGTACTGGCAACCACTTCACCACGCACTGAGCGTTTCATGTCAGTCACTTCTTCTGGCCGCTCGTCGATGAGCAATACAATCAAATGACAGTCTGGGTTATTACGGGTAATGGAGTGCGCAATGTTTTGCAACATCAAGGTTTTGCCCGCTTTTGGCGGAGACACAATTAGAGCCCGCTGACCCTTGCCCATTGGCGCAGTTAAGTCAATTATGCGAGCGGTTAAATCTTCACTAGAGCCGTTACCCAGCTCCATGGTTAAGCGTTCCGTCGGGAACAAGGGTGTTAGATTTTCGAACAATACCTTATGTTTAGCTTGTTCTGGTGGCCCGTAGTTAATGCTATTGACTTTAAGTAAGGCAAAATAACGCTCACCGTCTTTAGGCGGACGGATTTTTCCGTCTATGCTGTCGCCAGTGCGGAGGCTAAAACGGCGAATCTGACTTGGAGAGACGTAAATGTCATCCGGCCCTGCTAAATAAGAAGCGTCTGCTGAGCGCAAAAAGCCAAAGCCATCTTGCAAAATTTCTAATACACCTTGGCCAAAAATGTCTTCGCCGCTCTTTGCATGGCGCTTAAGAATACTAAAAATGCATTCTTGTTTACGAGATCGGGCGACGTTATCGAGCCCCATGCCTTGGGCAATCTCGACGAGTTCTGGCATTGTTTTTGTTTTTAATTCAGTTAGATTCATAAGTAGATGGGCGTCAGTGCGCGCTAGGGGGGAAATTAAAGTTAGTGGAGTATTCGGTTCAAATCCAGCTGATTAGACAGAAGGTCTTACTGGATCATTTACAGTCTGTCTCAAGCTGGGTCAAGTGTCAACGTTAAAATACGCTCGCTTGACGATAATGCTCTATGGCAGCATCAACATGACCCATTTTATGCTGCAACCTCGCCATTTCCGCGTGAGCTTCTTTGCTGGCTTGCAAGGAGATACTGGCTTGCAAGTAGTCTTGGGCTTTGCCCCACAACTCCAAGCGCCTGCATAGGCGGCCTAAAGTGAGCTGCAACGCTGCACTATCCTTAGCATTAGCTTGCCAGGCTTCAGCCTTTGTTAAGCTTTTCTGTACATCCGTTAAAGGCAAATGTGCATACTCAAGCACCAGCTCATCCGACCATTGCTGTTTAAGAGCTTGCTCTATAAATACTTGCGTCTTATTAGCAGAGTCACCTTCAATACGTGCCATTGCCTTGGCATAAGTGATGATACTTGGCCCGTGACTAGTAATGCTTCTGGGTGCGTTGTTCCACAATGCCTGTAGTTGATCTAGGCTGCTTTTCGCTGCACTGCCACCTTGCCTTCGACTTGCACTAAATGCTCGCCCGTAGGCTAATTGCTGCTGCTGCGATAATTGCTCTTGAGTAAGCTGATTATAGCTCCCTACCGCCAGTAATAAGCTAATCAGTTCTGGCCACATTTCTTGGCGTTGTAATAAATCCAACAGCAACTGATTAGCTTCTGCATGCTTAGGATTAAGCTGATGGAGGCTTTGCAGCGCATCAAGTGCCGCATCATCATCGCCCTGATATAGAGAAATTTCCGCCAGCTTCAAAAACACAAGCTGTTGGGTGCCCGGAAACTCAGCTACCAATTTATTGAGCACCTGTCGCGCTTCAGCGATCTTGCCCTGCCTGCCCATGGCTGTCGCCAGTGCAGGTAGTACCACAATAGGCTGACTTGTAGTGGGCGCAAGCTCAGAGAATTTCTTTTCTGCACGCACGTTCTGCCCATCTGCCAAAGCCAGCAGGCCTTGGCGAGTTTGCAACTGCATACGCTTTATGCGGCTGGTCTGCTGCCAGCTGCCAAGCACCCGAAAGGGTAAATTTAATGCAATGACAAAGCGCAGGCTTAAGGACATGGCTATAAATACTAAAACAATGCCAAATAATAACACCCAAATGCTCATTTCTATGCTGGTGTCACCCCATGCCAATAACACATAGCCAGGGTCTACATTGATTAATGTGCCTAGACCAGCGCCCAATAGCAATACCAATAAAATAACGAGAGTTAAGAAGCGCATGGTTTATTCTCCCGCCAATGGCTCAGTTGGAGTGTCGTGCAATGTAGCAACAAAGCCTTGCAAAGCAATCAGAGAACCACTGATGTTTGGCATATTAACCAATACTTTAACCTCGTCAAGAAGGTCAATTTGAGCATATATTGCTTGGGCAACAGCGTCACTTGGGCGATAATATTGAGCTAAAAGTTGCTTCACACCCACCAAAGATTGGTCATAAATCGTTTGCTGACGACGTAAAAGTGCGACTTGTGTTTGGCTCAATGCCATTTCAATACGCATACGCACTAACAGCTCAGCGGCCGGAGTGAGCAGCTGTTGATCTTCTTGTGTGCGAGACTGCACCTTAACCAGTTGGCTTAACTCTCCCCATACGCTGGCACCTGCGTCTTTAGTGCCTTGCCAAAGGGTCTGGGACCATGTCGCTTCCTCACCTGGTGCAGTAACAGTACTTTTTGCACCACTAGCCTCAGGTGTTTTATGGGTCGCCACGGTCTCACTTCGAGGTGGAATAAAGGTAAGCCTTGAGGCCAAACCAGACAGTGCGGAGAGTTGGGCATAGACGCCTTCTACATCGACACTAGGCACAGCAGTTAGGGCCGCTAAGTCTGCAGCGATTGCACGCCTTATGCCGTAGGTGCCTACTTGCTCACTGTCTCGAATAATGATGTCGGCAGCCTTAAGTAAGGCAATAGCAGACTCACTAGCTTGCTCCATGGCCAAACGCTGATTGGCTAAGCGCAACAAATATTCGGCTTCTGCCAACTGCCACTGAGGCAACGCCTCGCCCTGATCTAATCGGGTTTTAGCCATGGTTTCTAAAGCACCAACTAACGCTTCATCCATACGTTCTTGGTTATTTTTTAGGTTGGCTTGCTGGGTATTTATAGTACGCCGAGAAGCGTCATTTTCGGCCGTTAAAGCGTCTAACTTTTGCGCCAAAGATTGCTGCTGCTGTTGCCAGTGTTGTAAGTCTTCAGATTGCCCACTCTGGTCTGTGGTAAGAGCTGCTCGCTGGGATTGTGCCTGCCATTGCCAATAACCTAAGCCCGCTACCGCAGCAATTAATAACAGCACCAGCAGCCACAATAGGCCTGTGTTGGCTTGCGCTGCGCCACTTTTTTGTTTTGGCTTTACCACACTGGCTCTATCTACCGGTTTAGAGACCTTGGCAGATTTAGTGTTAGATGGTTGTTGGTCTGCGCCTTTTTCAGGCATCTTACTGTTGGCTTTTTTCTCGTCTTGTGTCACTGCGCTAGCATCCTTTTTCAGCGGCCTAATTAAGCCTGCTATCACTACGTCTCATAACCATTTTGTACGGTTTACTAAGGCGCGTATTTTTGTATTTTCTGCAACAAAGTATCGCACATTGCTTGATTGCTAGCACTACTGCTAGTAATCAATACATCGTAGCCTAATGCTTTAGCCTGCTCAGCTACCCGTGTACTAGGCAATACTAATACGGTGTGGTGTTTGTTGCACCAATCTTGGCCACTTAACAACAGATCAAAATTGACTAAGGTTTCTCCACTTTGTAATATCACCACTTGAGGAGCAAACTCATCCACACTCAATAACTGCTCAGAGCTAATGTTTGGCACTTTACGCTGGTAGCATTGGGCATAATCTACCTTAGCCCCAGCCACTACCAATGCATCCGATAACGTTTCTCTACCACCGCAACCGCGCACTATTAATACTTTATCGTGGCTTTTAATTTGGGGCAATAAATCAGCTAGCAGCGCTTCACTTGTGTCGCCTGTGTTAGGCCTGCCTGCGTCTATGCCTGCCGCAACTAGCTGAGCTTGTGTAGTTTCGCCCATGGCCCACCACTGCACACCCACTGGCCACTGGGGCCAATAGTCTTGCACTAGATCAAGCCAATACTGCGCGGCGTTGGTGCTGATCACAATCACATGATCAAAAGTATCCAGATCCATGGCCCACTGCTTACTTTGCAAGCCATCCTTAGAATGAGGCTCTATGGGTGCAATCATCAAACAAGGCTGGTGTTGCACCTCAAACCCATGCTCACGCAACAGTTCGATCATCACCTTTGCTTGCGCGGCGGGTCTTGTAACCAACACTCTCATGCTTGTCATGGGTTATTTACTGGGCTATTCACTGGCGCTGTAAATGGCCTGCAGAATTTCACCAGCACCCTGTGCCAATAGATCTTCTGCAGCGGTAATGCCTAGGTGTTCTGCCTGTGTACGCGGGCCTCTAATCTCTGTAGTGAGTACACGGCTACCATCCACTTCGCCCACCAACCCGCGCAACCATATTTGATCGCCTTGTAGTTCAGCAAAACAGGCAATAGGCACCTGACAGCCACCTTCTAAACGCTTATTTAACGCCCGCTCGGCCATCACGCGGTCAGCCGTATCTGCGTGATGCAATGGCACTAACAAAGCCATGGTGGCAGTGTCTGACAAACGACACTCGACACCCACAGCACCCTGCCCGCCAGCCGGCAAGCATTGCTCGTCTGTTAAACGGGACTGAATGCGATGATGAAAGTCTAGGCGCATTAACCCAGCGCTAGCAAGGATAATGGCATCATATAGGCCAGAGTCTAACTTGGCTAAACGAGTATTTACGTTACCGCGCAAATCTAATAATTGGAGATCGGGCCGAAGGGCTTTAATTTGTAACTGCCGACGCAAGCTAGAGGTACCCACCTTGGCACCTTGGGGTAGTTCGTCTAAGTTATTATAGTGATTGCTCACAAAAGCATCACTAGGGTCTTCACGTTCACAGATTATAGACAAGCCCAAACCTTCTGGAAACTCCATCGGTACGTCTTTCATGGAATGCACCGCAATGTCTGCGCGATCTTCTAGCATCGCCTGTTCTAGCTCTTTAACAAACAAGCCTTTACCGCCCACTTTTGCTAATGGCACATCAAGAATTTTGTCGCCTTTAGTCTTCATTCCTAAGATCTCTACAAGGATTCCTGGATGATGGCGCTCTAGCTCTGCTTTAATAAAATAAGCCTGCCAAAGAGCAAGTTGGCTTTCACGAGTGGCAATGCGGATGGTGGTCATAGGCTTCAATAACTTTTCGAGAGCTTTTAAATAGCTAGGTGAACATTAATATGTGTTCTAGTGTACCAAATTGCTTTGCTGCGTGTGTGAGAGATGGACCAAGGCAGGTAAGATAGGCAGATAAAGATAGACACCATCATCATGCTGATTTATTCATCAGTAATAGGTAAAATGGGCACTAAGCTGTTCCATATTTATTAAGATCTTCTTTTATGACTTCTGATATACCTTCTGATATGCCTTCTGATATGCCGTCTGCTGCCTATTCTCATTCGACCTCGGCAACTCCAGAGCTTCCTGATGTTGAAAACCCTCGCCGCATACGTAGTTTTGTAAAACGGGCAGGCCGTATGACGCCGTCTCAAGAACACGCCTTAGAACACTATTGGGTACGCTACGGCTTGGAACTTAATCAGGGGCCTTTAGATTTTACAAAAATATTTGGTAACGATCATCCAGTGATCATGGAAATTGGTTTTGGTATGGGAGATTCCCTTTCCACCATGGCTGCCACTATGCCCGAAAACAATTACATCGGTATAGAAGTACACCGCCCAGGGGTTGGACGGTTACTTAACAACCTAGCTACCCAAGAATTAAGCAACGTACGGGTATTTTGTGAGGATGCCATTGAAGTAATGGCACAGTGTATACAAGACGGTAGTTTAGGTGGCGTGCAGTTGTTTTTTCCAGACCCATGGCACAAGAAGAAGCATAACAAGCGTCGCATAGTGCAACCCTCATTTGCCCAAGACATTCGCCAAAAGCTTTCCACAGGCGGCGTATTCCACATGGCCACAGACTGGCAGCCCTACGCCGAACACATGATGGAAGTGATGGAACCTGCACAAGGCTACAGCAACCAAGCAGGTGCCAATGAATACTCACCACAGCCAGACTATCGGCCTAGCACTAAGTTCCAACGCCGTGGCGAAGGTAAGGGCCATGGCGTGTGGGATTTGATGTATCAAAAAGAATGCTAATTCAATAAGCCGCTAGTTTGACCTCGGCTGAAGTTGAGGATAGGGTTAACATACCTAAACATTAAAACACATCTAGTCTGGTAACCTAAGTTATGACTCCTGCGATCGATCAACTCACTAGTTTAGGTGTTCATCACAATGTGCACGAATATACCCACGATTCAAAAGTGGCATCATATGGCATGGAAGCTGCAGACAAACTGGGCGTGGTTCCCCAAAGGGTGTTCAAAACGCTGGTAGTGGATGCTGGAAACAACGCTTTGGCGGTGGCGATACTGCCTGTTGACCAGCAGCTCAACTTAAAGCTTATGGCTAAAGCGATTGGGGCGAAGAAAGTAGTAATGGCAGACCCAGCTGCGGTGAGCCGAAGTAGTGGTTACGTTCTGGGTGGCGTGAGCCCGGTTGGGCAAAAGCGTGAGCTTACTACGGTGATCGACGAGCGGGCTAAAGAGTGTGAGAGCATCTATGTAAGCGGTGGCCGCAGGGGTTTGGAGCTTGAGCTTACTGCCAGTGATTTAGCCATGGTCACCCATGGCATATTTGAGAGAATCACTTAGGCCTTTATTAGCCTTCTAACCCCTCTAATCTGACTAGGGATTAGTCGGTAAAGGTCACGTAGCTTGGATCTAGGTCTACCACTTGCGCACTCATGGCCGCCGAGGTGATGCCCATATCGATAAGGCCCTGCACAATCATGTTGCTAAGCTGTTGCTTTTGGTCTGTAGTGCGACCTGCCATAATGTGAGAGGTGGCGTGAATAAAACGGTCTGAACCGGTACCTGAGGTATGGTGATCGTAGCCGGTGCAGCGCACTTTAATATGATCCGTTTCAAACAAGCCAGACTTCACATGGGCGTCAAACACACACCGCAGCAGCTGGGTGGGGGTAACACTACTACTAAGCTGATTAGAAATTTCTATGACGCAATGTGGCATGTGTAATCCTACTAATTATATTAATGGGTAACGTAAGTGCTATTGGTGATACTGGCCGCTTTGGTCGTGCACGGCATCAACGAATATTTTAGCGCTTGCTGGGTCTACAAACTGGTGAATACCATGGCCTAGGTTAAATACATGGCCATCGTTTTTACCAAAGTCTGCCAATATACGCCCTACTTCGGCTTGAATAGTGGGTGCATCTGCATATAAAACACTTGGGTCCATATTGCCTTGAAGAGCCACTTTGTCACCCACACGATTGCGGGCTTCACTAACCTCTATGGTCCAATCCAAACCTAGTGCGTCTGCGCCTGTGGCAGCCATTTGCTCTAGCCACTGTCCACCATTTTTAGTGAACAAAATGACTGGCACTGGGCGGCCTTCAGACTCGCGGGTAAGGCCATTAACAATACGCTGCATGTAATCTAACGAGAACGCTTGGTAACACGGACCGCTCAATATGCCGCCCCATGTGTCAAAGATTTGCACTGCTTGAGCACCGGCTGCAATTTGAGCGTTTAGGTAGGCAATCACCGAATCAGCCAATACACTCAGGACTTGATGTAATAACTCTGGCGTTGCATACATCATGGCTTTGATATGACGGAAGTCTTTGCTGGAACCGCCTTCAATCATATAGGTAGCCAAGGTCCAAGGGCTGCCAGAAAAGCCAATTAACGGCACATCGCCAGACAGTGCACCACGTATAGTGCTTACAGCATTCATAACGTAGCCTAAGTCTGCATCCATGTCGGGTACTGTAAGCGCTGCCACATCGGCTTCGGTGCGCACTGGTTTTTCAAACTTAGGGCCTTCTCCAGCCTCAAAGTATAGCCCTAAGCCCATTGCATCTGGCACTGTTAGGATATCTGAGAATAAGATGGCCGCGTCTAGATCATATCGACGTAACGGTTGCAGGGTCACTTCACAGGCAAAATCAGCATTCTTACAAAGGCTGAGAAAATCGCCCGCTTCAGCACGTGACGCACGGTATTCTGGTAAATAGCGACCCGCTTGGCGCATCATCCATACAGGGGTTACATCAACAGGCTGGCCCATAAGAGCACGAAGAAAGCGGTCGTTTTTTAATTCAGGTTTGGAAGCGGTCATGACAGGGAAATAAAGCCTTAAAGCAGATAAGAAAGATTGCTGCTTATGATATAGATCACCTGCCTAATTGTCACGGATTGTGGCAATCATACAAGTGATCTACTGGTGTTCTGTACGGGTTATACAGGTTTCGTAATAGGGTTTAGACTTGTAGATAATCTAAAATGCCATCTGCTGCTCTTCGTCCTTCGTCGATGGCGGTTACCACCAAGTCGGAACCACGCACCATGTCACCACCGGCAAATATTTTCGCATTGGTGGTTTGGAAAGCATACTTTTTAGCCACTAAATCAGACTCTTGGGCCACTTTAACAAGGTCCCAATCGTTTAACTCAACGCCGGCATCGGCCATCCAAGCTGTAGGGCTTGGACTAAAGCCAAAGGCTACGATCACTGCATCTGCTGCTAATATTTCTTCACTTCCTTCAATAACAATAGGACGGCGACGGCCATTTTCATCAGCTTCACCCAGTTGGGTTGTAACT
>Ga0307994_1001457_pt1 | contig 14202 bp, 14 predicted proteins | sample EllFjometagen261_FD_203171 | JGI IMG/M metagenome (GOLD analysis project Ga0307994, IMG submission 203171) | Marine microbial communities from Ellis Fjord, Antarctic Ocean - #261 | ecosystem: Environmental > Aquatic > Marine > Unclassified | place: Southern Ocean | collected 2014-11-02 | reverse complement strand
TTTTTAGTGAAATTAAAAACCCAAGTAACTATACCTACCCGACCCCGGGCTCGGCCTTGACTATCGCCGATCATAAGCGGCGCACACCCACTGTGGCTCCACATTTAGGCCAGCACTCTTCGTCTGTTTTGACTTCAGTTTTGGGTCTAGATAAAGATAAGGTTTCGGAGTTAATAGAGCAGGGTGTAGTTGGGGAGAGAAATCTATGAGTGCTGATTTTACAACCTATCAGGCAGCGCTTACGGCGTTGGATCATTATGTTGATCAGGTTCATCAGGTCGTTTCTAAAGCGACCATTCAAGATGGCCGAATGGTCGCTGAGTTGGCTGATCAACACCAGAGAATGGTGCACGGCTATGCTTGGATCACTTCAACCGCAACTGCGCTCAGTGTGTTACTCCGCTGGGCAGAATCACTGCAAGCGGGTGGCAATTTTCGGCAAGTAGAGCAATTAAGTGTGCAAATCGCGTTCGGTGAGCACCTAGCCCAGATAGTGGGTGGCCTAGCGATGGGGCAGAATGAAGTAGTCAGACCGGCTGATTTTGGCTTGAATATCGAAGCCAATAATTTAGCCAATGATACCGCTGTTGCAGACCTGCTAAAGACTGGTAACACTGCCCAGACCCGCCTTGCTTTGGCAGAACAATGTCGAGATGGTGTGTTTGCCAGTGAAAGTCTGGGTGATGATTTTATCGATGCCGCTCGAGATCAGTATCGTCGTTTTACCAATGAGCGAATTATTCCACATGCTCATCAATGGCATTTGCACAATGATCTTATTCCCGATCAAACTGTTGCTGAATTAGCGGAGATGGGGACGTTTGGCATTTGTATACCTGAGGAGTTTGGTGGTCTTGGCTTGGGTAAGCTTGCCATGAGTGTGGTTACCGAAGAATTAAGTCGTGGTTGGATTGCTGCAGGCTCACTGGGTACACGTTCGGAAATAGCAGGTGAGTTAATCTCGCTGGGTGGCACTGCACAGCAGCGTGAACAATGGTTACCAGGGATCGCCAGTGGTGAAGTACTGCCGACCGCTGTATTTACTGAACCGGATGTTGGATCGGATATGGGCGCGTTAACTACTCGCGCCATTAGTACTGATCATGGTTGGAAAATAAAAGGGAACAAGACTTGGATTACGCATGCTTCTCGTTCAGATTTAATGACCTTATTGGCTAGAAGTAAACCTGATGAACAAGGATATGCCGGATTATCCATGTTTTTAGTGCCTAAACCTCGAGGTAGTGAAGACGAGCCTTTCCCTGTTGAAGGGCTAAGCGGCACCGAAATCGAAGTTCTTGGGTATCGGGGAATGCGGGAGTACGAACTGGCTTTTGATGATTATCAGCTTCAAGAAAGCGCATTGCTGGGTGGTGAACAAGGCAATGGCTTTAAACAGTTGATGAAGACGTTTGAGGGAGCTCGCATACAGACTGCGGCGAGAGCCGTTGGAGTAGCCAAGAGAGCGTTAGAATTAGGGCTTAGCTATTCCTTGGAGCGCAAGCAATTCAAACGACCTATATTTGAGTTCCCGCGGGTCTCGGATAAGATAGCCATGATGGCAGTTGATATTTTACTAGCAAGAGAACTTACGTATTTTGCAGCACGTGAGAAAGACAAGGGTCAGCGTTGTGATATTGAGGCGGGCATGGCAAAACTGCTCGCGGCACGAGCCGCTTGGGCCAGTGCAGATGCAAGTTTACAAATCCACGGCGGCAATGGTTACGCGATGGAATATGAAATTAGCAGGATTTTATGTGATGCCCGTATTTTAAATATTTTTGAAGGTGCAGGTGAAATTCAGGCTCAAGTTGTTGCGCGTGGTAAATTGATTCCAAGGCCGTCTTCGTGAGTAATTATCAAGAATGGGTAGGCAAGACACTCGATCAATGTGATGTGATCTCACAAACTGGAGTTGATCGTTTTTGTGCGACCTTTGGTCTCGAGCATGAAGGGGCTTTTGCGCCGCTTGGATATCATTGGTGTCTGTGCTTGCCAGACACTCCGACCTCAGAACTGGGTCTGGATGGACACCCTCCAAAGGGCGGATTTATGCCGCCGATTGATTTGCCGCGACGCATGTGGGCTGCCAGTCGAGTAGAGTTTTTACGCCCATTGCCGTTGGGGGCGACAATTCTTAGACGCTCGAGCATCGGCGCAATTAATGAAAAAGCGGGAAAAACGGGCGCCTTGGTATTTGTTGAGGTCGATCATGAAATATGGGTCAATGATGAAATAGCCATCAAAGAACAACAAACCATTGTGTATCGAGAAGCGGCCGATTCAGCCATGCCTTTGCCTGCAGCGACTGCTGGCGAGCCTGACGGCTGGCACATTGTCGAGCAACTAAATCCAGAGCCAACATTACTTTACCGTTATTCGTCGCTGACCTTTAACACTCATCGTATCCACTATGATTTGCCTTATGCACAGTCTGAAGAGCTGTACCCTGCTCTGGTGGTGCATGCACCTTTAATGGCAACGCAGGCCTTGCAGTTGGCGTTACAACACGGTGAAATAAAACAGTTTTCTTTTAAAGCCCTTTCAGCGGCTTTTTGTAATCAACCGCTATATCTTGTAGCTAACATTGATGGTTTGCAGGGACAGGTGTCGACCATTGGTGGGGATGGTCGAACCTGCTTGAAATCTGAGGTTATGTTTAGCGAGTAGGGTTAAGAGCGTTTTATTTTAAACAACAATACTAATCGTTCTTGCTTAAATCGGTTCCGGAATGATGACACCAGCGATGATAGATTTTCCATTATCGACTCTTATTTGAGCGCCATTAATAAACCGTGATTCGTCTGATGCGAGAAATACCACCGTGTGGGCGATGTCATTGGGTTCACCCAGTTCTTCGAACGGCAACAATTTTCTATTGGTGTGGTCTTCATCAGGATCCTGCGCTCTCTGTGCTTCTATAAGGGCTCTGATATTCTCAACCATGGGAGTAAGAATACTGGATGGATGTACGCTGTTGCAGCGGACATTCATCTGATCTTTCGCGCAGTAGGCAGCAATCGAAAGCGTCATACCCTGAACTGCACCCTTGGCAGCACTATAGCCAATAATTCCATCTTCACCTTGTACAGACGCAATTGAACACATATTGATGATAGACCCACCGCCAGACTTCTTCATGGCTGGAACAGCGTACTTACAGCCAAAAAATGTTCCTTTAGCGCTCACGTCCATAATGAAATCAAAATCTTCGGTGGTTTGTACCTCCACTGACCCGGGTATGACAACACCGGCATTGTTAACCAAAACGTGCAGACCACTATGGCGTTTAACGACATCGCCTATCAATGCTATCCAGCTCTTTTCATCTCTCACATCGTGGTGCTGGTATTCCGCTTTTGGTCCAAGATCGGCGGCAATTTTTTCTCCCGCTTCATCGTCAATATCAGTAATAACAACAGTCGCGCCTTCGGCTATGAATAAGCGGGCATCAGCTTCACCTAACCCTTTAGAGCCGCCAGTAATAATGGCTATTTTTCCGTCTAGTCTATTCATGTTTTATCCTGATAGTTATGTTGTTTGTAGAATCCAGTTTAACAATAGCCTTAAAAGCAGTATTACGGTATAGCGCTTTTAATAGGGCGCAATTAATGCCCCTAGTCGTTGGCGCCTAAATATCCTAACTGGCCAGCTTTGAAAATTGTTTGAGCACGATTGACTGAGTTAAGTTTTTCACCCGCACGGTGAATGTGATATCGGATAGTCGCGTGAGAAAGAGAAATGATCATCCCAACTTCTTTATCTGTTTTACCTAAGGCAGCCCAATGCAAACATTCGACTTCACGTTTAGATAAAACACAGTCAGATTGAATGCGGCGTGTGGTTCTTATGGCTGCAACATAACCGGAAATAAACCGGCGAAATAGAAGTGCAAAGAAATCTGCATACAGTTCATATTCTTTGGATAAATCTGTTTTATCTGGATCCAAGGAGTGGATGCTGTTGGCTGAAATTTGGCCAAAAGGTAAATGAATCGGTATAAGAATTGCAGATTTAAGAAAGGCTTCTTCAAAATACGTTTTTAGCTCAAACTTTGCTATATAGGGATTATTACCATGACAATAAAGACCCTCAGAATTACACCAGAATGGCTCATTTTCATAGCGACATGCCCTCACCACAGGAGAGTGGAGTGCGAGGTTGTTGCGCTCCCACCAGCGTTCATGGTCTTCGACCCAACCGAAGACATCGGCATTTAAGACAACACCTTCATTATCTATTAGGGGTTCACGAGAAGAGATATCATCGCATATCGCTAGCTTTAGGCCGTACTCATTGCCGATGGTTTGCAAAGCCACGGCGGCATCATGAATATCTTCAATCGAGCCGATCTGCACCTTCTCTAGCAGTTCTGGCAGATCTGGCCGACTTAATGCGTTGCTCTTTTCTGCTCCAAACGCATCGTCTATGTCTGTATGAACAGGAGTGGTAACCTCGTCTACGGATAAGCGGACATCAGCCCCATCTCGCCCTTTATAGCCGCCACTGATAAGGTCTGTTTTTCCGTTTAATCGATTCATGTTCTATCCTGATGATCTTGCTAATTGTAAAGGCCAGTTGATATAGAGACTACAGGAATTATAGGAATTATTTGGAGATATGTGGCTACAATCGGCCTATCTAAAGAGATGGTAGACGAGGTGAGATGAATGAAAAATAAAGCCTATTGGTATGAGGAAATGTCCGTTAACAATGGGCACTGTGTTGTAAGGTGATAGACATACTTGATTGGGAGCTGGCACGTCGACTTTTGGGCTGGCTAGTTGTTTTGTTAGGTGGGGAAAGTGAGGTTTCGATATAAATATGGCGACTAAAAGTATACTTTAGACAGCTGTTTATAATCGGGGTTTGGCATGATATCTATACAAGGCATTTATTCCGTTGCTCAAACGGTAAGGCTGAGAGCAAAGGAGCTCGGTGACGACATCGTTTTCCATTTTGAAGATAAAAAAATCACCTTTGCTGAGTATCATAGCCTTAGCAGCCAATCAGCAAATGGCTTGCTCGCGGAAGGTGTCCAGACTGCTGATCGTATTGCTTTTCTTGGGAAAAACTCACCCGTCTACTTTGAACTTATTGCAGCGGCCGCCAAGATACGGGCAGTCGTATCGCCATTAAATTGGAGGCTTGCCGCCCCGGAACTTGAATATGTACTAAATGATTCTGGAGCGAAGGTCATTTTTGCCGCTAAGGAGTTTCGTGATGTTCTGATGGAGATACAGTCATCGTTGACGGCTTCTCCAAAGATTTTTCTGATTGATGGTGAGGATGAGGGCACTCCATCCTATGCTACATGGCAGCAGCAATTTTCTGATTCTGATCCAAACCTTGATGTCTCCGCTGATGATGCGCTTTTGCAACTCTATACGTCGGGTACCACCGGGCGTCCCAAGGGTGCAGTACTGACTGATAGGATGATGCTGGCGTTACGGGGTCAGGAGGAAGGAGATACGTTACAAGATTGGCAACGCTACACGCGCGGTGAAACAGGCCTGTTAGCCATGCCATGTTTCCACGTCGGTGGCACATCGTTTGGGTTGAGCATCATACACAGCGGGGCACAGGTGGTCGTTCTGGCGGAATATGATCCAAGCGAAACGCTTAAGTTGATCGAGTCATATAAGATTGCCAAAATTTTCGTGGTGCCTTCGACCTTGCAGATGTTGCTAAAGGATCCACAATTCGACAAAACTGACTTCTCCAATCTGCAATTTATTTTTTACGGTGCATCTCCGATACCATTGGAACTGATGAGAGAGGCTACTAAGAAAATTGGCTGTGGCTTTGTACAAATGTATGGCATGACAGAAAGTGGTGGAACTATTGTTACTCTGTCACCTGAGGATCATCTTCCGGACAGCGAGGATGAAACTGAGATTCAGCGAATGCGTTCTGTAGGGAATGCTATGTCGGGAGTTGAGCTAAAAATAATTGATCAGCAGGGGAGAAACTTGCCTAACGGTGAGATTGGTGAGATAGCTACTCGCTCTGTTAAGAATATAAAAGCGTATTGGAATTTACCCGAAGCAACCAAAAGTGCAATTGATGATGATGGCTGGCTGCGGACGGGTGATGCAGGCTACCTTGACGATGATGGTTATTTGTATATGCATGATCGAGTCAAAGACATGATTATTTCTGGTGGTGAAAACGTTTATCCTGCTGAGGTTGAAGATGCCGTTTATTCACATCCTGCTGTAGAAGATGTGGCGGTTATAGGCGTGCCTGATGACAAGTGGGGTGAAGCGATAAAAGCTTTTGTGGTTGTTAAAGATGATGTTGAGGTTAGTGCTGATGACATCATTCGATTTGCACGCACCCGTATTGCGAAGTTTAAGTGCCCAAAAACTATAGATTTCATTGATACGCTCCCGCGTAACCCCTCCGGAAAGATTTTACGGCGTGAATTACGTGAGCCTTATTGGAAGGACAAACAAAGGGCAGTGAATTAGCAGTTTTAGAGCTAAGGCTCGAGTTTAGCCCTGACAATTTTGATTGTTCACACTGAAATGAGTAAGCGTTACAGTTAACTTAATAATATTAGCAAAAGGTGATGTATGGATCTTGGATTAAAAGGCAAAAAAGTAATCATGAATGGTGGTTCCCACGGTTTGGGGCTCGCATCTCTTAAAACCTATGCGGCAGAAGGTTGTGACGTTGCATTTTTCTCCAGTAATGCCGAGCGCGTTGCGGTAGCGGAGAAAGAGGTAGATGCGGCTGGCTCAGGAAAAGTTTTTGGTGCAGAGTTGGATATGACTGGAAACCCTGAGGGTTATGCTTCTTGGTTAGAAAAAGCAGTCAAAGACCTAGGCGGTTGCGATATCTTTATTCACACAGCGAGTGCTTCCGGGCAGGGCGCTACCGGAGATTGGGATCGTTGTCTTGATCTTGACATTAAAGGAGCTACCATCGCAATCGAAGTGTTGACCCCCGCTTTGGCAGCATCGGATTGTGGTTCAGTTATATTCATGTCTTCTACTGCAGCTTTAGAAAAATTCGTGGCACCACAAGCGTTCAATGCGATCAAAGCAGCCATGATAACCTATGGATCACAGCTGAGTCAGGCCCTTGCACCCCAAGGGATTCGTGTTAACTGTGTATCGCCAGGGCCGATTGAATATGCGAGTGGTAACTGGGAAGCGATAAAAGCCAATATGGGAGAGTTTTACGATGGTGTAGTAGCACAAATGCCAATGGGTCGTCTGGGTGAGCCGCAAGAAGTGGCTAACTCTGTGGTTTTTTTGTCGAGTCCGGCGAGTCCATATACCACCGGAGCAAATTTAGTTATTGACGGCGGTTTCACAAAGCGAGTTCAATTCTAGATCAGTCATAAATCAAACAATAGCTAAGGAGCTTATCATGTCAATGACCGCGGCAGAAATACTAGGTAGCGTTTACCAGCGAATGGGCGAGCAAGATTGGGAGGGTGTTATGGCGTTACTGAGCGACGATTTCAAAATTATTGAGCCAGAATCTTTGCCCTACGGTGGTGTATGGGAGGGGAAAGATGCGTTTCAGCGACTGTATCCGGCGGTAGTATCACACTTCGACGAATTTTCACCCGTCATCAAAGAAATCATAGGCGGCAATGACTGGGCGGCAGTAATTGTTGATCTCACTCTCATTTCCAAAAAAACGGGTAGACGATTTGTGCAATCGGTCAGCGAAGTTGGTCGTGTTAGTGGTGGGAAGCTGGTGGAGATGCACATTCATTATTTTGATACTGCTGAGATAGCAAAAGAAATAGGTAACACGTAATGTCTTTGCCGATTGAACGTGTACTTGTGCTTGGTGCGTCCGGAGATCAGGGCTTACCTTTGGTTGGCGCTCTTCTTGATTATGGTCTAACGCCAATTGCAGGTGTTCGTCGATTGGATGCGATGAAGGGGACTCCCTATTCTGATATGCCTGTCATCTCTGCGGATATTATGGATCAAGCCTCGTTAGAGTCTGCATTTTCTCAGGTCGATGCGGTCGCTATGCATTTACCATTTGAGTTTAATGTCGATATTGCTGCTGAGTTTGGACGTAACATTGCGGCGGCAGCATCATCTTCTGGACTTAAGAAGATCGTGTTTAACACTAGTTGTTATGTTGCTGACAGTGACCTAGGTGTGGGAGGACATGACGGTCGACGTCGGATTGAAGCATCACTTCGAGAATGTGGTGTTGATTATGTGATTCTGCGTCCTGCTGTGTTTATGGATAATATGATCCGTGTCTGGTGCAAGCCTACCATTGTGCATAAAGACACTTTTGTTTACCCCGCAAAAGAAGACCTAAAGGTTAGCTGGATATGTTTGGATGACGTGGCAAAATTAAGCGCATATGCGGTGGCCACTAGGGAGCTGAAAAATAAGACAATTACTGTAGGTGGGCCTGAAGCTTTGACTGGATTTCAGGTAGCTGAAAAAATAAGCGATGTCAGTGGACGATCAATACAATTTAAAAGTATTAGCCCCACTACCTTTGCTCAAAATATGAGTGAGTTGGTGACGGGTTCGCGTGAGGTCGAGCCACGGAGCATCTACAATGGCATGGCTAGTTTTTATACCTGGTATAACGAGCAGGCCGTGTCCCCTTTAAATGTAGATCCAAAGGGGTTCGAAGATCTTCTGCCGGTTAAACTGACGAGCTATGATGAGTGGGCTGCCCGTCAGGACTGGAGTACAGTTTGATTGGGTGTGGCTGAGAGCTATCCCAGTTGTCGAACATCATCGAGGATACTATAAAGATAGGCCGAACTTTCTTGTTCTAACGCCATGCATTGTTTTAATCCCTGATTAATTTCATCGGGCATATCATCACTTATCATCACTCGCCATGCTTCAGCGCCTTGTAATTCGGCATCAGCTTGAATCCCTAATTGATCGGCTAGAGACAAACCGTCAAAAACATTGAAGTAAGCGTCACGTGCTTCTGGAAGTGGGCCCTGAATTTCAGTCGCCAACGCTTCATCTATCAAAAACAATGACTCGATAATATCGGCAATTTTATCTTCACTTGCCGAGCAGACTAGTAACCCTTCACTAAATGCCGGCAATTTTTTCGCCCATTCGCGGTAGCGTTGTGCCGCTCCTCGTTCCAGAAGTGCTAGAAAATTGGGCATGCCAGATGGGGGAACTTTGTCTATGTAAGGGGATAATAGTTCACCAAAATTAGGGACAGCTAGATTAGACATTTTAATCTCCGATAGGTGTTAAATATTTGTGGCAGTATCACTATAAGTTAAGAATCCGCTTGGCAATTATATTTTTCTGAACTTGGTCACTGCCGCCATAAATAGTTGCGGCACGGCCATTAAGGTAAGCTGCCAGTGAAGCCTGCCCAGCGGCAAGACCAATGGGTTTAGGCGCCTTGTCATTATACAGGGGGCGCTCTAATGGAAGCTGTAAGCCTTCATAGGCGAATAGTTCGTTATGCAGGGCCTGCACGTCTTGAGCCAAATTCGAAAAGATTAATTTAGTCAACGAGGTTTGTGGACCTGCTGGGCGACCATTAGCAATATCAGCCTGAATGCGTAACTCAGTATATTCCAACGCGTGCGCACGTAGTTTTAATTTAGCCAGGCGGGTCATGAAGTCTGGGTCATTCTTCATCGTGTTATCAGCAGCGGTGCTACAAGTGTTTGCGTGTTTTTCTAAATCGGATATTTGCACCAAAAGCTTTGGTGCAAAACAACTTCCGCCCCGTTCATTTTGCAATAAGAACTTTGCTATTTCCCAGCCTTGCCCTTCATCACCTACTCTGTTCTCCAGCAAAGTCTCTGCATTATCAAAGAACACCTGATTGATTTCATGATCACCAGACATGGATAAGATAGGGGTAACTTCAATGCCGGGCTGATCCATTGGTACCAGAAGAAAGGTGATTCCTGCTTGTTTTCTTGCAGTTGTATCGGTTCTAACTAAACAGAATATCCAATTGGCGTGTTGCGCATGTGTGGTCCAAATTTTGGAGCCATTGAGCACATATTTATTGCCTTCTAGGGTAGCGCGCATTGAGAGTGAGGCTAAATCTGAACCACTTGCAGGTTCCGAATAACCTTGGCACCAGAAATCTTCACTTGATCTTATTCGTGGTAAAAACCGTTCTTTTTGTGCCGGAGAGCCGTACTTACATAAAACCGGTCCGATGAGTGCCAAACTTATCGGAGCTGGTTTTGGGGCGCCAGCCAGTGCCACTTCTTTTTCGTACAGGTATGTTTGCATTGGCGTCCATCCCATACCACCATCTTCAACAGGCCAGCCGTGGGTTATCCATCCTTTTTTGTAGAGGATGTTGTGCCATTCATGGCCGATATCGGGTTCGACAAATACGCCTGGTGTTAGAGCCAGACCTTTACGTAGATGTTCTGTTAGGTTTTCATCCAGAAACGAGCGGACTTCATTTTGAAATTCAAGGTCTTCTGCTGTTAAATTCATATCCATATTATGACTCCTTGCTCGAATCCAAACGTTTTGCCCAAGTAATCCCACGCCTAAGAAGCTCGTAGTAAACAGGATAATTCCATGCGCATTTTTCAGGGTTGGGATAAAAATCTTGGATCCCAGGTAAGTCGTAGTGTCCACGACAGTGGCCTAGCGTGTTGTACACCACCATGCCTTTGCCAATATCTCTGGTATATAGGATGGGCACTGTTGTCTCTTCCCAGTCGCTTTTAATAAACCCAGTGGCTTCACCTTTAAACGTAGTCTGCATCAAGATATCAATTTCGGCGGTGGTCTCAGACAGGTAAAGTTCATCTTCAATTTCGAAATCTGTAATGCCAATGGATAATTCATGGCTATCATTTAACACTTCAACCATAAAAGGTGCGATTAGTGGGTGAGCTTTGAACTGGGTGCCCAGTACTTCCATCACATCTGGCCTTTCGTTAGGAGTATCAACTCCTTCAGCAACGAATTTTAATATTGAATTAGTGCCATGCAGTGCCAGCCATTTACCACCAGCTTCCAGCCACTTTTTAATGGTTAAGAGTTCATCTGGTTCTGGCATTAGGTCGCAGCAATAACTCACCAAAAAATGACATTCGTTGAGTCGGTCAGTGCTACTGTAGTCGCAGGCCACCGTGGTTCGAATTTCTGCATGCTCCGCCAACAGCTTGAGAATTTCCAGCCGAGCAAAATCTATATCGTGATATTTTCCTGCTGCCACAAAATGGGCATCAATACGATTACTCATTAGATCTCCAAAATGGCAACACCGGAAAGACCTGGTGCGCCGTAAACGTGGCTATAAGCGGTTTTCACTCTTCCACTTACTTGCCTAGCTTCGCCGCGGCCTCTCAATTGTGTGACGTTTTCATAAACTTGTCGTAATCCAGTAGCGCCGATAGGTTCGCCACAGGCAATACAACCACCATCTGTATTGACGGGGAGTGCGCCGTTAATTTCGGTGCGACCCTCAGCTAGCCACTGCTCTTGATCGCCATCTTTACAAAAGCCATTTTCGGCCATATGCATAATTTCGGCGCCAGATTCGGTATCCTGAAGTTGTGCAACATCAATATCTTCTGGACCAATGCCGGCCATTTCAAATGCTGCTTTTGATGCCAGAATAGTAGGCTTACCACCGTCTTCGACGTCCATTGAGGGTGCAAAAACTTCAAATGAGCCTGGTGGACGACTTCGAATAGCGACGCTGGCAATTCCCACAGCATCAGCGCCTAATTCACGTACCTTTTTTTCACTGGCTAAAATCAGAGCTACGCCACCTTCGGCCGGAGCGCAGAACATGAATTTTGACAGTGGATGATTAATCATTGGTGAATTTAAGATAGTATCTAAATCCATCGGCGTTCGACGCCAGGCATGATTTGCTAGCTCGCCATTACGAAACGATTTTTCGGCCACACGACCCAGAGTTTCTCTACTAATTCCATGTAGCTGCATGTAGCGCTGGAGCTTTAGGGCGAAAAACTGTGTGGTTAACATCATTCCAGTTTGGCCATACCAAGCCGGCAGCCCGAAGGCTTTTGGGTCGGCATTAAAAGCTCCGCGCGGATGTTTATCAAAACCAACGGCCATAGCTATGTCGCATTGACCTGACGCGACTGCATTCTGAGCGGTTGATAAGGCACTACCACCTGTTGCACAGCCGTTAAATACATTAATAAAAGGCAAACTCGTAAGGCCGAGATCATTAATCATGACGTCCGCATTCCCAGCCGCAATTGAACCGCCGCTGGCAAATTGAATATCATCCCATTCCAAATTAGCGTCTTTTAGTGCTTCGCGCACCGCAAAAACTCCTTGGTCACGCCCGGACCGCTCGTCAGTGCGACCAAATGGGTGGATGCCAGCCCCGATAATATAAACCTTACTCATGATGTTTGCTCCGGTCTAAATGCATAGGTCGAACGCTTGTCATCGAATGGTGTTATCACAAATTCCATTGCCATGCCTATTCTTAACTCTTCGAGCGTAGTGTCTATGATGTGGGATTCAACGATTATCTGGCCGGGTAGTTCAATATAACCAAGCAGGAACGGTTTAAATTCTTCAGGTCCGTCATAAGGTGGTTTCGGTTTAAAATCTTGCCGAGTAAATGACCAAAGAATGCCGCTACGAGATAGTTTAATGATATCTAGATTCTTACCAGAATCGCCATCTGGGATTGGGAAAAAGATTTGGCCGTCAGCTGATTGTCCAGCGAGCAAATGAGGTTGGGCTTCATCACTCCATAGGCCTGATGCGATGGGCTCTAGGTTAGTTGTCATGTGCTTCTCGCGTAGTGTTTAAGGTTGTTGGCTACATCGCCGAACAAGCGAGACAGCAACATAATTCGCTTCATTGCGTGCCCGATAGAGACCTCGTCGGTGATTCCCATGGCGCCATGGAATTGGACTGCTGTTCTAGCGATAAAATCTGCACGTTCACCTATAAAAGCTTTAGCTCCCATGACATCTGCACGCCATTGCCCACCACTTTTATCTTCTAATAATAGCGTTCGAAATAGCAATGATCTCATCTGTTCTAGTTCGCTGTAACAATCAACTAGACCGTGTTGGATAGTTTGAAATGAACCAATAGTGACGCCGAACTGCTCACGTTCTTTGACATAACTGATAGTGTCGTTAAGTAGTAGCTGGCTCAGGCCGAGCATTTCAGCGCAACACAGCACATTGATTTCTGCGATGACGTCCTGAAATTGCTCAAAATTAATCGTAAGTCGCGCATCAAGTGATAGCTTTACCTGTTTGAAAGTGACAGCTGCAGCTTGGCTGCCATCTGCAAGGCGGTAGTAATGGGTATCAATACCCTCGCTGGTCGCCTCAATAGAGTAAATACCAAATTGGCCATCGTGCTGAGCGGTGACAAGCAATATATCTGCAAGCGCGGCCGTTAGAATGAAATGCTTCTCTCCACTTAAGTAATAACCGCTGGCGTCATCTCGCGATGTTACTAGCGTGTTATTTGGAAAGAGTTCATAGCGGTTATCTTTTTCCGCAAAAGCAACCGAGGCCAACTGACTGCCATCGAGCAGTGTTGTTAAAAGCGCATTATCAGCCGCAATGTTAGCCAACCTTACGGGTAGTGCGCCATTCTCTAGCCACGGATCAATAGCATTGTTGAGGCCAAGAGTTTCAGCGATCACGCTTAGGTCTGTAAGCGAACCACCAAGACCATCAAATTCAGTGCTTGCACCAATACTCAATAACCCTAATTCTGTCAGTTCCCGCCAGCGGTTTTTGTCGTACGCCCCGTCCATGCCTCTTATAGCATGCCGAGCTGTGACATCAACGGAACCAGCGAAGCGCTCAGTTGTTAGTTGAAATAATTGCTGGGATTCAGATAAATCAAAATTCACGTGTATTTGTCACCATTATTGTTCCGTCGGATTGTCCAACGCATATATGCATATTCTGACACACCAAGTTTTTAACGCGATACTCGAAAGTGTTAGTTTTACGGGCAAAAAGGCTCTTTACGTCGTAGCAGTTTTGATAGGGGGGGTCAATAATAGCTATGGTCATTTTAGAGTAGAGTGCTCTGACTGAGATAGGTGTATATTTACTTTGTAAACTATGGTCGCTCTCTACAAGTAGTGAAAAAAAGCCTGCAAATAGATCAACCAACTACTCTTGTTAGCTAAAAGGAAAGCCCATATGGGGAAATACTACCGATATTATGTACTGATCATGGTGACTGTTGTGTCCATGGTTAACATAGCTGACCG
>Ga0307994_1001453_pt1:10000-14219 | contig 14219 bp, 6 predicted proteins | sample EllFjometagen261_FD_203171 | JGI IMG/M metagenome (GOLD analysis project Ga0307994, IMG submission 203171) | Marine microbial communities from Ellis Fjord, Antarctic Ocean - #261 | ecosystem: Environmental > Aquatic > Marine > Unclassified | place: Southern Ocean | collected 2014-11-02 | reverse complement strand
AAAGGCCTTCAGCCCCGGAGTCAAGCCCTTGACGTCCCATTGACGGACCATCTCAGCCTCACCTGACCATGTTGGAAGGCAAAGCTCCGCAGTGCTTCCATATTGGTATCGAGCACGGTAATCGCTTTGCCAGGCATCATTCACCTTGCTGCTGCCATGATGCCATTCAAGGGCAAAGCTTGACCATGCATCACGGGTTTCCCATTGGCCCATGCCCTGCCAGTCATCAACCCGCAAAATGGGTTCCTCACTGCTGGCCTGGTAGTTCATGGTGATTCGATCATTCCACAAGGGAACAATCAAAGACTGTGAGTTAATGGCATCCACTTGCATACCCTCCCAGGCAAAAGGTTCTCGCCGGCGGATGGCCATCTCAAAAGGGAAAGCCTTATGGTCTCGGGTCAGCTTCAACTGATAGGCACTTGACACCAGGTTAAGATGGGCAGTCACATCCGCAAATTCACTTGAACTACTCAAGTGAATAAACGGGTCCCACGCAGGGCCATGCAAGGAATCCTCACCTTGGTAGGCTTGGGTCTTGTAATCCATGCCAAAACCTATATGCCATGACTTTTTCAAGCGCATGCCAACTTCCCATTGCCAATTTAAACTTACCAATGAGTCTGTCCACAGATCCACAGGTCGAGAAAATTGGCGCTGACCCACATAGCCATTGGACCGAACAAAGAACTGATCATGTGCCAATCGCATATCCCAACGACTAAGCTTGTGCTCACTACTCGCATTGGTCCACCGGGTAGTCACCAGTGATCGATTGCTCTGCAGCAAACTGTCCACCGTTAAAACATCGGTTTCCAAAACACCACCTGTCTCATTCACCCGGCCATGACTGGACTGGTAATCCACATTCCATGCCCATTGTTCATCCTTGGTCCAACCGTGCTGTTTGATGGTCAAATTGTCCATGAAATAGCCCTCTGTCAGTAAGCTCCCTTCTGCTTGGGTTCGTTTGTAGTTAACCAACCAATGGTTCCGTGGGTTCGCGCTGGCAGAAACCATCACCCCAAATACTTGACCATTTTGATGTGCAGACGCCCCATACCATTCCGTCACCGGCAGCGGCCCATAGCGCATGGGCTCATGCAAGTCTGTTAAGATTCCGACGTGACGCAACGTCGCATCCTCAACGGGCACGCCATGCACAGAAGGCCGCATGACATCCCAGGCATTGATGGACCCAAATGAGCTCAAGCGAAGTCCTTGAATGGGATCTTGCGCCACATGACCCCAGAGAGACGGCGCCTTGTGGTCTTTGAAATAATGGAGCGGTGGCAGCGCAGCCTGAGGGACATCCATCACCCAATCTGTATGCTTATCGGTGAAGCCAAGCTGAGCCTTCTCAGGCAATGCCAGGCTGTCAATGTCCTGCGAAAATAGATTCACTGACAGGCAGAGCATGAAGACAAATAGTTTGAGTGGCATCAGGATAAAATTAGGCAATCAATCGTTGTTCAACCCTGTTTGGACGGAGACTTGGTTCGTTTCAACCAACCATTCATCCCTACCATGGCCAAGACTGCAAGAACACCCACATAAAAATTGGGAGACATGGCCTCTGTCTCACCAAAAATAGCCAAGGCAATAAGGATCCCGTAAACTGGTTCAAGGGCCACGGTCAGGACCATGGTGAAGGGCGTCAAACGCTTCATGATTTGCACGCTCACTGTGAAAGCAAACGTTGTACAAACCAGGGCTAAAATTAACAACCAGATCCAATCCATGGCACTGGTTTGGGAGAGTACACCCACAACCTCTCCGCGGTACAGCAATACCAAGGTCAGAGCCAATGCAGCTGAGCCAAGCTCCCATAAGGAGATAACCTCTGAAGGTATTCGGTTAACAAGAAAGGCGTTACTGACGGCAAAAATGGACACAATGGCTGCGCTAGAAATTCCCAATACAATGGCGTACATATCTGCTTGAAGATTCCCCAATGCAAGGAGCATCCCAGACAAAACCCCAACGGCTAGCAACACCTCGCTACCTGCGATTCGTCGTTTGAATGCAATGGGCTCAATGATGGCAACAAACAACGGGCCTGTACTCAGACAAGCTAAAGCGATAGAGACATTCGACTGCTTGATGCACTCAAAAAAGGTTAGCCAGTGAATGGCAATCAGAACACCCAACCCCGCCAACCTGATGCAATCCCTGAAGGGTGGCAATACAAGGGATCGAGAGCTCATCAGCATAAAGCCAATCAATGCAATTGAGGCAATGGCCGTTCGAAGCCAAACAAGCTCCAAACTTCCCAAAGCAATTAAGCGCCCAAGTGAACCAGAAAAGCCCCATATCAAAACAATGACATGGAGCCAAAAAATAAAGGTCCAACGGGAGGATGATTGAGATAAAAATGCCATGGCAGGCAAAAATACTCTCAAAACTGGTATGATTAAAAACAAAAAACCCCCACTTTTCAGTGAGGGTTTTCGTAAAAGTTATGGCGGCGACCTACTCTCCCGGAAATACCAGTACCATCGGCGCAATTGGGCTTAACTTCTCTGTTCGGAATGGAAAGAGGTGATCCCCAACGCAATAGCCACCATGTTTTAAATATGATTATGACAATAAAGGAGCAAACATGTAAACAAGCATCCGGTAAAAAATCTACGGGTAATTAGTACTACTCGGCTATGACATTGCTGCCTTTACACCTGTAGCCTATCAACGTCCTAGTCTCGAACGACCCTTGAAAGAAATCTCATCTTAAGGTGGGCTTCGTACTTATATGCTTTCAGTACTTATCCCATCCGAACATAGCTACCCTGCGATGCAGCTGGCGCCACAACAGGTACACTAGAGGTTCGTCCGACTCGGTCCTCTCGTACTAAAGTCAGCTCCCTTCAAATTTCTAACGCCCATAGTAGATAGAGACCGAACTGTCTCGCGACGTTCTGAACCCAGCTCGCGTGCCACTTTAATGGGCGAACAGCCCAACCCTTGGGACCTTCTTCAGCCCCAGGATGTGACGAGCCGACATCGAGGTGCCAAACCCTACCGTCGATGTGAGCTCTTGGGTAGGATCAGCCTGTTATCCCCGGAGTACCTTTTATCCTTTGAGCGATGGCCCTCCCACGAGGAACCACCGGATCACTATGCCCTACTTTCGTACCTGCTCGACCTGTATGTCTCACAGTCAAGCACCCTTGTGCCATTGCACTCTACGCACGGTTACCAAGCGTGCTGAGGGTACCTTTGGAAGCCTCCGTTACTCTTTTGGAGGCGACCACCCCAGTCAAACTACCCACCAAGCACTGTCCCCCTCGCGGGGTTAGGCTCTAAATAACAGAAGGGTGGTATTTCACGGGTTGACTCCACAATGCCTAGCGACACTGCTTCAAAGTCTCCCACCTATACTACACATCTATTACTCAAAGTCAATACTAAGCTATAGTGAAGGTTCACGGGGTCTTTTCGTCCCACTACGGGTAATCGGCATCTTCACCGATACTACAATTTCACCGAGCTCATGGCCGAGACAGTATCCAATTCGTTGCACCATTCGTGCAGGTCGGAACTTACCCGACAAGGAATTTCGCTACCTTAGGACCGTTATAGTTACGGCCGCCGTTTACTGGGGCTTCAATTCAGCGCTTCTCTTGCGATAACGCCTCCTCTTAACCTTCCAGCACCGGGCAGGTGTCAGACCATATACATCATCTTTCGATTTAGCATAGTCCTGTGTTTTTGCTAAACAGTCGATTGGATCTTTTTACTGCGGCCCTCATTGCTGAGGGCGCCCCTTCTCCCGAAGTTACGGGGCGATTTTGCCTAGTTCCTTAGCCATGAATCACTCGAGCACCTGAGGATACTCTCCTCACCCACCTGTGTCGGTTTACGGTACGGGTTGCTTTAATCTGAAGCTTAGAGGTTTTTCTTGGAAGTCTGATTAGGTCCACTATCACCTCTGCCGAAGCATTGGTGTACTATCAGCTTTCAGCACACCTGGCGGATTTACCTACCAAGCGTATACCTACGGCTTTCAACGTACTATTCCGTCAGTACGCGGGACTTTCACTACTCCGTCACCCCATCGCAATTAAAGCAAGCACAGGATTATTAACCTGTTGTCCATCGACTACCCCTTTCGGGTTCGCCTTAGGTCCCGGCTAACCCTCAGCTGATTAGCATAGCTGAGGAAACCTTGGGTTTGCGGTGTGCGGGTTTCTCGCCCGCATTATCGTTACTTATTCCTACA
>Ga0307994_1001453_pt1:0-5000 | contig 14219 bp, 6 predicted proteins | sample EllFjometagen261_FD_203171 | JGI IMG/M metagenome (GOLD analysis project Ga0307994, IMG submission 203171) | Marine microbial communities from Ellis Fjord, Antarctic Ocean - #261 | ecosystem: Environmental > Aquatic > Marine > Unclassified | place: Southern Ocean | collected 2014-11-02 | reverse complement strand
CAAGGCCATGTCAGGGATCACCAGTCCAATGATCAATGCATACACCGGCAAACGGGCAGAACACGTAATGAATGGCGTGACTGCAATGGCCAACCACCGTTCCCTGCCGTCTTCCATGTTGCGTGTCGACATGATGGCGGGGATGGCACATGCTGTGCCGCTGATCATAGGAACCACGGACTTACCGCTCAGGCCAAATGGTCGCATGAATCGGTCCATCATGAAGACCACCCGTGACATGTACCCAGACTCTTCCAATAAGGCGATGAATCCAAACAACATGGCAATTTGTGGCACAAACATCAATACCCCCGTGATACCCGGCATCAAGCCATGGGTGATCATGTGTGTAAAAAACCCGCCGGGGAGCATGGCATTGATCGATTGAGAAAGGGAAGCCATCATTTCGTCAATCGCAACCATGGGTCCCTCACTGCCATAAAACAAGGCCTGGAAAATCACAAAGAGCAAACCAAACAATACCACAGAACCCCACAGCGGATGTACAAGCAAGCGATCAACCTTGGTGGAGAATCGACGATCCTGCTCAGGGTAACTGGTTAAAAAACTACCAAGCCAGCGATTCACCTGTCGGTAACGCTGAATGGCCTCATCTGCACGAAGGCGTTTAGGTCCGCGGCCGCTTTCACGAATTTTTGCTTCATGCGATGGTTGAGATAAACTGCGAAGCCACGTTTTGTAGATGTACTCATCCCCCTCTTGCAGGGCTGCTAACCACTGAAGGTGAATGCCTCCTGGCTGGAAAAGGGGTGCGTGAGGCGATGCCTTTGCACGTAAAATAGCTGGCTGAATAGCCTCCATGCCTTCTCCCGTTCTGGCATTGACCATCAAAACCTCGCAACCAAGGGATTCACCCAAAGCAGCATCATCCAAAACCAGACCCCTCTGAGCCATGTCGTCAGCCATGGTAATGACCAACACAGCGGGAATGCCAAGGTCTAAGACTTGAGAAAAAACAAAGAGGCATGTCTTCAAATTAGTGCCATCAGCTACGCCGATGACCACATCGACCTCCCCTTCTTCATGCATATTGAGCAGGCTATCCATCACCACCGCTTCATCAGCTGATGAGGGGTGCAAACTGTAAATGCCTGGCAAATCGATGATCTCAGCTAACTGACCGGGTGCCAACTTGGTCAAACCACTGGTCCTTTCCATGGTCACGCCAGGGTAATTGCTAACTTTTTGATTCATCCCCGTCAATTGATTGAACAGGGTAGATTTGCCCGTGTTGGGCCGGCCGACCATGGCAATGCGCAAGGACTGCTTAGCTTCCATGTGGACGGGTTATGGGGATTCTCTTTGCCAGTGAGCGGCGCATGCTGATTTGTGTGCCCTGAACACGGAAGCACATGGGATCCCTGAATGGGGCAACAAATAAAAGTTCAATTTCTTCACCTGGCAAGCAACCCATCTCAAAGAGTTTCACACTCACGCCCTCTTCTGGTTCAAGCACGATGGCTTTTTGCCCAATGCGGAGATTGCTCAGATTCATGCCTGCAAGGTAAGGTAGATTATTGTTTAGATTGATTCTAATTTACCAAATGCCCACTCTCGAAGAAACGCTTAAAGCAGCATGGTCACCGGCGCTTCAAGGAAGGCCTTCAGGCTGTTCAGGAACGCTGCACCTGTAGCGCCATCCACAGCCCTGTGGTCACAGCTCAAGGTGACTTTCATGACATGGCCTGGCACGACCTCGCCATCCTTGACGACTGGCACGGATTGAATGCCCCCAATGGCAAGTATGCAAGCATCTGGCGGGTTGATGATGGCCGTAAAATCCTCCACACCGAACATCCCTAGATTAGATATCGTAAAGGTGTTGCCTTCCCAATCCTGGGGCTGCAACTGCTTGTCCCTTGCGCGCTGCGCAAAGGATTTAACTTCCGTTGAGATATCCGATAGGGATTTTGCGTCCGCATGGCGAACTACCGGCACCAATAAGCCATCCTCCACAGCCACCGCAATGCCAACATGGACATCGTAGTTGGTGCGAATGACATCACCCAGCCAAGAGCTATTCACAGCGGGGTGTTTTTTCAAGGATTTCGCCACAGCTTTCACCACCATGTCATTGAAGGAGATTTTAACCGTGGATTCTGCATTCAATAGGCTGCGTGAGACCATGGCAGCTCCCATGTCAATGGACATTGATACATAGAAATGCGGTGCGGAAAATTTACTTTCACCCAAGCGCGAGGCAATAACCTTCCTCATTTGCGATACGGGGGTATCTAGGTAGCCAGAGCTTGGGTAGTTCTGTGCAACAGCCGGGGAAGCGACAATTGGCGCAGCAGCTGCAACCTCAATGTCCCTTTTGACAATGCGGCCACCTTCACCACTGCCAACAATGCCAGCCAAATTCAAGCCTTTGTCTGCAGCCAAGGATTTGGCCAATGGGGACGCCTTGATGCGGCCTGTGCTCGCTGAAGCAGCAAGTGCTGCTGGAGCTGGGGCTACGCGTGCAACAGGTGCTGGTACGGCCTTCGCCGGTGCTGATACGGCCTTCGCCGGTGCTGCTTCCTTTGATGGCTTTGATTCGACAGGCGATTCACTGGCCGCTGGGGCAGTAAGCAATGCGCTGATGTCTTCACCTTTCTCTCCGATGATGGCAAGAATGCTATTCACTGGAGCTGCCTCACCTTCTTTAGTGCCAATGTATAAAAGCTCACCCTCTTGACCCGGAAAGGACTCAAAGTCAAGGGTTGCCTTGTCAGTTTCAATTTCTGCAAGAAGCATCCCTTCCGTGACGACATCACCGATTTTGATGTGCCATTTAGCTACAACACCTTCAGTCATGGTGTCACTCAGTTGGGGCATGTTAATTACAATGGCCATGGTTCAATGTTTTAAGTGATTGCGGAATCCGTGCAATTATTCAGTTACAAAGGGGTAATCCTCTTGGGTGTAGACATGCTTGAACAGCTCATGACCTTCAGGGAAGGGTGAGTTGCTAGCAAATTCAACACATTCAGCCACCAGCGCTTTCACGCGCTGATCAATGACTTCAAGGTCTTCTTTCGTGGCCCACTTCTTCTTGAGGAGCATTTCCTTGGATGTTAAGATGGGATCGACCTTCTGGTACTCTGAAACCTCACCCTTGGTTCGGTAAAGCTGTGCATCCGACATTGAATGCCCTTTGTAACGGTAGGTCCGAATTTCCAAAAATGTTGGACCACCACCGTTGCGGGCGCGATCAACAGCTTCCTGAATGGCTGCATAGGTGATGGCAGGATCCATGCCGTCAACCGCTTGGCAAGGCATTTCATACCCCAAGCCCAATTTCCAAATTTCACTGTGATTGGCCGTGCGCTCAACCGACGTGCCCATGGCATAGCCATTGTTCTCTACAATGAAAACCACTGGCAAATTCCAAAGCATGGCCAGGTTAAAGGTTTCGTGCAAGGCTCCTTGTCGCGTGGCGCCATCACCCATGTAAGTCAAGGTCACATGATCCTTGTCCTGGTATTTGTCTGCAAAGGCAATGCCTGCACCTAAGGGTATCTGCCCTCCGACGATGCCATGGCCACCAAAAAAATTATGCTCCTTGGAAAAAATATGCATGGAACCACCCTTGCCTCTCGAGGTGCCATCCACACGGCCCATCAGCTCTGCCATCACACGGCGGGGATCAACCCCTAAACCAATGGGTTGCACATGGTTCCGATAGGCAGTGATCATCTTGTCACCCTTATTCATGGCGAGCAACGATCCAGCTAAAATAGCCTCTTGTCCATTGTACAAATGCAGGAATCCACGGATCTTCTGCTGGATGTACAAGGCAGAACACATATCTTCAAACTTTCGCCAGAAGCTCATGTCCTCATACCATTTAAGGTAGACTGCTTGGGTTAATTTTTTCTTTGCCATGTCTTAGGGATAAGAGACAAAATTACGCCAATATGTCCATGGTCAGTCCAGCAGCTGATTCAGGTCTATCAGGGCTGAAAAACGGATGGTATTCTCCAAGGGAGATCGCACCGACTGATCGGCGGGGAAAAGGTAAGCAAAGTCAAGACCTATCAGGCTGTACCTAAGGCCAAATCCCATGGTGTAGAAGCGACGATTGCCCTTGGTTTGATCCTCATGCTGGTACCCGCCACGGACGGCGAATTTGTCATCATACCAATACTCAAGCCCCATGTTCACCATGAACTCACGCATGAGTTCATTCATACCCTCAGGTTTAGCTGCAGGATTCCAGGATTGAATCATGCCTTGAACCACTGACACGTTATCGTCCATGCCCTTGAGTATCTCGTAGCGATCACCATCGTTGTCCTCATCCAAGAGATCTCTCAAAGGCCTGGTTGGCACCAAGAGTTTGTTCACATCCAAGAGGATGGTGACACGGTTGTAGCGGTCCAATGTCCAATTGTAACCAATGCCTGTGCGCAAATTTGTGGGGATGAAGTCTTCGCGGCCACTTTCGGTGTACTTCACCTTGGCGCCTATATTGGAGACATTGAAGCCGCCTAGCCATTGACCTTTCTGCCCATCGGGTAAATTCATTTCATTGCCTTGGTAGTACAGGGAAATATCGGTTGAGACAGTCTGTCCTGGCTTGGTCTGCAAGCCGCCGACTACCTGACCCTGGGTCAAGTCTGACATGGCATAACGCAGGGATACACCCGCAGATAAATGCTCTGACAACTTCAAGGCATAAGCAACATCTACGGCCATTTCATAGGGTCGGTAGGTGCCTTGCTCATCGCCTTGCTCATTGCGGAAGGTGATGTCACCCAGGCTGAAATAACGGAGACTTGCACCAATACCGCTTCGCTCACCAAGCCCTACTGCCACATTGGCAAACATCAATTCCACATCAGGAACCAGTTGGCGCAACCACGGGGTGTAGGATAAGCCACCCTGAGTTGTTCCCTCCCCGAGAAACGCAAGCTTGGCTGGATTCCAGAAGATGGCATTGGCGTCTGGCTCTAAAGCCAGGCCCGCATTAGCCATGCCTCCGGCACGGGCAT
>Ga0307994_1001452_pt1 | contig 14228 bp, 10 predicted proteins | sample EllFjometagen261_FD_203171 | JGI IMG/M metagenome (GOLD analysis project Ga0307994, IMG submission 203171) | Marine microbial communities from Ellis Fjord, Antarctic Ocean - #261 | ecosystem: Environmental > Aquatic > Marine > Unclassified | place: Southern Ocean | collected 2014-11-02 | reverse complement strand
TGGGTAATATGATAAGGAATATTAGGGATAACAACTCGGGCTAATCTAGGCATAGCCTGAGAATAACATTTAATTTATGGATTAAAAAGGGTAGCGTCCCCTTTTTCTTAGAAACCACTATGATTTATACCCATGTTCTTAACCAAGGAGGACGAGGGGTTATTAGTCCTTTAGAGGATTTATAGGGAACTGCATCGCCCTCTTTTAACGACCAAATTTAAGGACGGACCCTTGTCTTTCATATACAAAGCGCTTTCATAAAGCTTAAGGCTTTTTAGGGACTTTTAAGGTATAATTTCGCCATTAAATTTACTGTACTTTTTAGCTAAGGAACTTAACATATGCAACTTTCAGAATTAACCGCTATTTCGCCTGTTGATGGTCGCTACGGCGCTCGTTTAGACAATCTTAAAGAAATTTTTAGTGAGTTTGGTTTAATTAAAAACCGCGTTAAAGTGGAAGTTTTTTGGTTGCGTATGTTGGCCAACCACCCGGGGTTTCCTGAGATTCCAAAGTTAAGTTCAGACGCTGAGAACCACCTAATTAAGTTGGTTGATGAGTTCACGTTAGAGATGGCACAACGTGTTAAAGAGATTGAGCGCACCACGAACCACGATGTGAAAGCGGTTGAATACCTAATCAAAGAGCACTTTGCAGGCAATGAAGAGTTAATGGCGGTGTCTGAGTTTGTTCACTTTGCGTGTACCTCTGAAGATATCAATAACTTGTCTTATGCGTTAATGCTAAAAGATGCGCGTGAATTTGCGATTATTCCGGCCATGGATACCTTAATCGCTAAGATGGTTGAGATGAGTGTGGAGATGGCAGACATTCCAATGATGGCGCGTACCCACGGTCAGCCAGCATCACCAACGTCTGCGGGTAAAGAGTGGGCTAACGTCGCTTACCGTTTACAGCGCCAAGCTAAGCAGTTAATGAACGTTCAAATCATGGGTAAAATCAACGGGGCTACCGGTAACTATAACGCGCACCTTGCCTCTTACCCAGATGTTAACTGGTATGAGTTATCTGAACAGTTTGTGCAGAGCTTAGGTCTGCTTTGGAACCCTTACACCACGCAAATTGAACCGCATGACTACATTGCCGAATACTTCCACGCGATGTCTCGTTTTAATACGATTGTGATTGATTTTGACCGTGACGTTTGGAGCTATATTTCGGTTGGTTTCTTCAAGCAAAAAACCGTTGCGGGCGAAATTGGTTCGTCGGCTATGCCACACAAAGTTAACCCAATTGACTTTGAAAACTCGGAAGGTAACTTAGGGATGGCGAATGCGATATTTGAACACCTTGCTATGAAATTACCTATTTCAAGATGGCAACGTGATTTAACGGATTCTACCGTTTTACGTAACCTAGGTGTGGGTGTGGCGCATACTCTAATTTCGTTACAGTCAACCATGAAAGGGTTGAGCAAGTTAGAAGTGAACGCTGAAGCGATGGCAAAAGACTTAGATTCAAACTGGGAAGTATTGGCCGAAGCGATTCAAACGGTGATGCGTCGTCACGGTTTTGAAAAGCCGTATGAGAAGCTAAAAGACTTAACCCGTGGTCAACGTGTAAACAAAGAGATTATGCAGAACTTTGTAGACGGTTTGGATGGTCTACCTGAAGACGCAAAGCAGTATCTTCGTGACTTAACGCCTGCAACCTATATTGGTAATGCTTCCGTTCAAGCGGCAAGCATCGAACTTGCTATCACTATGTTGAAGGGTCGCTAAGGTCGTTAATTTTTGACCACGAAGACACGAAGTCACGAAGGTTTTTTTAAACTTCTGGACTTCGTTTGCTTTGTTAACAACGTAAAAACCTTTTCAACGTTACCTGACAACTCAAGCCTATTACCTTATTACCCTATTACTACCTCTCCGCAAAACCCATAAAACTCCGTGTCTTCGTGACTTCGTGGTTCAAAAAAACTAGAGAACTTTTTTATGATTCAGTTTCAAGACATTGATTTACAAACATTTCTATCGCTTTATTGGCAGAAAAAACCGTTAGTGATTCGTAACGCCCTGCCCGACTTTGAGAACCCTGTGTCGCCTGAAGAGTTGGCAGGCCTGTCTTTGGAAGACGAAGTTGAAAGCCGCATTGTCATTCAAAAAGGCGAAACCGATTACCAGTTGTTAAAAGGGCCGTTTGAGGAATCCACTTACGAAACCTTGCCCGAAGAGAACTGGACATTGTTGGTGCAAGGTATGGATCGCCTGATGCCAGACGTGGCCGATATTTTAAATGACTTTGACTTTTTACCGCGCTGGCGCATTGATGACATTATGGTCAGCTACGCCACCAAAGGCGGAAATGTGGGCCCGCACTTTGACCATTACGATGTGTTTTTAGTGCAAGCGGCGGGTAAGCGTAATTGGAAACTGACCGCTCAAGATTGCTCGGAAGACAACTACATTCAAGGCGTGGATTTACGTTTAATGAAAACCTTTAAAGTCGAAGACGAGTTCGTTTTTGAGAAAGGTGACATTTTGTATATTCCGCCTAAATGGGGACATCACGGTGTGGCGTTGGATGACGAATGCATGACCTATTCGGTTGGCTATCGCACGTATCGTGGGCAAGAATTATGGGACAGCTTTGGCGATCATTTGTCTGAGATGAGTGCGTTTAAAGATTTGTATTTAGACCCAACTTGGCAACCCAATTTAAACCCGGGCGAAATTACCGATTCGGCCAGTGAACAAGCCCAAACCTTATTAACGTCAATTTTAGAAGATAAGACGTTAATGAAAACGTGGTTTGGACGTTTTGCGACTCAATTAGACCAAGTGGCGGCACAACAACTACCCGAGCCATTAACCGAAGATGAAACTCCAGAAATTGAAGATTTTATGGGCGCCATGCAAGTTGAAGTGGGGTTAATTAAAGACCCCGTCTGTCGCTTTGCGTACAGTGAGATTGATGGCAAAACCGTGCTGTATATCAACGGGGCTATTTGGGAGACGTTTGGGGCTTCTTATGCGTTTATGGCCAAGCTGGCCAACCAGTCCTTTTTTACCCAAGAAGAACTGCTTGCATCGGGTGATAACGAAGGCAATATTAAGCTACTCTTTGATTTATGGAAATTACAGTACTTAACGTTTATTGAATAACGTTAATTGAGTAACGCTTAATTCTTTCTGTTTGAGTTCAAAGACGTGGTCGATATTTCGAAGCGTCTTTGAACCAATCATTCCCAATGGCCTAAGAACAGCCTAGCGTCCAATCAGCACATCAACAGCACCCATTAATCCAAAGCATCACTCTCTTCCCCCTTCCCTTTTAAACCAAATTTACAAGACCACCTTAGCGTATTTAGTCCTATCCATTTCAACCACTTCAACGGTTATCACCAACCCGCTTTCTGCTTTTAATTCTGGTTTCAAAACGGATTCTAAGTGACTTAAAATTGTTTGAGTCAGTTGTATTTTTTGCTCGGGGTTTTTCCCGGGGTGAATTCGACACATCACGTGCATAAATCCAGAATCGGGTAATCCAAGCTGATAGATTTCAACAGGGTGCAAACGGACTTTGATGTTTTCAGTTTTGAACAGGCCTGTTAACTTAACCGCTTCAAAAACAGAACTTACCAGCTTCTTTGCCGTTTCTGGCAAAACAGAGTCCTGACTGTATTCAATAATAATGTGGGGCATTTCAACTCCTTAAAGCTTAATTTAAACGCAATAAAAAAGCCGGTGAAACGAATCAAACCGGCTTAATTAACATTGACTTGCATCAATTATTTACAACATGTCTACAACGTATGAATCGTAAACCCTTCATCCGCTAAAGAATCGGTCATACCGCTGCTGGTTAACACCGCTTGCGATGGATTCTCATCCGTCAGATAGCGTTCGGCTAACACACGTAACTCTTCCACTGTGGTTGAGATAACGCCTAAACGATAGGCCATACGAACCTCATGCGTTCTGCCATAAAGCCCTTGATAGAAGCCCTTTTTGGCTTCGCCGGCTGGCGAACCAGGTTTATCCATGGAACCAATGACATTTAAAATCGCTTCATCGACTTTGGCTTGCGTGGCTTCGTTGCTCATTAACCAGTCTTTGGCACGTGTAAAATCGTCAAAGGTTTCTAGTAAGCGTGGGTCACGGTACGAATAAAATACAAACGCCGCCGCTTCCGCACTAAAGCTGGCACCACCGCCGTAAGCTCCGCCCTTTTCACGAATGGTGGAGTGCAAGAAACCATTGCGTAAACAAGCGCCTAATACAGAGAGTTTTGGCGCATCAGGGTGATCGGAGTTTACGGCTGGATACGCACTGGCACAGAAGTTTACTTGGGTACTGGTGACCCAAGCCTGCTTAACAGGTTGATTTGAGGCATCAATGGTAAAGCTGGATGCGTTGTTGGCAGGTTGTTGAATCTTTTGCCAAGACGTTTCCATGCCTTTTAAAGAAGCCGCGTAGCTTGGTTCATCAACTACCAACAAACCTTGCTTGGGTGCGGCACATAACTGGCTTTGAATGCCTTTTAATTCCTCTGCAAACGCTTCTAGCTCGGCGTCGTCTTGCAGTTTGTCATTCAGGTTTTTAACAAACTGAATCCCTGCAAAACCACTGCGATCAAACTTCCACTTAGCCGCCGCTGTCATATTCTGAGTCGCCGCCATCATCGCGTGACCGTGACCGTTTCCAGTAATGCCGTGATCGACACTGGCACGAATCTGCCCGACTAAATCTTTTAGACGACTCATCTCATCAAAACGCGCCGTGTATAACGTATCTTCAATCAACTCGGCCATCGCTTTTTGATTGCTGGCTAAGGCTTTGGAAGACAGTATGTAGTGACTATGGTAATCGGTGGTTGAACCGATTTTAGCGTGAATCGCCGAACGCGCAGACATTCCACCGGAAATAGCGGCTTGATGCGACTGTGTATCTAGGTAGTTACGACCCGCACTGCCCACCTCGGTTAAACAGCTGTTAAACAAAGGTAATAGCGCTTTTTGGTTGTCCGATAAAGCGGGCATATCCAGTAAAATTTGCTCGTAAACAATGCCATTGGTTCCGCACACATAGCCGGTTAATGGCAAATCACCGATCTTTTCTGACTGGCCTTCGACAACATTAATGTCGGCCGGAATATCGTCTTTAGTGACTTCTGGCAGAATATCAGGGTCGTCTATCTCGGCTTGACGCGCTTCTAGGGCAACCGCCTGATCGATAATTGCTTGTTTTTGCGAATCTGACAGGCCTGCTTGAATTTCAGCCAGCTTGTTTTTTTCTATTTCTTCTTCACGTTTAGACAACTCGGTGTCGGGTGCCATGGTTAAACGAATTTTATGCGTATTTTCAAGCAACCAAGATTTCACCAGGCCTGGTATAAATTGAGGATCTTGAATCTCTTGCTCTAATTCTTTTAACGCCACATCGACGTCAAGCAGCGCAATTGGATCACCATCGTGCAATGCGCCCGGTAGCGCATGCAAAATAAGCTGTAACCCGTAAGGCGATCCATCACCGCCCACTTCACGCTGTGATAACTCCAACTGATGCAACATGGCTTGCAATTGGCTTAATTCAACGCCCTCTTTGGCAATGCGTTTAAGCTCGTTGAGAATCAAATCTTCAACCGCTTGTGCGTGCTCAAGTTCAGACCCTTGCACACCGACCACAAACACCATCTCTTTGTTCGACTCTTCTAAGCCACATAATGGCGAAGGTGCGGTGCCTAGATCCGTGTCTTCAAGCACTTTGCGTAACGGTGAGCCACTGTTGTCCAGTAAGACCGCCGACAGTAACTGGCCTTTTAACACTTCTTTTGGATCTTTATTTTCACCTAACAACCAACCCATAACAATGTGCGTTTTTTGGGTAACGTCATCTTCATCTAACGCATACAAAGTATCCACTTGCTGAGGTTCTGCAAAACGTTCTTCAAGCCCAACATGCACTTGTTTAACGGGGGTTTCAAAACGCTTTAAGGCGAGTTCTTCAAACTGTGTTTGATGATCTAGGGCTGAAATATCGCCGTATGTCATAAACACTGCATTGGATGGGTGATAGTGCGATTTGTGAAAGTCCACTAACGCTTCATGAGAAAGGTTGGGAATGTCCGAAGGTTCACCACCACTGTTATAGTGGTAAGTATTGGTGGGATAAATGGCACTGGTCATCGCTTGCCATAAACGTGAAACCGGCGAACTCATCGCGCCCTTCATTTCGTTATACACCACGCCTTTGTAAGTCAGCGGTGAATTAGAATCTTCCATCTCTTCAAATTCAAAACGGTGGCCTTCTTGTGCAAAATCCAACGCATGGATATTTGGAAAGAACACCGCATCCATATAAACCTGTAACAAGTTTTGAAAGTCTTTACGGTTTAAGGTCGCAAACGGATAGGCTGTCCAGTCACTTGAGGTAAACGCATTCATAAAGGTGTTTAACGAACGACGAATCATCATAAAGAAGGGGTCACGCACCGGATACTTCTCACTGCCACATAAGACAGTATGTTCCAGAATATGCGCGACACCTGTTGAATCCATGGGCACGGTTCTTAAAGCCACCATAAAGACATTTTGCGGGTCATCGGCAGCAAGGTGATAGTGCGCGGCACCGGTTTTTTTATGCTGATAATGTTCTACGGTTAAACTCAGAGTATCAATGGTGTGTTGACCTATAAACTCAAATGCTGAATGCGCTTTAGACATTGCGTTTCCTATAAATTAGTTGTGTTTCTATTTGAACTTAATAAGCATTAAAGCAGAAAATTCAAGTGCAAAAAAAAGGCCAACAAGTGGCCTTTCTTTTTTGGGGTTAGAAATTACGCTTCGACAGCCTTAATAGACAATTTCACACGTCCTTGCTTGTCCACTTCCGTTAATTTAACACGAATTTCTTGGCCTTCTTTTAAGTAGTCTTCTACGTTTTCAACGCGCTCTTCGGCGATTTGAGAAACGTGAACCAAGCCTTCACGGCCCGGCATATAGGCAACAAACGCACCAAAATCAACAATCTTTTTAACGACGGCATCGTAAACTTTACCAATCTCTGGTTCCGCCGTGATCTCTTTAATGCGTCTAATCGCTTCTTGAGAAGCCACATCATCGGATGATGAAATCTTAACGTTCCCTTCATCATCAATTTCAATCACACAACCGGTCTCTTCGGTTAGGGCACGAATGGTTGCGCCACCTTTACCGATAATTTCACGAACCTTCTCTGGCTTCACTTTAATAATGGTGAAACGCGGTGCGGTTGAAGCAACGCCCTGATTAGACGATGAAATTGCTTCTGCCATAGATTCTAGAATGGTTAAACGACCCGCTTTCGCTTGATCTAACGCAATGCTCATAATCTCTTCAGTGATACCGGTAATCTTGATATCCATTTGAAGTGCCGTCACACCTTGCTCGGTTCCCGCGACTTTAAAGTCCATATCGCCTAAGTGATCTTCATCACCCAGAATGTCAGACAGTACGGCAAAGCCTGCGTCTTCTTTAATAAGTCCCATTGCAATACCCGCAATCGGTGCAGCAATTGGCACACCGGCGTGCATTAATGACATAGACGTACCGCAAACCGACGCCATAGAACTTGAACCGTTTGATTCAGTGATTTCTGATACTACACGAATGGTGTACGGGAACTCTTCAGCCGTTGGCAGTAACGCAGCCACACCACGACGTGCCAACATTCCGTGACCAATTTCACGACGACCCGGCATACCAACACGACCACACTCACCGACCGAGAACGGAGGAAAGTTATAGTGCAACATAAAACGGTCATGATAAGAACCGGTTAAGTCATCAACAATCTTAGCGTCACGCTCTGTTCCTAAGGTTGTGACAACCAAAGCTTGTGTTTCACCACGCGTAAACAGGGCTGAACCATGAACTTGCGGTAACACACCAACTTTACAGGTGACTTGACGAACCGTTTGACCATCACGACCATCAATACGTGGCTCACCAGCAATGACTCGACCACGAACGATGTTCTTTTGCAGCTCACCAAACATGATAAAAATGTCTTTGGTGTCATAGCCTGTTGTGTTTTCATCGGAAACGGCTAACGCGTTCATCGCCTTTTCTTTGGCGGCATCTAGCGCCGTGTAACGATCCATTTTGTCTGCAATGCTGTAAGCGGCTTCAACGTCAGAACGAATCAGATCAAATACCGCTGTTTTTAGCTCAACGTTTTCCGCTTCAGCTTGCCAATCCCAAGTTGGCTTAGCGGCTTCCGCTGCAAATTCAGCAATGGCATCAATCGCTCCTTGCATCGCTTGGTGACCAAACATAACCGCACCCAACATCACCTCTTCAGGCAGTTCGGCGGCTTCTGATTCAACCATTAATACGGCATCTTTAGTACCGGCAACACTTAATTCTAGATCAGACGTTTGCAGGCTTTCAGCCGTTGGGTTAAGCAGGTATTCTTCATCACGGTAACCGACTACTGCGGCACCAATTGGGCCTGCAAAAGGAATACCAGAGATAGCCAATGCCGCAGAGGTTCCAAGCATAGCGGCGACTTCGGTCCCCACTTCATTGTCTAACGCAACCACTGTCGCAATAACCTGTACTTCGTTCTTAAACCCTTTAGGGAACAAAGGACGGATTGGACGGTCGATTAAGCGTGAAATTAACGTTTCTTTTTCAGAAGGACGTGCTTCACGCTTTAGAAATCCACCAGGGATTTTTCCTGCGGCATAAGCCTTTTCTTGATAGTTAACAGTAAGAGGGAAAAAAGCTTGTCCTTCTTTTGCGGTTCTATCACCCACAACCGTGACTAAGATACGCGTATCGCCCATACCGATCATGACGGCACCGTCTGCCTGACGGGCTATTTCGCCAGTTTCTAATGTTACTTGTTGGTTACCGTATTGAAAAGACTTAGTAATCTTAGCCATGCATTATCCTTTTTTTGATTCTGAATTCGTCCTAGTCAGGCTGAAACCTGAATCCCTAAATGAACATTATTTAATGACATTCACTTAGGGATTCAGGTTCAATGGTTTGCAGTTACTGATGGACATTTAATTGATTGTAAACCCGATTATTCTACTCTTTCTCTTTGGCCATTACACCTATTAAAAGTAAAAGATTATGCTTATCTACGAATACACTTAAACCGTATTTTTATAAATTTTAGGCAAAAAAAAACCCTGCAATGCAGGGCCTTTTTATTCAAGTGTTTTGGATTACTTACGTAGACCAAGACGCCCGATGATGCTTAGATATCTTTCACCGTCTTTTCTATGGATATAATCCAAAAGCTTACGACGACGTGATACTAAACGCAATAAACCAGTACGTGAATGGTTGTCTTGCTTGTGTGTTTTGAAGTGCTCAGTAAGGTACTTAATACGACCAGTCAAAAGTGCGATTTGAACTTCTGGTGAACCTGTATCACCCTCTTTAGTTGCATATTCTGCAACGATTTTTGCTTTAACTTCTGCGTCAAACATAAACTGTACTCTCCAGTGGATCGGTTTTAATAAAAATCAATCTCCACAACCGATGATAGAAATTGAATTTGCGTATTATACTGACTTTGAATAAAAACACCAGCCTATTAAAAACCGATTAAACACTTTACCAAAAAAGACGGTTTACAGATTGGTTTAAACGTCTAACCGATACAGCATATCTTAAATATCAACCGTTTAGTGTCGGCCAAAACCATGAACATAATGCTCAAGCGCATTAATGTCATCACCCATGTGTCGAATAAGGTTGTCTAAACTGACAATCGCATTTTCAAGAATATTTACTGCAATATAAGGTTCTTCGACTTTTAAACGGTCGTACATGGGACGCGTTAGAATCAAAAGTTTAACGCCTTTCTTGGTAGCTGACATACGTAAGTTTCTTGGCTTACGATCAAAGAAAGACATCTCACCAATAAGTGCCCCTTCTTTTTGCTTTCCAACGGGCCCTTCATCTGAACCAATGCCACTTGTAAATAGAACCTTACCTTCCATTACAAATCCTAACGCGTCTCCGACTTCACCGGCATCTGAAATAATTTCACCGTCTGCATAATCTTTTTCTTGAAGATAATCTGTTAGTTTTACAACATCAGACTTGGTTAAGGATTCGCAAATAGAATGTTCTTGAAAATATTTAAATAAACTTTTAGCTGACATTGTTTCCATGGGGGGCCTCTATATTCTTGTTAGGCTAGATCTAAATGAACGGTTTCTGAGCAATAAAGGATGCGACAGGCCGGCCATCTGGCAATTCATCCATTCTATCAGTAATTATTTTGAAGTCTTTAAAAACTTCAGCGAGTTCACCCGGTAGTAAAATAAAGTTCGGATTTTTTGGGGAACCAAATTTTTCAGCGCCTTGACTGAAGGTCTGGAACACAATCCAACCACCAGGTTTAATCATCTGCTTAATGGGTTCAAACAGGTCACGGTTCAAAAAGCGCATCACCATCACTAAATCAAACGTTTGATCGGTAAGACAGCCCGGTTTTTTTAAATCACAACAGCGAAACTTAACCGATGAACCTGCACGTGCGGCCAGTTGCTTTGCACGTTTAATCACTCTAGCTTCATTATCAATGGCCGTTACTTGCCAACCCTGTTTCGCTAAAAAAACCGCATCGCGCCCACCACCGCAACCAAGGTCAATGGCCGTAGGACGCAATTTTTTAGCGTCCATTGGCACGCTATTTAAAAACTCAATTAACAAAGGATTGGCAGACCAAAGGGCTTTTGACTTTGCGCCAGAAACCAACAGGCCTGGTATCTTTTCTCCCCACACCTGAATGGCTTCCGGACTTTCAATAATCAAAGAACCGGTGATTTTATAGTCTTTACTGTCTAGGTAGATTGAGGCCTCTTCAATAGCCTGAACCGACCCGACTAAAAAGAAACTGGCTGGAGAGGCAGGCAATTCGTTTAAGTGTTCGGGCAGATCTGACCACGCCATCCACGTGGCGTTTTCAATGTGCGATACCTTAAAATCGGCAAAAGAACGTAAATCTAAAATACCATCGGCACTAGAAAACAACATTACAAGCTACCTTGCTTTAGCTGGGGCGCTTGAATGCTGTCTGGTTCAATATTAAACACACGCTTTGGCTTAAGGATATCCTTTTCGGTTTGCCATTCACCCACGGCAAAGAAAACGCCATGATCATCGTAGAAACGAACCAATTGAGTATCGGGCTTAGGCAAGTCGAGTTTCTGACCAAAGCGAATCAATTGCGATTGTTCGGCATCCAGGTCAATACGTTGTAAATGTTGTAGCGCAATGTCTAACGGTTTTAAGCAGGCCTGCTTCTGTTGCTCAATCTCTTCAATCGTCAACATATCATCACCACGTAAAGACCCCGTTTGGGTTCTGTGTAACGCGGTTAAATGACCCACTGTAGCTAAAGCTTCGGCAAGATCTTCACCCAAAGTACGCACATAGGTGCCTTTGGTACACAACACATCAAACACAATCTCTTGTTGCGTAAACGAGATTAAATTTAACGCTAGAATGGTGATAGGTCTTGCTGGACGCTCTATTTCTATGCCTTGACGAGCGTAAAAGTAGAGTGGTTTTCCCTGATGCTTTAACGCTGAATACATCGGAGGAACCTGCATAATTGGCCCGGTAAATTTTTCAAAAACCGCTTCTATACTTGATTTTGATAGCTCAGGAATAGGAAGAGTTTGAATGATCTCGCCTTCTGTATCGCCTGTATCACTTTTCTCACCCAACTTAAGCGTTGCTGTGTAGCGCTTATCAGATTCGAGCAGAAGACCAGAAACCTTAGTGGCTTCACCCAAACAGATAGGTAATAAACCGGTCGCAAAAGGATCTAAAGCCCCAGTATGGCCGCCTTTTTTGGCATTAAAAATGCGCATCACTTTCTGTAAAATACCGTTTGAAGAATCGCCAACTGGCTTGTTCAAAAGCACAATACCGTGCACATTATCTCTAGGAGGTCGTTTATATTGCGCCATACTACTTCTTATTTAACGCCTTGTTAATTAAGTCTTCCATATAGGCAGCATGCTCAGGAATCGAATCGTAATAAAAACGAACATCCGGGACAATTCGCAAACGTAAACGACTGCCCAATTCAGTTCGTAAAAACCCTTTGGCTTTTTCAAGGGCTTTTAAAACAGACTCGACTTCTGGATCATCTTTTGAATGACCAATCAGGGCAAAGTGAATTTTAGCGATCCCTAAATCCTTTGATACCTTGCATTCTGTAATATTGATTTTTTCAAAACGAGGATCTTTTGCTTCTTTAATAAGCAGGTCAGCCATGGTTCGTTTAATTTCTTGCGCCACACGAGTTGGGCGACTAAAGTTTTGTTGATTCATATTTCTCAATCTTGAAGAACGACCTATTTATAAAGCGCTCTTAGAAATGGAAAATGCCCCGTAAGGAGCATTTCGATTCAAGGTTTTGCTCAGCCGACCAGGCCTGCTGAGTTTGAACTTGTCATTTTTTGAAGCCGATTAGTCAAGCGTACGCTTAACTTCAACACGCTCAAAGCACTCGATTTGGTCGCCTGCTTGAACATCGTTGTAATCTTTAACGCCGATACCACACTCAACGCCTTTCTTAACTTCCATTACGTCATCTTTAAAACGACGTAGGGACTCTAAGACACCTTCGTAAATTACCACGTTATCACGAAGAACTCGGATAGAGTTGTTACGTTTAACAACACCCTCTGTAATCATACAACCAGCAATTAAGCCGATTTTTGGTGCTTTAAACACATCACGAACATCAGCGATACCCACAATATCTTCACGGAAGTCTGGTGCCATTTTACCTTCAATCGCACGCTTCACTTCGTCAACAATTTCATAGATGACGCTGTAATATTTAAGGCCAATATTTTCGTTGTCAATAATACGTTTTGCAGATACATCGGCACGAACGTTGAAACCAAAGATAAGCGCATCAGAGGCCATGGCAAGGTTAGCATCACTTTCAGAGATTCCACCCACACCAGACGCAACGATAACCACTTTGATTTCATCGGTTGATAATTTGATTAACGCATCTGAAATAGCCTGAATCGAACCTTGTACATCGGCTTTAAGGACGATGTTTACGCTCTGAGTTTCCCCTTCTGCCATCTTATTGAACATATTGTCCAATTTAGATTTCTGATGACGTGCAATTTTAAGTTCTTTAAACTTACCTTGACGGAAGGTTGCAGCTTCTCGGGCTTTACGCTCGGTATCCACTGTAATCATTTCATCACCGGCAACCGGCACACTAGAAAGTCCTAGAATCTGTACAGGCATAGATGGGCCCGCTTCTGTGACGGTTTCTCCGGCATCATTTAGCAAGGCACGAACACGTCCGTATTCCATACCACATAATGCGATATCGCCTTTCTTTAGGGTACCAGACTGAATAAGCACAGTTGCAACCGGTCCACGACCTTTATCAAGACGTGATTCAATCACCACTCCTTTAGCGTGACCTTCAGTTGGCGCTTCAAGCTCCAACATCTCTGATTGCAATGAAATGGCATCTAATAATGCATCAATACCCATTCCTGTTTTAGCAGAGACTGGTACAAACTGAACGTCGCCACCCCACTCTTCAGGTACGACTTCTTCGGCAACCAATTCTTGCATAACACGGTCCATATTGGCCGCTTCTTTATCCATTTTGTTAACGGCAACCACCATACCAACGCCAGAGGCTTTAGCATGTTGAATCGCTTCTTTGGTCTGTGGCATCACACCATCATCTGCGGCCACTACAATGACCACAACATCGGTAATATCGGCACCACGTGCACGCATCGCAGTAAACGCCGCGTGACCTGGAGTATCGATAAAGGTCACACCACCTTTATCAGTAGACACATGATAAGCACCGATGTGCTGAGTGATTCCACCCGCTTCACCGTGTGCCACTTTCGCTTTACGAATGTAGTCTAGTAGAGAGGTTTTACCGTGGTCAACGTGTCCCATGATAGTCACGACAGGTGAACGTGTTACCGTTTCACCGGTGTACTCTTGGTTAACAACTTCATCTTCGATAGTCACTTCGTTAAACGCAATGGCTTTATGTCCCATCTCTTCAACAATCAACATCGCGGTTTCTTGGTCAAGAATCTGGTTAATAGTGGCCATAGTGCCCAAGTTCATCATCATAAACTTGATAACTTCACCGGTTTTAACGGACATCTGTTCTGCTAATTCAGAAAGCGTCATACTCTCTGGAATTTTAACTTCCTTGATAACCGGTTCAGTTGGCTTTTGG
>Ga0307994_1001451_pt1 | contig 14247 bp, 12 predicted proteins | sample EllFjometagen261_FD_203171 | JGI IMG/M metagenome (GOLD analysis project Ga0307994, IMG submission 203171) | Marine microbial communities from Ellis Fjord, Antarctic Ocean - #261 | ecosystem: Environmental > Aquatic > Marine > Unclassified | place: Southern Ocean | collected 2014-11-02 | reverse complement strand
CTATGTAAAATTATGAAGAGGATATTATAAATGATTAAAATTTTTAGTAAGAAAACAATTATTAATAATTTATTAATGGGCTTAAGCTTCGTATTTCTTTTATCGGGTCCAGCTAAAGCAGATTTCTTTGATTTTTTATTTGGTCCAGAAAATTGCAAAGTCGGGTCAAATTACACATGTAATCAATTGGAAAACTCACCTTACAACGTTTTTTTTTACTCACCGGACAAAACGGAAAAATATCTAGGATTGGCTAGAAATTTACCATCAGCTAAAATAATGAGTGTAAATTATGCAAATAGTTTAAATTTAACTAGAGATGCGGGTTGGAGTACTATTTTTTGCTTAAAAACTAATGTATCAGAATGTGCAGAAAAGCATTAAATTTAATTTAAATTTTGTTAATTGATTTATCATACAATCCCTTTGATAGCATTTGCGTGAGCAGAACATGTTACACTTCCATCAGGCCGAGGTTTTAAGGTTCCCTTAACTATTTGTTTTAATTTTATTAATTCATCTGGAGTTATTTTATTTAATACGGGCTGTAGTGCAGGTGATTTTAATGTATTACTCCAGAGTTCTTTAAAATTTGCAAAGGTTCTCTCAACAGAGATTTTTCTTGTCTCAATTTTAGTCAAGCCTGCAACTAACCATAATTCATTAAGGTTATGCATTTTAGAGGCTTCTGCGCTTGGTGGTATCGGATATTCAATGCCCATCTTTCTCAATCCAAAGTGGATAATTTCAACAGGTAATCCACCTCCATACACATCCCAAACATAGGCGGATATTGAGCCTCCAGATTTAACCACTCTTACCATTTCTTTTACTCCAACTAATGGATTAGGAACAAAGAAAAGAACCAGTGCCATAGATGCAAAGTCAAAACAATTTTCCTCAAATGGCAGGGACATTGCATCGGCAACTTGAAAACTTAAGGCATCTGAGGAAAAGCGATTACTTGCGAATTTAACTTGTTCTTTAGACGGATCAATTCCAACAAGTTTGTTGGGCACACACTGGGTGAAAATTTGCTCGGTAAATGCGCCACTTCCACATCCAATATCAATCCATTGTTTATTACTTACTGGCTTTAGCCAACTGATAAATTGTGATCCCAAGAGTTGGCTCCATACTCCCATCATAGCATCGTACGCTGCTGCATCATTATATTTTATTAAATTTTTGTCAGAGCTTACCATGATTTGATCCTTTAAATAGCTTCCATTTGTTAAAGTATTTTCACAGTTATTAATTAAGTTATACCTGTCAATATAATTTACTTGTTATAATTAAATTGTAAAAATATACATTAAGAAATGAGAGTTATTTTAAGGATTAATAATTGAAAAAGTCATCATTACTAATAATTAACGGTCATGTTCAGACGATGGATGACAAATCGACCACGGCCGAAGCTATTTTCATTGAGGGCAATACTATCCAGGCCGTTGGATCTAACATACAAATGTCAAAGTTGCAGAAAGAGGACACTCAGGTAATTTCAGCTAACGGTGGAACCATTATGCCAGGATTTATCGACAGCCATGTACATCTTTTCCCAGGATCAGATGGACTAAATAAGCTTAATTTAATGACCCTTGATACATTTGATGAGTTACAATTATCGATTTCAGAGCAAATAAAAATTAGTCCCATTGGGTCATTTATATTTGGGCGTGGTGCTAATTATAAATTATTTAGCACGTCCAATTTAAAGACGCGAGAACAGCTTGACCAGATATCAACTGAGAATGCAATTTTAGTTCAGGCACCTGATGGCCATACTGCCTGGGCGAACACAAAGGCACTAAGTGATGCAGGTGTCCTGGATGGAGTAACTTTGCCAGTGGGGCATGAGGTCGTCATGTCGCCAGATGGGTTTGCTGAGGGTATGCTCAAAGAGAACGAAGCTATTATGCTGGTTCTTGCCTTACAGGGATCAAATAGATCACGTGTGGGCTTAGATACGGGAGAAAATCCAGTTCCACCGGCAACAAATAAAGAGCGCTCCCACGATATGGAAATTTTAAAAAATGGTTTAAGACACCTCGCACAACTTGGTGTGACAAGTATCCACAATATGGATGGAAATTTCTATACGTTAGAATTGCTGGAACAAATTAGAGATGAAGGTGATCTGACCTGCAGGGTCAAAGTGCCCTTTCATTTTAAAAAAGAAATGCCTATTGAAAAGTTAGATCTAGCCTCAGAAATGAATGTCAGGTGGAATGACGATTTCCTTAGTTCAGGACTAGTTAAGTTTTTTATAGATGGTGTCCTTGATTCGGGGACAGCATTTTTAATCAATGATTATGCTGACACACCAAATTGGAAGGGTGACGCACTATTTGAAGAGGACTTGTTTAATAAACTTTCAGTAGATGTTGACAGCCGAGGTCTTCAAATTGCAGTTCATTCAATAGGTGACGCCGCAGTCCATCGAGTGCTCAATGGCTATGAATATGCAAGGAAGAGAAATGGTATCCGGGATAGCAGGCACAGGGTGGAGCACATCGAATTAATTCAAAAAGATGATATTGCAAGGTTTAAGGAATTAGATGTTATAGCATCCATGCAACCTGTTCATCCACCAGGTTCAGATGGATTACCGTTAGAGCCTACAATCTCAAAAATAGGGCATGATCGATTTAATGAGGCCTATGCATGGCGAAGTATTAAAGAGGCAGGTGGAAAAGTTACATTTTCTACAGATTGGCCTGTATCCAATGTTGATCCAATAAATTGTATTTTCAACGCACTAAACAGGCAAGTTTGGGCTGAGGGACAGCTTGATCAACGGTTAAGTTTAATTGATACATTGAAAGCATACACTATTGGTGGCGCCTATGCTGAGTTTAAGGAACACAAAAAAGGCTTAATTCAAAAAAATTATTTGGCAGATATCGTTGTGCTTTCAGGTAGAATTGATCTTTTAGATAAAGAGAAATTATCAACTTTGAAGGTTATCTCTACCATTGTTGATGGAAAATTAGTTTATAGTTCAGATCCACAATTAGAAGGTGCTAATTAAAAATACATTTACTATTTGAGCCATTTTGACATTATACTTGGTACCTTCCATAACATAAGATTTAACTTATTTTAACAAAGAAAAATAAATAAAAGAGGGTATTAACTATACAATTAGTTACTTATCTTCTTTCTTTTTTTTTGGATCCAAACCCCACATTGGGTTTCCTTTTTTTCTCTTTTTTACTCCATAACCATGCAGCTTATAATGGATTTTAAGTTTATCAAATAATGATGAAAGAGTTTTATTATCTTGTTCTTTCTTATTCATAATATTTACCAATCGTGGTTTATAATTCTCATATAGATCATTTGCATTTTTTGACGAGCCCAAGTATCAGCACTATAAGTTAGAAATCTTATTTTACTAACATCGAGAATAAAAATGAAGTTAAAACATTGTCATAATTTTCAGGACTTCCGAAAATTGGCAAAAAAACGATTACCATCACCTGTCTTTAATTACATTGACGGCGCTGCTGATGATGAAATTACTTATAGACGGAATACCTCATCTTTTGACGATGTGGATCTAATACCAAACGTATTGGCGGGCGTAGATAAAATTGACTTATCAACGACCATATTTGGTAAAAAAATAGATATGCCACTTTACTTAGCTCCCACTGCGGTGCAGCGATTATTTCATTATGATGGAGAGCGAGCTGTGGCTAAGGCTGCTCAAAAATATGGTACAATGTTTGGAATATCTTCGTTGAGCACTGTAAGTGTTGAAGAAATTGCTACTTTAACCGATACACCCAAAATGTTTCAATTTTATTTCCATAAAGATAGGGGACTTAACGATAGCTTACTAGAGAGAGCGAAAGCAGCAAAATTTGATGTTTTGACACTGACAGTTGACACAATAACCGGTGGAAATCGTGAGAGAGATCTGAGAACTGGCTTTACTATTCCACCTAAAATAACTCCCAGCAGTTTATTAAGTTTTATAACTAAACCCATGTGGGGAATAAACTTTATTACTAAACCAAAATTTGAATTGCCTCATTTACAAAATCATGTTGGGGCAGGGACAAATGTAACAACCTCAATTGGTGAATATTTTTCCACCATGCTTGACCAATCAATGAATTGGAAAGATGCCGAAAAACTTTGCTCCCAATGGAACGGGCATTTTGCCTTAAAGGGAATAATGAGTGTTGAGGATGCTAAGAGAGCAGTAGATATCGGTGCCACGGGCATCATGGTATCAAACCATGGTGGGCGTCAATTAGACGGCTCACGTGCTCCTTTTGATCAGTTGGCTGAAATTGTTGACGCAGTTGGTGATAAGTTAGATGTTATCTGCGAGGGTGGGATCCAAAGGGGCACACATATTATAAAGGCTCTATCGGTTGGGGCGAAGGCTTGCTCTGGTGGACGCCTTTACCTCTATGCATTAGGCGCAGCAGGACAAGCCGGAGTAGAGCGTGCCCTTAATCAATTTAAAATGGAATTGGAGCGTGACTTTAAATTAATGGGGTGCACTTCCGTTGATCAATTAAATAGATCTAATTTACGAATTCGATAAAAGTAAATCTGTAAAATGAGTAAGAAAGATCTGCCATCAAAAATTTGCTTGAACTGTAAGAAGCCGTTTAATTGGCGCAAAAAATGGATCAAAGAATGGCTAAACGTCAAATACTGTTCTGAAAAGTGCCGGAGAGCACGCATTAAGAAAATTTGATTTTTCAATTTTTCAGAATCTTTCAAAATTATTAATGTTTGCCTATCATGGGATTCATGCACTAAGCTTATATTTAAGCAACATATCCAATATCAGCTAGGTAGATTTAGGTTAAAAATGGAATTTGAAGATATAAAAGTCGAAAGATCAGGGGCAACACCCAATTCTTTTATGATAACTGAAGATGTAATCGGATCGGTTCATCCTGGAAGAAAATATAAGGCAACAATTAACGGCCTAATTGAAACCAATGCCAAATCAACCATCAAAAATACAAATCTTGATGTTGTAGAACCTAAGTACATCTCAATTGATGGTGAATGGTTGCCCGAAGGAAATGATATACCGAGCAATGCAAACCTACTCGGTGGATTTGGCACACTGAAAATTAAGGATAGGGTCCTAAATATTCCTGAAAATCTAGCAACCTATGAAAATCTTGCATATTACGGAGCAAAATTAGTTAAATTAGATGATATTTTTGAATTTGAAACTGAAGCTGAGTTGCCAGTTACCATAATGAATATTGGAAGTGCTTATGTTGAAGAGTACCTTAAAATAGAGAGCTTGGGTGGCGGGGCATACATAGAATATCATGATAGGCCACATTTTCACTTGCCAATTGATGCAGAAGCAGAAGGTCAAATGATCATTGGGCACCAAAAAGATGGTGAATATAGGCTGTCTGCATACAAAATTCCTTTTGGATATGGGATTTACACCCCTCCACATCTCCTGCATGCAGATGCATTTTTGGTTGGAAGGTACATTGTGGTCTATTCAGTTACTGAGAATTTCTCTACAGTACTATTAAAATCAAAGAACAATGAATTGGTTGATGTAAGGATAATAAATTAATCAATTAATACAAGTGATTATAGTAAATAACTTAAGTAAAGAAAACTAATTATAATACTCCTTATACTTTAACCTTAATACATTTTTTTGAACTTTTCCCATTGTATTTCGTGGAAGCTCATCAATAAACATTATTGCTTTGGGCTGTTTATACTTAGCTAATTTATCTTTCAAATTTTTAAAAATTTCCTTTTCGGACGTCTTACTATGTTTTTCTTCCACAATGAGTGCCGTTACAGCCTCACCAAAGTCCACGTGGGTCAATCCTATAACACAACTTTCATTTACGCCACTTATCTCGTCCAAGATACTTTCAATTTCTTTTGGGTATACATTATAACCTCCTGATATAACTAAATCTTTCTCTCTCCCAACAATTGAAATACGTCCAGTATTATCTATGGATGCCATATCTCCAGTCACAAAATATCCATCACTTCTAAACTCAGATGCAGTTTTCTCAGGCATTCCCCAATAACCAGTGAAAATATTTGGACCCTTCACCTCTAATATGCCGATCTCTTCGTCAGAAACAGGTTGACCATTTTGATTGGAAATTCGGCCCTTAACAGTGGGTAGTAAATAACCAACTGTTCCAGCTATTCGATCTCCATTATAGGGATTAGAGGTCAGCATGCCAGTTTCCGTCATCCCGTAACGTTCTAAAATCTTTTTACCAGTCAAACTCTCGAAAGAATAAAAGGTTTCCGGCAGTAGTGGAGCGGAGCCAGAGATAAACAATCTCATATTTGCACATTTTTCTTTATTAAATTCATTATCCCTTAAAAGTCTCACATAAAATGTTGGAACACCCATCATGACAGTGGAGTTTGGCAATTCCTTAATTATTCTTTTCGTATCAAAACGATCAAGAAATATGACTTTAGAACTATTTAATAAAGCGCAATGCAAGGCTACAAACAAACCATGAACATGAAAAATCGGTAATGCGTGAAGTAACACATCATCTTCATCCCAACACCAATAATCTAATAAAGTTAATGCATTAGATAGTAAATTATGATGTGTTAACATCGCACCTTTGGATCGACCTGTCGTTCCAGAGGTGTATAAAATCGCTGCTAAATCATCTTCAGAACAATTAGCAACGTGCTGAGAGCTCTCCAAATTCATTAACTTATCAAATATTGACCCATCCACGTTTTGACCCAATGAAATTAAATTAGGGATTCCAATTTCAGTGGCTAGAGCTCTCATTGAGCTTTCTCGTTCCGGAATACACACAAAAAGGGTAGGATCTGAATCTTGTAGAAAATATTCAACTTCTTCTTTTGTATATGCAGGGTTGAGTGGGATATAAATTGCACCATACCTAAGGCAAGCAAGGTAAAGAAGTACTGCCTCTATCGATTTTTCAACCTGAACGACGATACGATCACCTTTATTAATTTGCATTTCAGTGAACATCGACACATAACGCCCAGTCTCATTATGTATCTCATCATATTTAAAAGTTCTATGATCTGAGACTAAAAATGACCGATTGCTGTATCTTAAGAACTTTTGTTCAAAATAAGTATATAGATTTTTATTTATCATCTTATATCAATACCTGGTTTTCTATAATTTATTATAAAATTTTATTATCAAATTAAATTAAGATTGCAAAATAATAATATATTTATTTTTGAAATAGGTATTTATTTATAATATAATTAACATCAATTAGTATTCACATATCATTGTTTTTGAATGTGTTTAATATCAACTTGTACTTTTGAAAAGTTCAAGTTAGGAAACAAAAAATAAATTTCAAGAAAGAAATCATACATGATAAGTATCGGTATTAAAAACTCCTTAGTGGAAGAAGCGTTCTTTAAGACAGGCTCTTTTCTAATGTTGAAAAGATTAACTCTGGTCGTAGTTGGAATCTTCATGCTCGCATTGTTTTCAAAAATAAAAATACCAATATGGCCTTCTCCTGTTCCCATAAACCTCGCAACACTCTCAGTGCTTACCATTGGCCTAACCTACGGGCCAAAATTAGGGTTAACGACAGTATTTGGTTATCTTATGTTAGGCACTTTAGGTTTTGATATCTTTGCCAATTCATCTGCAAAAGTTAATGGCATGGAGTATATGTTGGGCAGCACTGGGGGATATCTCTTTGGATATCTACTCGCAACTATTGCCTTGGGTTTTTTAGCTCGAGCTGGATGGGACCGAAACGTATTCAAGATTGTATTGGCGTTAATTATAGGCAACGCTTTAATTTATATTCCTGGAATCTTTTGGTTGGCGGAACTCTACACCTGGAATAAGCCAATATTAGCTTGGGGATTAACACCATTCCTGATTGGAGACGCACTTAAAATTCTGCTTGCAGCCCTTGTGATACCTTCTATCTGGAGATTTATTGGTTCAGCCAGAAAATAAATTATTTATATAGTACAATATATTATTCAGTGATCATGAATCAAAGAAGTTTATATTTATTCTTTGGGCTGAAGCTTGCATCTAACGGTTCTCTTGGAGAACTTACCCACATTTCACGGTTAGGGTGCATTCCAGCACCAAACACCGCTGAGACGGCTGAACAACGCATGCGATTAAGTAACCTAGTATCTGCGTTACCAACATTGGGATGCATACCATTATTTTCTTTAACTTGGCTATCCCACTTCATTTTTCTTTGATGAAGGATATTCACGTCAGTTAATTCTTCACAATTTAACTCATTTGAATTAAGATCAACAGTAATGATATCACCATCTTCAAGTAAGCCAATCAGTCCACCCTCGGCAGCTTCTGGACCTACGTGGCCAATTACCAGACCAACTGAACCACCTGAGAAGCGCCCGTCAGTCATTAAACCTACAACTATATTTTTCTGACGACATAGGGCTGTAATACGAGATGTTGAATCTAACATCTCAGGCATTCCTGGTCCACCAACTGGCCCCTCATAACGAACCACAATCATATCAAAATTTTCAAATGAATCAGGGTTTTCCTCTAGGCAGTCTAATAGTGCTTGCTCACCATTAAATACCTTTGCATACCCCTTAAAGACATTGTTTTCTAATCCACCTTCAACTCCAGCTAATTTGAGTACTGCGCTAAATTCTGGAGACAAATTGCCTCCTAACACGCGCAAACCACCTGTCTCTTTATATGGGCTTCTTACAGAATAAATAACATCTCCGTCTGGGGCTGGAGGATTTAATCTACTAATCTGCTCAGCCAAAGTTTCACCTGTACATGTGAGCACATCACCGTTCAGCAAGCCCGCTTCTAGCAAATCCTTAACTATGACCTGAACGCCACCTTTTTCATCTATATCTACCATAGAATATTTTCCAAATGGCCTTGCATTTATGACTACTGGGATCACATTTTTAGACAGATGGTTAAATTCTTCAGCACTCATCACATCTGATGTAAAATTTCTATACCCAGCAGCCCTGGCAAGCTCAGGCGCGTGTAACATAACATTAGTTGAGCCCCCAACTGCCATGGAAACAATTATGGCATTTCTAATAGACTCACTCGTCACAATGTCTCGTGGCTTAATGTCTTTCTTAATCATATTGGCCAAACAGTCTATTAATTCGTCTGGAAACTGATCAGTACGTCTCTCATCTTGTGATGCAGGGGAGACCATGTGCAGAGGTTGCATTCCAACAACACCTATAAAAGTTTGCATTGTATTATAAGTGAACATACCACCGCAGCTTCCATAACCTGGACATGCCTCGCAAGCTATTCTCTTCTTTAGTGCCTCGTCGTCACTGCCAGCTAGTTGATAGCTTGTAATTAAATCAATCGGTTCATTCGTAACAGAATCAACACCAGGTCTGATCGATCCATCTGACATAATTATTGCTGGCCTGTTGTGTTCTAATATTGCTGATAGTGTACCAACAGGAGGCTTATCACACGCCACAACTGCAATTACTCCTTCTAAACCACTAGCACTCAGGTGTTCACAGATTGAATCATTTGTTATCTCTCTTCCAATAAGAGAATAACGCATTTCCTTTGTTCCGTTCCTAATACCATCTGAAGTTGCTATCGTATATTCTGGTTGAACTAAGCGCATTTTAAGTTGGTCAGGTTCAAAACCTATACGTTGCCTTAATTTTTCATGAATGGTTTGAACTTTTTTCTCAACACCCATGTAACACTGAGAGTCACCCTTATTTCCAACTACGCCAATTGAAGGTTCATGGATCAAGTCCATTTCGGTATTCAATTCTCGAGCAATGCCATAAGTTTGAGAGTTTCTCCCAGGATTGCGATCAATTAACACAGTTTTTGAATTTTTCATGTCAGCTCTCATTGGATATATTTTAAAATCAACTAATAATTTAAATTTTAATGATTTGATAGTATTTTTAATAAATTTATTAAATAATATTCAGATAAACCTTTAGGTTGTCATCTAAGGAGCCTGACATGAACCCAAGTTTTAGAAAATAGCATAAAATATCCAACTTTCAATTGATGCAATTATTACAAGGGTCCAAATTGGAATCTTAAAGAAGTGAATCAATACAAAGAATGCTAATGCAGCAATAAAATCGTGTACAGATAGTAACCCGTTTGTGGCAACTGGGGAAAAAAACGCAGCGATTAGTATTCCAACTACGGCAGCATTAATCCCAATAATAGCTCTTCTGAATAATAAAATCTGTCTTAGTTTATGCCAAAATGGCAAGACACCTATAACCAACAAAAAAGAAGGAAAGAAAATTGCACAGAGCGCAATTATTCCACCTAGTATGCCGTTAGGATAGGAACCTGAAACAGTTCCCAGGTAAGCTGCAAAAGTAAAAAGAGGGCCTGGCATCGCCTGAGCCGCGCCATAGCCAGCTAAAAAGGCTTCATTGGTCACCAAACCAGAAGCTACAACTTCACCCTGAAGGAGTGGCAAAACCACATGCCCACCACCAAAAACAAATGACCCAGCCCTATAGAAACTATCTACTACTATAAGCACTGGATTTGATAGGAAATTAGCTAAAATAGGTAATGAAAACAGAATTAGAAAAAAAGATACTAATAAGATTGTGGCAGTACTTATCTTACCCAAATTTGCAAACGAATTTTCTGCATTATCCTCATTTGTTGTGAAAATGAATGTACCTATTATTGCGCTAATTATAATTGCCATAAATTGAAACATCGGGGCAGGGCTTAAAGTAACAATTAAGGCTACCATAATTGCAATTAAAACGCATTTAGAATTTCTACAAAATACTGATGCCATTGTCCAAATTGCATGGGCAACAATAGCTACAGCAAAAATCTTCAATCCATGAATTAATCCAAATGGAATGGAATTTGAGTAAGATGAATAAATATATCCAAATATGATTAAAATCACAGCAGATGGTGTAGTAAACCCAACCCAAGCAGCTAATGCGCCAGAAAAACCACCTTTGATAAATCCAATACTTAAACCAACTTGACTTGAAGAAGGACCGGGAAGAAAATGGCATAACGCGATCAGTTCAGAAAATAACTGGCTATCAAGCCACTTCCTTTTAAGTACTAATTCACGGTTAAAAAAACCTAGATGGGCTATGGGACCCCCAAAAGAGGAAAGACCTAAACTTAAAAAAACAATAAATATCTCGATTATTTTAGGCTTATTTGAAGACTGATCTACGTTATTCATAATAATCCATACCTTTAGTCCACATTAAAATATGATCATAAGGCACAAGTTCAATTTAATAAATTCAAAATAGTTTGATATAGTTAAAGGACTTAGCTTCAATGCTAAGCCCTTTCGTTTTTTAGATTGTCTGCAATACTCTTGATTTCTTAAGTGTTCCTAATTCATCAGCCTTCATGACAAGAGAAATAAATTCTTCATTTGTAGACATGTGATCTAAAGTTTCCCCCCAATGATCCATTGATAAGAACCTATATATAACACGCATCATCTCATGATCTTCACCGTGTATGACCTGACCAATAGCCACATCCACGTCCTTACCGCCCATCAACTTATTTAGTTGTGGGGCCAATTCCATCACTGCGGGCATATTGGAACGTGCCATTTGATAGTCACGGTGGACTGATATTGGCCTTGGTGCACTGGCAGGTTCACCAAAAATTAATCTACCAACCCAAGGTCCTCTCACGTCTGCTACCTGATCCGTTTGCGCTTTCTTTCTAAGCGCAATCATATCTGGATCCGCAGAAAAAGCCTGAAATGACTTTGCACCAGCAGAAAAACTTGAGTATGCTCCATAAACATCCAAAGCCCCAGCACCCGATCTATCTCCAGCAATAACCCTAGCTGCCCAAGCTCGCGCGCCATGCTTTGCCATCAGTACAACAGCCTGCTTGCAACGTTCTTCTGTCTCCTCTGCACCACCAGGTAAAGGTGAGACTTCTCTTACAGATATAACTGTCATAATAGTTCCTTTCTTTTGTTAATAATACGTTTATTATTAATTGAAAATTGCCGCTGTTTTAGCATCAAATTCGTGCATTATTAAATCTTCATCACCAAGATTAACATTATATAATGTCGATTTTTCGATTGAGTTACTTACTTCATCAAAAGTTGCTTTTCTGAGTATTTTCAATTTTTTTCTTATTTCTATAATTTTATAATCAGTTTAAAAACTTATTGCGCAAGTACTTTTTTCTATACCTTTTTTATAGACATCAAGATTAAGAAGTTTTTAACAAAGTAATTTCATTAAAGAATCAAGAGAAGTAAATGATTGGCTGAAATAAGCAAAGTGGAAGCAAGATTTAGGTAAATCCAATAACAACGCCGACTAAAATTAATAACATACCAGAAATAATGTTTGTCCTTAAAATAGCGCTTGGAGATGATAAAAAAGATTTTGCCTTAGCAAGAAATAAGATCATTAAGACATTTCCTATCATTGGAATTGCAAAAGAGGCTCCCGAAATAACCACGAGATCCACCAATCCAATTTCTGCAAAATTAAAAAAACTCGGTAATAGCGTAAAATAAAATAACGTTGCCTTTGGATTTGCCGTTACCGCAATCAAGCCAGCTACAAATCCAGCAAAAAAACCTGTTTTAGTCAGATTATCATTGGCCTTAATGCTTTTCCTGCTCGCAAGGATGGTTTGAACCCCCATAATTATGAGGATAACTGCCGCTAGGTAACGAATTAATATCAGGATATCAGAATAGAACGATATTAAAATTCCTAAACCAAAATATACCACTATTGGCCACAATATATCTCCAATAGAAACGCCAAGAACAAGTGAAAATCCAGATTTAACACCGCCTGAAACTGTACGAGCAATAATTGCAATCCACACAGGTCCAGGTGTCAAAAATAAAATTACAAGTGCCCCAGAATAAAGGAAAAGCTGGGCACTCGTTATCGTCATCTACAGAAACCTAATTTGGGGAATATTAAATACATATCTAAAAGTGTAGAGTTTTAATTTCTTGAAAATCTTCAAGACCTAAAGTTCCACCCTCACGACCATTTCCAGATTGTTTATAACCGCCAAAAGGTGATCCATAATTAAAACCACCACCATTAATATGGATTGCGCCAGCTCTAAGCTGAGAGGCCACTCTTTCTGCTTTTGATGCATCTCCAGTTTGTAAATAAGCAGCTAGACCATATGGTGTGTCATTCGCTATATCGATAGCTTCCTCCTCAGTCTCAAACGGAATAATGACAAGTACTGGACCAAATATTTCCTCTTGAGCTATTCTCATATCATTTGACACATTTTTGAAAATTGTAGGCTTCACATACCAACCATTCTCAAAACCTTCAGGTTTACCCAATCCACCTACCAAAAGATCTGCCTCACCTAATCCAACCTCTATCATATTTTGGACACGATCAAATTGAATTTTATCAAATAAAGGCCCTAGATGTTCACCTTCCTCAGTTGGATCTCCCACTGCTTGACTTTCAGCCGTGCTCTTTGCAATTTTTAAAGCTTCATCGTAACAAGATCTCTCAACTAATAGCCGCGTAGGGGCGTCACAAGACTGGCCAGTATTAAAAAAACATTCTAAAACTGAACCAGATACACGTTCTTCCAAATCGCAATCAGCAAATATCAAGTTCGGAGATTTTCCACCAAGTTCTAAAGTAACTCTTTTTACTGTATCTGCAGAATCCTTGGTTACAGATGTTCCAGCCCTTGTGGAACCAGTAAACGACATCATTTGTATATCTGGATGACAGGACATTGCAGATCCAACGGTAGGCCCATCGCCATGAACTAAATTAAAGGTACCCTTTGGAAATCCAGCATCGTGAAGCATCTCTGCATATAAAATTGCAGATAAGGGCGTATGTTCTGATGGCTTTAATATACAAGTGCTTCCAGCCGCTAAGGCGGGTATGACCTTTAATGTTATTTGGTTGATTGGCCAATTCCACGGAGTAATCAAACCACAAACGCCAATAGGCTCCCGCACTATGGTGTCACCGTTGCTGAGTTCTTCCCGATCTTTTGAATTTCTTAGCGCCTCAATAAAGCCTTCTAAATGGCCAACCCCAGCATCTGCTTGTGCCTCACGAGACATTGTTATTGGTGCACCCATTTCAGTTGTAATTGCCTGAGCCAATTCCTCAAATCGTTCTTTAGTTATTTTAAGTAAATTGTTTAGCAACTCTAAACGATCTTCTTTAGTAGTTTTTGAGTATGTCTTAAAAGCTTCTTTT
>Ga0307994_1001450_pt1 | contig 14255 bp, 9 predicted proteins | sample EllFjometagen261_FD_203171 | JGI IMG/M metagenome (GOLD analysis project Ga0307994, IMG submission 203171) | Marine microbial communities from Ellis Fjord, Antarctic Ocean - #261 | ecosystem: Environmental > Aquatic > Marine > Unclassified | place: Southern Ocean | collected 2014-11-02 | reverse complement strand
GACCGCGACGTTTTCCCAACATTGCTTGTCGGGACCATACTGCAATGCTGGTGGCGCAAGAATATCGACCTCTTGGAAGCGCCGGGACCGAGCTGGCCGCACTGTCACACCCTGCTGGTAGAACTAGAGAATGCCAGAAGTGCGCCATGTGCCATTCGAAATGCACACCGATTTCGAGCCGGCGGGAGACCAGCCCAAAGCCATCGAGGAGCTGACCGAAGGGCTGAACACTGGCGCTCGTTTCCAGACGCTGCTCGGCATCACAGGTAGCGGTAAGAGCGCAACCATTGCGTGGACTATCGAGCAGGTGCAGCGGCCAACACTGGTCATTGCGCCAAACAAGTCGCTGGCTGCCCAGCTAGCCAATGAGCTGCGCGAGTTCTTCCCAAACAATCGCGTCGAGTACTTCGTTTCGTATTACGACTACTACCAGCCCGAGGCATATATGGCTTCGAGCGACACCTACATCGAAAAGGACAGTTCGGTCAACGACGAGATCGACCGGCTTCGTCATGCGAGCACATCGGCCTTGCTGACTCGCCGAGACGTGATCATCGTCGCATCGGTTTCTTGCATCTACGGCTTGGGTGCCCCTGAAGGCTACGAAGGCAACCTTTTGGTGTTGCAGCCCGGCCAAGAGATCGACCAGCGCGACATCCTGCGTCAGCTCATCAACATGCGGTACGAACGTAATGACATGAACCTGGTGCGCGGTAACTTCCGGGTCAAGGGTGACGTCATCGAGCTCCACCCGGCATATGAAGAGAACGCCATCCGAATCGAGATGTTTGGCGACGAGGTCGAGGCGATTTATCGAGTAGATGTTCTGACCGGCGAGCGGTTGGGCACGCTCGACGATCTCTGTGTATTTCCAGCAACTCACTACGTGGCCGGCGATGATCGTATGGCGGTCGCAACGGGCACGATTCAAGACGAACTGCAACAGAGGTTGGCCCATTTCGAGAAGAATGGTCAGTTGCTCGAGGCGCAACGTTTACGAATGCGTACCGAATATGACCTCGAAATGATGGAAGAGATCGGCTTCTGCAATGGCATCGAGAACTACAGCCGCCATATCGACGGTCGAGCTCCGGGCGAAGCTCCCTATACGTTGCTCGATTACTTTCCCAAGGACTTCGTCACAGTGCTCGACGAGAGTCATGTGGCAGTCCCGCAATTGCACGGACAGTACGCCGGCGACCGTAAGAGAAAAGAAGTCCTGATCGAACACGGCTTTCGCCTGCCATCAGCGGCAGACAATCGTCCGCTGAACTTCGATGAGGTCATGGGTCGACTGGGTCAGGTCGTCTTCTTGTCTGCGACACCTGGCAAATACGAGCTCGAGGTCAGCAATCAGATTGTCGAGCAGATCGTGCGACCAACTGGTCTCGTCGACCCACTCGTCGAGGTGCGTCCAACCAAGGGCCAGATCGATGACCTTATCGAAGAGATCAATAAGCGCACCGAACGCGACGAGCGTGTCTTGGTCACGACGCTGACCAAGAAAATGAGCGAGGACCTCACCGACTATCTGCTCGAATTGGGCATTCGGGTCCGATATCTCCATAGCGAAGTCGACACCATCGAGCGCATCGAGATTCTGCGTGATCTACGCCTTGGCGAATTCGATGTGCTGATCGGCATCAATCTGCTACGAGAGGGCTTGGATCTTCCCGAAGTAAGCCTCGTTGCCATCCTCGATGCCGACAAGGAAGGTTTCCTACGCAGCGAAACGTCACTGATCCAGACCATGGGACGTGCGGCTCGAAACGTCGAGGGGCATGTCGTCATGTACGCCGACCAAATGACTCGGTCGATGACCGCCGCAATCGGGGAGACCCAACGTCGTCGAGCCGTGCAACAGGCCTACAACGAGGAACATGGCATCGACCCGCAGACGATCACCAAGGCCGTCACTGACATCCTGGCGTTCCTGCGACCAAACGAGCAGAAGGCGCCCTCACCCAACGACGGCAAGCGCTCCCGCAAACGCGATAAGCCCATGGCCGATATTTCGAACATGCATAGCGACGATCTCGAACGCCTGGTGCGCACGCTCGAAGAAGAGATGAACGAGGCCGCTGGCGATCTTCGCTTCGAGTACGCCGCTCGCCTCCGCGACGAGATCAAAGATCTCAAACGCGAAATGCGCGAATCTGCCTAATCCAACTTCTGAGGTGTGTCTGAGTCAATGTCGGCCTTCCTCGGCACCTGCGATGTAGTGAACCGGGTTTCGACCCGGCTTAAGGTCAGCCAGAGGGTCGCAAGCCGGGGCGCAGCTGATGCCAGCGTCGGAGCCGCCGCTGCGACAACCTCAGATAGTCGGACACTGAGCGGGTGGTCCCGCCAGCACCGTGTAGCCCCAAGGCCTTTTCCCTAGCAAGCGTCAACTTCGCGGCCATGTCGGCCAGAGCGCTACGTGCAGAGCGTGAAGAAACTGCGGGGTTAGTGGGTGAGCAAGCCTTCGGCGGCGAGGTATGCCTCGTCGTTCAGGGTGTCGATGACGCGCCGGCCTTGGCCGTACAGGATTCGGTGTGACGAGGCGTGGTAGGGACGGAAGAACATGTCTTCGTCCAATCCGAGGATCTCGGACAGGTAGGCATTGATGACGCCACCATGGCACGCGATGACGATGGTCTCGCCAGGGTGGGTCACAATCGCTGATTCCACGGCTGATCCGACCCGCCGACGAAAGTCGAGTGAGCGTTCGGTGTGGGGGTACACGTCCCATTTCTTGGTCTGCACGAAGCGCTCTCGGATCCCGTCCAGGGCCATCTCGCCCAGGATGTCGGTTGGGCGCTGATCCTGTGGCAGGTCTTGGAACAGGCGAATCTCTTCGAGCTCCTCGATGACGTTGACCTCAAGGCCATGATGTGAAGCGATTGCCTTGCCGGTGTCGTTCGCCCGCAGCAGCTGCGAGCTGTAGATCGCAGCAATTGGCTGGTCGGCCAGCCAGCGTCCTACGCAGTCCGCCTGTTGACGGCCGATCTCGGACAACGGCGGGTCCACCCAGTCACCCGCAACTGAGGTTTCGGGATCAGGCCATTGCTGCTGTCCGTGGCGCACGAGATACAGCGTGCCAGTTTCGGGCTGGTCGGTGAGAAAGGCGCGGTCGATGGGAGATGGCGCACGTACGTTGGAAGAAGACACGTGAACATGATGTCAGCCAAACCGTCGAGGTCAGTTGTTCGTCCGAAAGAAGATTGCGGCCGTTGGCGACGTTGTTGGCCTGTGGGTGCTGCTAGAGGACCGCCGTCTCGTCTGACCTGAGGTCAGAGACACACCGAAGGACCCAATAAGGGAGAGAGCCCGCGCTACAGCCCTTTCACGAAGGCTTCAAGCGCTGCGTTAACCGCTACGGGCGCTTCCTGTTGCACCCAGTGCCCGGCACCTTCGATGAGTGTTGTACCTCGGTAGTCGTCGCAGGCCATGGCAGCAAATGAATACGTGTCGATGCCTTCGACGAAGTTGCGCACCATGTCTAGCTCGCCGCCAATGAACGCTGCGGGCTGAGTGAGGTTGGGGTTGGGCCGCGAACCCAGCTGTTCTGCGTCGAGCGGCTGCGCTCGATAACGATTCAGCGGCCCGGTCCACCCACCTGCTTGCATAGCGTCGGCATACACCTGGAGATCTTGCGGAGATGCCCACGAAGGGAATGGATCTGGGTCGACCAAACCCTGGAGCATGGTGGCGCTGGCGGTCTTGTCGCCGAGGAAGCCACCGACGCCGTCGCCGCTGGCCGAGTAGTAGATCATGCGGATGCTGCGCAGCGAGTCTGCGTGTAGTTCTGCCTCGGCCTCGTCGCCTCGGTCAGCGAAGTACACCTGGTAGAAGAATTTGTCTAGTTCGGTGTACTGCTTGCGCCAGTTGGCCAGCGAGTCGCTGGGGCTGACGGGAAAGTACGGCACGCTGAGCCCGGCTACTGCCTGGACCTTGTCTGGGTAGAGGCGAGCGGTATTCCATGCGATTGGTGCTCCCCAGTCGTGGCCAAAGACGATGGCGCTGCCGTTGCCAAGTTGATCGATCACAGCGGCGGCGTCACTCGCTAGTTCAACCAGCGTGTAGGCCGCGATCTCGGGGGGTTTCGATGAGCCTCCGTAGCCACGAACGTCCATTGCAGCGACGGTGTAGCCAAGCTCAGCGAAGTGGGCCATTTGATGGCGCCACGAGTACCAGAGCTCGGGCCAGCCATGAATACACAGAATAAGGGGTCCTTCGCCCATCATCGCCACGTTCAACGTGACGTCACTGTTCGTCACAGAGGTGAACTCGACTGCAGCCATATCCATAACATGAGTCTGGCAGCTACTAAGCCCCTGAACCACAAACACGTAGCGCCAGTCTCCTGGTTGGCCTTCGTCGTGCAGCACACACATGCCGTCGTTCTCGACGGACAACCAAGTCTTCGAAGCGGGTTTGTTCGCCGAGATGCTCCGCGGCCGGAGCGATGCTTTGCCCCGGGCGTTCAAAGGATCGAGCTGCCGCACTGCCGCACTGCTGGATATGTGGGCTTTTGGGTAGGCCGCATGTCGCCCAGGAAAACCGCGGCAGACCCGGCCCATATCAACTACTGCCAATAGAGTCATTTCGTGAGCCAGGACACACCACTCAGCAAGGTCGGACGGACCGCTCGAAACGTGCAGATCGCTGGCCTTGGCTCCAAGGTCGGCGCTCGCTGGGGCGCTCATAAGGCCCGCCGAATCTTTGCCGGCGCCGAGCGCAAGGAAGAACTCGATCGCGAGTTCGAATTGAAGACGGCCGAAGAAGTGGTGAAACGGCTCGGCAATATGAAGGGCGCCTTCATGAAGCTGGGCCAGATGGCAAGTTATCTAGACCAAGGCATGCCAGAACACATGCGCAAAACCCTGTCCGCGCTCCAACAGGACGCGCCGCCAATGAGCCACGATCTTGTTGTTGGCGCGGTGAAAGCGGAACTAGGCGGACACCCCAACGAGATCTTCGCCGAGTTCGATCGTGAACCAATCGCCGCTGCCTCGATCGGGCAGGTACATCGAGCAATCACCCATGATGGCCGTGCGGTAGCGGTGAAGGTGCAGTATCCGGGTGTGGACAAGGCGATTGAGAACGATCTGAGCAATGCCGATCCGCTGCTGCGCATTATGGGGAGAGCGTTTCCCAGCCTTGATCCAAAGCCGCTTGTCAAGGAACTAACAGAGCGATTGGTCGAGGAAGTCGACTATGAACTCGAGGCGCAGAATCAACACAAGTTTTGGAAGTACTACCAGGGTCATCCATACATCCATGTGCCCGCCGTTGTCTTTGAACACTCGACCCGTCGAGTGCTTACGACCGAACTTGCCACTGGGCATCGTTTCGATGAGCTGCTCACCTGGTCACAAGAACAACGCAACCTGGCTGCCGAAACCTTGTATCGGTTCACGTTTGGCTCTATGTACAAGCTGCATGCCTTTAACGGCGATCCGCACCCGGGTAACTACATCTTCCGGCCCGGGGGACAGGTGACCTTCTTGGACTATGGGCTGGTCAAAAATTTCGATCAAGACGCCGTCGACGGGTTCATGACATTGATCAAGGCAATGGTGATCGACGACGACATGGTCACCTATCGGTCCGAGGCCATTCGTCAGAAGCTGCTTGCGCCCGAGGCCGAAGAGAAGGTCAGCGAAGAACAGCTGCGTGAATACTTCGGTCACTTCTACGAGTTCGTTCGTCATGATGACGACTACACAACGACGCCAGAGTACGCATCGGAAACGGTACGCAAGATCTTTGCTTTCAGTGAGGCCACTGATGGCATTGCGCAATACACGAATGTGCCCCCGAACTACACGATCGTGCAACGCATCAATCTGGGTCTGCTGGCCGTTTTCGGCGAGCTTGAGGCTCGGGCAAATTGGCGCCGAATCGCCGAAGAACTATGGCCCTTTGTCGAGGGGCCGCCCTCAACCCCGATGGGCGAGCGGATCGCCGAAGTTTGGGGCGACGGCGGCCACGGACATTCCACCAATTAGAACGCATGTTCGAACATGTCTGTTAGATAGGGTAAGTGATCGCGTGAGTAAGGCAATGGTCGTAGCGCAAGGCCAAAGAATGAGGCCTGGAGTGGCTAACGGATACAGGATCTGGCGAATGCCAGGAGCAGCGAAGCGAGCGGTCAGATGAGGCTTTTGCAGGACCGAAGGATGAGGTCCGGAGTGACTAACGGATACAGGATCTGGCGAATGCCAGGAGCAGCGAAGCGAGCGGTATAACAGTGGAACGTTTGGTCGTACAGGGTGCTCGTGAGCACAACCTAAAGAATGTCAATGTCGATCTGCCGCGCGACAAGCTAATCGTGTTCACCGGGCTGTCTGGTTCGGGCAAGTCATCGTTGGCATTTGACACCATCTATGCCGAAGGCCAGCGGCGTTATGTCGAGTCGTTGTCCGCGTACGCCCGCCAGTTCTTGGGTCAGATGGACAAGCCCGATGTTGACTTTATCGAAGGCTTGTCGCCAGCGATTTCGATCGACCAAAAGAGCGCGTCACGGAATCCTCGCTCGACAGTCGGCACGATCACCGAGGTCTACGATTACCTACGTTTGTTGTTCGCTCGGATCGGCATCCCGCACGATCCTGATACCGGCGAGCGGCTGGTTCGCCAGACGCCACAACAGATTGTCGATCGAGTGCTCACACTTCCTGAAGGCACTCGCTTTCAGGTGATTGCACCGGTTGTCCGCGGCCGTAAAGGCACATACGAGACCCTGGTCGCAGATCTTGCGGCCGACGGCTTTGCTCGAGTCCGAATCGATGGCGAGGTGTATGACCTTGCCGACATCGCTGGTGATGACGAAAACGGAATGCCCAAGCTCCAACTCGAGCGTTATGAAATACACGACATCGAGGTCATTGTTGACCGTTTGGTGCAACGCGATGGGATCGATCGGCGGCTGACGGAATCGCTCGAGACGGCGCTCGGCCTGGCCGAGGGCCTCGCCCAAATCGAGATCATGCCTGGAGGGACCGCAGACGGTTCATCGAAAACAGCCGCAGCGAAGCAAGGCGGACTACCCGCTGAGCCCGAGATCCTGACCTTCAGCGAACATCTGTCTCGCCCCAGCGATGGCAAGTCGTTCGAAGAGATCGCCCCTCGTAACTTCTCGTTCAACTCGCCTTATGGCGCATGTCAGCGCTGCGATGGGCTGGGCACCCGGTTCGAGGTTGACCCCTCGCTCATCGTCCCAAACGCAGACATCAGCGTGGCCGAAGGAGCCATTACCGTTTGGGGTGGGGGCCGATCCCGCTACTTCGAACGTTTGCTCGAAGCCGTATGCGAAGACAACAAAATCGACATAACTGCCCCTTGGGGAAAGCTGGGCAAGCCAAAGCAGAAGCTTCTGCTGTACGGCGGCGGTAAGGGCCAGGTCGAAGTCTCGTACAAGAATCGTTACGGTCGTCGTCGCACCTATCAGGCTAACTATGAGGGCGTCGTCCCGTACCTCGTGCGGCGCCACTCCGAGAGCGACAGCGATCGCCAGCGTGAGCAGATCGAGGGCTACATGCGCGAGGTGCCTTGTTCGACCTGCGACGGAGCGCGGCTTCGCCCGCTGACGCTCGCTGTAACGGTCGATGGGCGAAATATCGCGGAGATCTGTGGCATGTCGATTCGCGACGCCGCCAAGGTCCTGGCCGAACTCCATCTCAGCGATCGTGATCTGCTGATCGCATCAGAAGTCATGAAAGAGATCAATGCTCGCATCGGTTTCTTGGTTGATGTAGGGCTTGAGTATCTGTCACTTGGACGGTCCGCTGGCACCTTGTCTGGTGGCGAAGCGCAACGTATCCGCCTTGCTTCCCAGATCGGAAGCGGTCTCGTTGGGGTTCTCTATGTCCTGGACGAACCCTCCATTGGTCTGCACCAGCGCGACAATAAGCGCCTGATTGAGACGCTCCTGCGATTGCGCGACCTTGGCAACACCGTGCTGGTTGTCGAACATGACGAAGAAACGATGCAGACCGCTGATCACATCGTCGATATCGGTCCAGGTGCAGGCGAGCATGGCGGCGAGGTTGTGCACTCGGGTACCTACAAGCAGCTCCTCAAGAACAAGAGGTCGCTGACCGGTCAATACCTGTCGGGCAAGAGAGAAATCCCGATACCGGCCATTCGCCGCGAGCCGAGCGGCGATGTCATCACCGTGCGAGGAGCGACCGAGAACAATCTTCAGAATCTTGATGTCGATTTCCCGCTTGGGTGTTTCGTTTCGGTGACGGGTGTGTCCGGATCTGGCAAAAGCACGCTCGTAAACCAGATTCTGTATCGGTCGTTGATGCAGCGCATCTACAAGTCCAAGAATGTGCCGGGGCGTCACAAGACGGTCGAAGGCATCGAACACATCGACAAGGTCATCAATATCGACCAGCAGCCAATTGGGCGCACACCTCGATCGAACCCCGCCACCTACACCGGTGTTTTCGATCATGTTCGCAAACTGTTCGCGCAGACGCAAGAATCCCGAGTGCGCGGCTACATGCCAGGTCGATTCTCATTCAATGTCAAGGGCGGTCGCTGCGAATCATGCGCTGGCGACGGCACGATCAAGATCGAAATGCACTTCCTGCCCGACGTGTATGTGCCATGTGAGATCTGCAAGGGCAGCCGTTATAACCGAGACACCCTCGACATCTTGTTCAAGGGCAAGACCATCGCCGACGTTCTCAACATGCCTGCCGAAGAAGCGCTCGAGTTCTTTGCGAACCAGCCGCCGATCGCTCGCCATATGCAGACCCTCGTAGATGTAGGACTCGGTTATGTCCGGCTTGGCCAGTCAGCGCCGACGCTTTCGGGCGGCGAGGCCCAGCGCGTAAAGTTGGCCAGTGAACTGGCGAAGCGCAGCACCGGCCACACGATCTACATTCTCGACGAACCCACCACCGGCCTGCACTTCGAAGACATCCGCAAACTCCTCAATGTGTTGAGTCGATTGGTCGACCAGGGCAACTCCGTCTTGGTTATCGAGCACAATCTCGATGTGATCAAGACGGCTGATTGGATCATCGACCTGGGCCCGTTGGGCGGCGATGGTGGCGGCGAGGTCGTGGCGCAGGGTTCGCCTGAACTGGTGGCGGAACACCCCGATAGCTTCACCGGCATGTTCTTGAAACCTGTTCTGGCAGGTCGCGGCGCTCGACAGCTTGCGCCAAGCACCGCCTGACGCTGCACGGCGGGCGCCATGTTCTAGCATCACCTGGTGGGAAATCGTAAAAAGCTCATTGGCGGAGTCGTTGGAGTTGGGCTGGTGGTCGTGCTCGGCGCGGGCTACTCCTTGTTCTTCCGCGACAGTGCGCCAGTAGCTGTTGACTCTGTCGAGGCAGCCGAGGCTAGGCAAGAGGCCATCACCACAGCTGCAGCGGGCCGTGACGACGACGTTCAAGCCGATGACGCTGATGACGATGGCGACGCTGAGTACACAGACGAAGACGAGAGTTCAACTGCTCTTGATACCGGTCAACCCGACTCGAACGCATCGGTTGGTTCGGAGACCGACGGTCTGTGGACGGTCGACACTTCGATCGGCACGTTCGATGCGACCTGTCTGACTGACGTGTGCGGTTCGAGCTTTGCCGGCTTCCGTATCAACGAAGAGCTGGCCAACTTTGGGGCCAAGACCGTCGTAGGTCGTACCCCCGGCGTGTCCGGTTCAATGGAGCTCGTCGAGAGCCAAGTGATCGGCGCTGAGTTCATCGTCGACATGTCGGGGCTTATCACCGACAACAACAGCCGGACCGGTGCGCTACGAGGCGAAAATGGGGGCATCAACACAGACGCGTTCCCCGAGGCCCGCTTCGAGCTGACCCAGCCAATCGACCTTGGTTCGGTGCCGGCCGAAGGCGCGTCGATCGAAGTGCAAGCAGTGGGAAACCTGACCCTGCACGGGGTGACGAACGAAGTCACGATCCCATTGACCGCCGAGGTGCAGGCGGGCGTGATCATCGTCTTCGGGAACCTCGAAGGCATTCTGCTCGCAGACTATGACATCCCTAAGCCGACTGCTGCGGTCGTGGTGAGCGTCGAAGACAACGCCATCTTGGAGCTCCAGCTTTTCTTCAGCCGGTAATCGTTGCCGCTTTTACTCAGAGATCGCGGCGGGGCCGCTCCTGCAGTGGGGCGCCTTGTTGTTCGCGTGAGCCTGGCGGCGGTGGCTGGGTCAGTTCATCCCACCAGACCTGCCAGCCGACATCGGTAGGCGCCATGATTGCAACCCACGGACCCTCGTCGGCCCAACCCGGGCTGCTGTCCCAGTACTGGCCGTCGGCTGTGAACATGTCGGTGGGTCCCATAGAGTCCCAGTAGACAACTGCTGCACTACCTTCGGGGACCTGGGCAAGCAACGCGTCGGTAATCCCGGTGGCTGCGGGGTGCACCAAGTCTTCGACGCGCATCGAGTACGGCGGCGTGGCTGGACCGGAACGAAGACCAAAGTTGTTGCGGAACTCGAATAGCTCAAGGTCGAATCCGCGTTCAGGGCTGGCGGCAGCGGTATAGGCCTCGACCAGGCTCGGTGTCGGATTGTTCGTCGACATCCAGTTCTGGAAGCGAGCCGCAGCCTGATAGGCCGCTACAGGGTCGGCGTTGCGTAGATCTGGCCAGGGGACCCCGGCTGCCCTTTGATCTGCGGTGATGAAGCGGTCAAGACCCTCGAGTAGTTCGGCAGCGGCTTGGTCGGTGCCAGGAGCGGCCGCCGGAAGCGCGAGTGGAGGAACCTGGCGAGGCCCGTCTGGCGAACGCTCGGGACTACCTGATGGGTCATTGAAATTGCCTGAGCTTGGCTGGGGTTCAGCCGCCTCGGCTGGGGGCGTGACAGCGTCAGCAATGTCGGTGCCGACTTCGGTCGTGGTGGGCGTGCATGAAGGCGCGACGACTGCAGCGACGAAGAGCAGGGCAATGATTCGGCGCATATCAGACCTCAGGTGGCCGAGGGCCAGCGTCGGCTCCCCGTCGCGGTGAAATGTCAGGGACCTGTAGCTCGGCGTTGTTTGGTTCTATCAGCTGGTCTCGCCACAGCTGCCACCCAACATCGGTTGGCACCATGATCGACAACCATGTGCGCGTCGGGATCCCTGGATGAGTGGAGACAACGGCCCCGGTGTCCTGGTCAACAATGTTGACTGGCCCTGATCTGTCGTTGTGGTACACAACCACGGCGTCGGTGGGGACGTCACGCCCAAGCCACAGCGGAAGCCCGGCCGACTCGAACGTGACAACCAGGTGATCAAACGCTTCATACTGTTGTCCTGGACGCGCCTCGAAGATGTTCTGTGAAGTCAGGTTGCCAAAGATGGACACGATGGACTGTCTGCTGGGGCTTGCTGGTGCAGCCATGATCTCGACTAACTGCGGTTCTGTCAGATTCTCGGCCATCCATATCCAGAGGCCGAAGATGTCGATCTGCGCAACGATGGGGTTGGGGTCACGAAGGTCGGGCCACGGGACCTGGCGGCGTAGGTCCAACGGCACGACTTGCTCAAGCTTCTCGATGAGTACTGCATAGCTGTTTGCTGTGCCTGGCTGACCTGCGGGAATGTACGCAACAGGTTCCTGATCGGACGGCTCGGCTGTGGTGTCCGGCAGTGCAGTAGGGGTAGGCGCTAGAGCGAGGACCGGTGTTGGATCGGCGCCCTCGTTGGCGGCGAGTTCGGCCTGGCCGGAACACGAAACGAAGAGGCACACCGCCACAACCAGACTGACCATGACCCCTTTCACCAGGTCAGTTTGCCAGTTGTGGCGGCAGTAGAGTCGGCGGGGATGGTGACACGCCCGCCTGCTGGCACAATTCCGATCACGCCCGGCTCGTACCAGTTCAAAGATGCTGCCGGCCGCGTGATCTACGTCGGTAAGGCCAAGAACCTCCGAGCGCGGCTGTCAAACTATTTCCAGAACCCTCGGACCATGCAAGTTCGCACGGCCCAGATGGTTGCCGAGGCGGACTCGGTCGAATGGATCCAGGTCGCGACTGAGGTCGAGTCGCTGATGCTGGAGTACACGCTGATTCAGCGGCACCAGCCTCGGTACAACGTGAGGTACCGCGACGACAAGAGTTACCCGTTCTTGGCGATCACGATGGCCGACGAATGGCCGCGAGCCATGGTGATCCGCGGCAAGAAGAAGAAGGGCAACCGCTACTTCGGTCCGTATGGCCATGCCTACGCCATCCGCGAGACTCTCGACCTGTTGCTTCGGACCTTTCCGATACGCACGTGCACCGAAGGCAAGTTCAACCGGCATGAGCGTTTGGGTAAACCATGCCTCGACTTCCATATCGAGAAGTGTTCCGGTCCTTGCGTCGACGCTATTAGCAAAGACGATTATCAGGAGTTGACTGCCGAGCTGCTCAAGTTTCTGGAGGGAGACACCGACGAGATCGTGGCCCGCCTGGAAGCTGACATGCACAAGGCGAGCGACGATCTCGAATTCGAGCTTGCTGCGCGCCATCGTGATCGTCTGATTAGCGTGCGTAAAGCCAACGAGAAGAACCAGATGGTTGGCACCCGGAACGAAGACTTCGATGTCATCGGCCTGTACGACGACGAACTCGAAGCAGCGGTGCAGGTTTTCTTCGTGCGCAAGGGACGGGTGCTGGGCCGTCGAGGCTTCATCGTCGACAAGGCCGAAGAGCTTGATCGGCCTGAGCTGATCGCCCGCATCCTCGAGCGGTTGTACTTCGACGACAATCCGTTGGGCCATCCGAAGAAAGTGATGGTGCCGGACCTGCCGGCGAGTCAGGACATGTACGAGGAATGGCTGACCGAACAACGGGGCTCGGCCGTCACGATTGGTATTCCGCAACGCGGTGACAAGCGTGAGCTAGCCGAAACAGTTACGCAGAACGCGCGAGAGTCGTTCCAACGACATCGGTTGAAGCGCCAGAGTGATCACAACAGCCGTAGCCAGGCGATCAATCAACTGCAGGAGTTGCTGGATCTGCCACTGTCGCCGTTGCGGATCGAGTGTTACGACATGAGCCATATTCAAGGCACCGACTACGTCGGCTCCATGGTGGTTGTCGAAGACGGTCTCGCCAAGAAGAGCGAGTACCGGCGTTTCAAGATCAAGACGGTCGCAGGCAACGACGACTTTGCCGCGATGGAAGAAGTCCTACGCCGGCGGTTCACGAACTATGTGGCAGACAAGGATCGCCCGCCCGAAGAGTGGGGCAAGTTCGCCTACCCGCCGCAGCTGCTGCTGGTTGATGGTGGTAAGGGTCAGCTCAGTGTTGCGGTCAAGGTGCTTAAAGAACTCGGATTAACCGACGAGATTCCCGTTGCGGCGTTAGCTAAGCAGTTCGAAGAGGTGTTCATCCCGGGGCGCCCGCAATCGATCATGCTTCCCCGCCAAAGCGAGGCGTTGTACATGTTGCAGCGCATCCGCGACGAGAGCCACCGCTTCGCCATTACCTACCACCGCCAGTTGCGTGACAAGCGCATGCGCAAGTCGGTACTCGACGATATCCCGGGCCTGGGCGACACTCGCAAGAAGCGTCTCATGCGCGAGGTCGGCTCAGTCAAGAGCATCCGAGCAGCCTCGGCAGACGAACTCAAGAGCCTGCGCTGGCTTCCCGACACCGTCGCCGACGCCATCTACGAAAAGCTCCATGCCGTCGACTCCACGTAACCCCTTCTGAAAGCAAATTAGGAGGGTTACCGGCGATGAACGCGGGCGACGCTCCTAATTTGCTTCGTGGAGGGAACGGAGCTGCTCGAGAAGGCCGCGCTCTTCGGACGTGACTTCTGATGGCACGTCGATGGAGATGGTGACGATCATGTCGCCGTGTCCGTCAGCGACTGGGATCCCTTTTCCCTTAACCCGTAGCTTCTGGCCATTGGCGCTGCCAGGTGGCACACGTACGGTGACGGTCGAGCCGTCGAGCGTGCGTACGGCCTGCTCGCCGCCGAGCACAGCGTCTTCGTAGCGGACGGGCACCGTGGACGTCAGATTGTTGCCCGATCGCCCGAACCGTGGGTGTGGGTTGACCGAGATCTGAATTATCAGATCACCGGCTGAGCCACCGTTGACCCCTGGTGAACCCTTGCGGGCCAGCCGGATTCGTCGCTGGTCAGCGATGCCAGCGGGGATGCGGACATTGACACTGCGGCCATCGACGATGAGTGTCGTGGTTAGCCCGAATGCAGCGTCGACGAAGTCGAGGGAAAGCGAAGCCGAGATGTCGATGCCTGCGCGCGGTCGACTCTGTTGCTCGGCCAGGAGGTCGGCAAACAACTCATTCAGGTCGA
>Ga0307994_1001448_pt1 | contig 14258 bp, 13 predicted proteins | sample EllFjometagen261_FD_203171 | JGI IMG/M metagenome (GOLD analysis project Ga0307994, IMG submission 203171) | Marine microbial communities from Ellis Fjord, Antarctic Ocean - #261 | ecosystem: Environmental > Aquatic > Marine > Unclassified | place: Southern Ocean | collected 2014-11-02 | reverse complement strand
ATCACAAAAAAGCAGCCAAACACCACAAAAAAGCAGCCAAACACCACAAAAAAGCAGCCAAACACCACAAAAAAGCAGCCAAACACCATAAGAAAAAGGCAAAAAAACACCATAAGAAGGCAAAAAAACACCCAGAAAAGGTAGAACATCATCACAACAAAGCCGCGAAACACAATCGTAAAAGTGAAAAACACAGTGAAAAACACCTCAAGCATAAAAAGAAGGCAAATAAACACAACAAAAAAGCCGACAAAAACAAAAAACATGACAAGAAGCACAAAGACAAAAAGCACAAAGACAAAAAGCATGAAGGCAAGAAACATGGCAAAAAGCATGACAAGAAGCACGAAGACAAAAAGCACGAAGACAAAAAGCATGAAGGCAAGAAACATGGCAAAAAGCATGACAAGAAACACGAAGACAAAAAGCATGGCAAAAAGCATGGCGAGAACCATGAAGACAAAAAGCATGGCAAGAAGCACGAAGACAAAAAGCATGACAAAAAGCATGACAAAAAGGACAAAAAGCATGACAAAAAGGATGGCGAGAAGCATGAAGACAAGAAGCATGAAGACAAGAAGCATGAAGACAGTTCTGACGAAAGTTCTTATGGTAGTTCTGACGATAGTTCTTATGATAGTTCTGATGAGAGTTCTGATGAGAGTTCTGATGATAGTTCTGATGAGAGTTCTGATGATAGTTCCACATTTATCTCCAGGATACGCCAGTTCGTAAAAAAAAGCGATTCTGATGAGAGTTCTGATGAGAGTTCGGATTCTGATGAGAGTTCTGATGAGAGTTCGGATTCTGATGAGAGTTCGGATTCTGATGAGAGTTTTGACGATAGTTCTGATGAGAGTTTTGACGATAGTTCTGATGAGAGTTTTGACGATAGTTTGGATGAGAGTCCGGAAACATCTGGGCCTAAAAAACCGGACGGTAACCCAATACGTCAATTCAAGCTTGAACCTAAAGCACATCCGACTAAAACATCCGAAGAAGATGCATTCGAATTAGTTTCTGATAGCGATAGTTCTGATAGCGATAGTTCCGATAGTTCCGATAGTGATAGTGATTCTGATAGTAGTTCGAATAGTGATTCGAATAGTGATTCTGATAGTAGTTCGAATAGTGATTCGGATAGTTCTGGGAAAAAAAAATCAAAAAAACCTGTATTTAGACAATGGTTTAGTCGTGATTGGTTATAAATGTTTGTAATTTAATTGTAGTATCTGTAATAGCTCTTCTCGATTCCAAATTGTCTTTGTATTCTTGTGTAATTTTGACGTCGTCGAATTCGATGGATATGTCGTGCAGCATTCTGACCCATTCGTTTTCGTTGAAAGCGTTTAATACGTTATTCCAGTTGTTTGGTGTTCTTCCGTAAAGAAACATGATTCTATATTGTTCTCTCGAGAATGTTTCGTCGGTGTGTAAGTTCATGTCCATACCTGATCTTGCAAATATTAATAGTGAATCGCATGGACTGTTGTACAATTCTGGCTGGTTGCAGTCTGCACCTTCCTCAATTAATGCGCAGCACCACATTGCGTCCATTTTTCCATCGACTAATGCTTCGTGCAACGCGTCGAACCATTGTTTGTTGTTTTGTTTGAATATTTCGAGGCGCTTGTGATGTGGTGCGGCGAGCATTAATGGTGTTTTACCTTTATTATTTTTGACGAATGGTGAGCAATTTTTGTCTACTAGTCTTTGTGCCCGTTTCCATTGTTTTCTTATGACTGCGTAATGTAGTGGAGTGTTTCCGTGTATGTCTTGTTGTATCAATGGTTCGAAATTTCGAATATCGTTCATGACTTCGATCATCCATTGCATGAGAGTTTGTATATTTTGTTGGCAAGCGTATACAAAGATGGGTTGCTTGTGAATTTTAAGTTGTATGAACAGATGTGCCCATTCTGTTCTGGTGTTATGTTTGAGATATGTGTGTAATTTCCCTGTTACGCATGTAATGGCTAACCCATATATGGCAAAGAAAACGTTTGCTTGTTCTTCTGGGATATTTTGTGCTATGTTTTCGAATGTACATTGTTGTTTATTTATGTTTATTCCGCGTATATTGATGTGGTCTGATTTTTGTACGACGAGTTCGAGAATTTGAATGGCGGTGAGATGATCTATATTTTGTAGAATGTAGTTCCATGGGTATTTGAGTGTGTGAGAGTTGGCGTACAGATGTATGAGTTCATTCTTGAGGACTGACATTGTAAAAAAATATTATGGTTGTTATATACTTTTATTTGTATATTTTTGTGTTTTTTTCTATTCTATCCCATATGTATTTCATTTCGTCTGGTGTTGGGTATGAGTAATATGTTTCGTAAAAATATTTTTCAATTGAATTTGAATTGACTTCTATGGGATAGAATTCCTGTATGTGTTTTGTGTATTCCTGGAGTAGAATAACGGCTTCGTTTTCTGTGGTTTCTGTTTTAAATTTCGACCGAAGTAACATTTTGATGACTACGTCTTGTGATAAATGATCAAATCTTTTCCAACGTGTTAGAAAGTCACGCGTTTTCATGAGTCTTGTTGTGGGTATCCCCAGTGAACATGCGAAAATGATGAAAGCAAGAGGATTTTTGGGACATTTTTGTCTGAGTGCGTCAGCAAGTTTTTTCATATGAATGGCTTTTTGTGAATCTGAAAATTGCCAGGTTATGGTGGTTGATGTATCTCTTACTAAAATATGGGACAATGTGTTCAAAAAATTTGCTACTGAATTGTCAATATGGTGAACATGGCGTTTGTTTCCATCTTGTAAAAGAATAAATGCTTCTTGGTCAATTTTTTCAGAAAATGGTATATTGACGTTGAGACTTGATGCGCATTCGCGTACCCAAGCTATTGGAACGCTAGTGTCCACAATTGAAACGAGAACACCAATCGATTTTTTTTGTTCTTCGGCCATATATTCGTCTGCTGTTTTTGATATTGTTGGTGCTGAGATGGTTGTTATATTTCTTGGTCTGACTCTTGGCGTCACTGGTTCATCTCTTCTTGGCGGTTCTTCATTTTTCGATTCGCCTAGGTATTGTAATGTGTTTGGTTGTGCGAATTGTTTCATTTGTTCGAAATACAATTCAAGTTGTGGAAACGCTGCGGGTCTTGATATTTGAATGGCTTTGACGACGGTCGGCGTCCATGTTTTTGGCACGGCTTCCAACAATAATTGTAGATAATTGTTGTCTTTGAATATTGCGTCGGCATTGATAGTTTGTTGATGGTGCAAGTACATTGTTGCAATAAATTCTAAACCACGTGTATCGTTGGTCAACATGGCGGCTTTGATTTTGCTGATATCTGGTAATGTTTGAGTTTCAATGTATTCAACAAAAACTTCGTGTGCATCCATTATTGGTATGTTGCGATCTCCTATATATAGACAAAAACGGTTTATTACAATGTCAAAGCGAAGTCGTGATTTAAATAAGCAAGCTGATAATGGTGAGCGTAAACGTCAATGTGTGCACCAACGCGGTGGGCAAAAAGTTACCATTGTTTTCGACGGTCGTGCGATTCAAAATGCCATTGTACGCAATATTAAACGCGAAGATACATCTTATATCGTGGGGTGTATTGCCTGGTTGTCGAACAAGCGTGTTCTCAAGACGATGGCCGAGAATACCCAAGGAGTGTCGATTATTTGTACAAAAGACCGTTTGACGACTCGCAAAAAAAATCAGACGGCCTATTCGAAATTGTCTGGGTGTTTTCAAGGTGGTGTTATTCGTACTATGGGCGAAGGACGTGGACGTTTCAAGAGTTTGATGCATCACAAATTTTTAATCGGGTTGTCTGCGGCGCGTGAACCTATTTGGGTGATTAACGGTTCTTTCAATGTGACGGAGTCGGCGGTGACAAATTTGGAAAATATTATGATTTTCCATGATCCCGGAATTGCGGCAACATTTTTTGAAGAGTTTAAGCGACTACACAAGGTAGCAAAACCATTAAAAATTAAAGGTTAAAATGGATTCGCAAAAAAAGGTTGTCAGACATTATATTTAATACAATTAAGCAGTTATGATATGTTATTATTTTTATTTTTATTTGTTAGTTATGTATCATCATGTAATGTGCCACAGAAGGAAGGGCATTATCACATGACATCCGTCAACTCCAAAAACGCCATGACCGAGTGTGTATTTGACCTTTTGGAACAAGAGGTACAGTACATCGAATTCGAGCGTTACACAGGCAGAGAGTTTGATACTAAGGCTTGGATGAATTTTACATTTATGGGTGAACCCAACGTGGAAATCTCAGTGGGTTCAAATCATATATTTGTTACTAACGAGTTTTACGGAATGCCCACTGTAACCAAACTCGAATTTTCTTTATGGTTCATGGTGCGGTTTTTCCAAGACAAAATATCGATTCATTTTTCCCCACCTGGTAGCGCAAACTTTGGACACGTATTCTCGGGAGAACATCGGACAGACAGACAACTACGTGTCGTCGCTTCCACGACCATCGGCATAGAACAGGTTCTTCAAAACATTACGGCCATTCAGCCGGGATTTGAACGACCAGTCAAACGTAAAACAATTCACGAACTAGAAAGACGCATACAAGCGATTGAAAGAAAACTGGACATCGATAGCCGCACCGACGAGCGAAACGCCAAACAAGTAAATTCGGTTTACAAACGCGTACGAGACCTACACGCAGACCAACGCGAACTAGAAAAAAGTCATTCTGGAGTCGCAACATTGTTAGAATATGTCGAAACTGTGGCGTATTACTGCATTGTTGCAATTTTATTGTTGTATTGTGCCAATTGTACAGGTGGTTACATCTCATGGAAATGGTACAAAAAACAATCACGGTGGTCTTTATGAAATATAAATAAATCGGGGTTGACGTGATGTTTCCTCTCGGTCAATCATGTACTGCAAAATAAGTATAATTGGCAACGAAACGATAAGCAAAAACCATAGCCCATTCTCCGATGAACAGTGAGACGAACAGTCATCACAAGCGAATACAAAACTATCGACGGACTCACAATTATACATGAGTCCCAATAACAGGACGAGAATAATTATACAAAGAAGACAACTTAGAGCCAAACATTTTCCCATACATAAGATGAGTTATAGATTAAAATAATATTACTTCTTTAAATATACGTTTTTTGCGTTTCACAACAAAGGTGGACTGGGAACTTGGTCGTCGCATCACAACTAAAAATACCACACCCATACACCATGCAAAAAGTGTTCCGAATCCTAACTGTGTAGAATCTCTGCCTTCGTACCATTTGCCATCTTTGAAACGTCCCGCTCTGTACAAATCGGGAGTTTTGTCGGAAGTAAAATTTAATGTCAGTTTGGGCAAAATCTCTATTCTTCGGAAGGGAGACAAATGGCAATCGTCTTCGACTAAATTCAAATGAGCATCATCAATATTATCCACACTCAATTGCAAATCATATACTTCCATCGTCGTGTCACAAAAGCCGCTTTCATACACATATATTTTCGCGTCTTTGATTGACACCTCTTGGTCGGGCATCGTGTTTTTCAACTCTAAATGAACAGAATCCTTCAACATATCAATCCACAACACAGACGCATTTGTGAATTGTATGGGTTGAAAGGTTTGAGTGACGTGAATTCTTTGAGTGTCGTGGTGGTCAACAGTCCAGACATGCATCGGTTGGCGCATATGATACCATATGCCCCCAACAAATACCGACCACCAAAAACCAAATACAAATCGACACAACATTTAGAATATTAAAACAACCTATTTATAGTATTGTGCTTTAATGAATGTGGATAATAGTTTTACTCTTGCTCCCCATAACACATGCACATTTATGTTGCTCCACCTGCGCTTGCAACCAACGGTGTGAAGCCCCACAAATAGATGCTACTATCAGTTTACAAGGTCTATCCCTTGTTTGTCACGGCGACTCGGAATGCGCTTGTGTTGCGGACGAACTTGACACCTGTACGTACGGCGAAACGTGGCAAAATTACACTTTGATCGAATGGCACGACGCACGCTGGAATCACTGCATTCAAATTGAACAACTTCATCACCCATTTCGCGCGACTGCCCTCATCCGATGGTGGCGCAACAAATGCATGGGGCACACGATCCTGGACATTGAGGTTGACGTGATACCCACGAGCCGAGACTTGTTCGTCGATTTCAACGTCATCTCCTTTTACGAACACGACACCATTTACAACGTCTATCACATTCAAACACAATCGGGTTCCGACGACAAAAGACCCATGGCCGGTAACTCCATCATGTTTTTTGAAGCCATCGAACCCGCAAACTCCATCGGTGTACACGTCGAAATTACTAATTGTACGGTGCAAATGATAGCTGGTTCGGATGTCGACGCTCCCGTCTTGAAAGAGTACAACGTGTTTGATACTGCAGGCCTACAAAGCACCGAACACGGGCAGCGGTTTGAGTACGATGCGTTTTGGGACGGTGCCGAGTCCATCGATTGTGGCCCGACCGACTGTACAAATTCACCGTTCCAACGTCTGGTCTGCTCCTACGCACTCTTCAACGGAACCGACAGTTCCGTACTGCTGCACAACACCGTCAACCGTACCTACATGATGGCCAACCCTGACGAAACAGGAATTCTCGTGGATTAAACGGTGTAATTGTATCCGACCCACTGCCGAAAATAAATGTGAGGCGACCAAATGTCGTCCAAAAACCCTATGACCTCGAAATGACACATTGTCTCGATGTAACCAGCGTCCAACACATCGTGCTGTTCAATCTTGATGTTTCCATCGTGCATGAGTCCAGTGTTTTCTACCTTCAAAGGTGTGCAGGTCGTGTCGTCCTCACAGGCACGCGATTCGCACATGTCGTAGCGCATGTCGTTATTGTCTGGCACTGGTGCTCGCCGACTTGCATCGAAATTAGATGGTTTGTCGGGGGGCATATGATGTATGCGAGTCAATCGGGCCATTTGGGACACGGCCTGCGACACTGAAAATTTCACGGGTACGCGACAGTCACCAAACGTTAAACGCACCTTGGCAATGACCGAACACACATTGCCCTGTCTTCGGCGGTGACACCGAGGAATCGCGGCAGGACCACCGATAAATTGGTTGGACACGAAATATTGCTTTGTGTCAACGTTCCAATAAGTGTACTGCGACGTGTTCACAACTTGAAGAGAGCTGTCAATCCACGACTTTGCGCAGGGAGAATCGACATAGTGTAAGGACAAACCATTTAAAAAATGCAACTGGGGATGCATCACAATAGAAGCGTCACTTATCCAGCCTCTCTCCGTCCAGCGTTTCTCGCCCTGTACCAACGTATTGTTGTAACCATGGTACAAATCGTAGGTAGCGGAGACGTCAAAATCGTAGGACACACGCGTGATTTCGTGGTTCAACAAACAGGGCGAGCGCACACCCACCCACACCGTGATGGTGTCCTCAAACTGCAACGCTTCAGAAGACTCGTGGTTAATACGAAGAATGACGACTTTATCGTCGGACACCGTCAAATCGACCGGCTTAAACAGTTCCACCGGCTCTAGCTGTACGATGTCATACACCATATTTGGAGTGGCAAACGCCTTGTCAAAGACAATATCATACGCTACGTTGCCACTGTCGTCCAAACCTCCCGTGTAATTATTTGACGCGCGTATAGCATTCGCCGGACCACCGCCGCCCGTTTCAGAGGTAGCGCCCGTAATCACATTTTGAGTGCCTTCGTCTTTCGTATCCACTTTGTAGATAGCCTTCAAACGACGGGGTTCCCAATTGCTTTTTGACACGTGCACCAGTAGTTTCGGAAACATGGTCGCCGGCGGGTGCCACACGCACTGGCCAGCGACCGTATGTAACAACAAGTACAATAATATAAACATTAGAAATAAGGTAAAAGAATACGTTTATATAGTTTTATTTATTAAAGTTCCGTCCGTTCCTCCAGCATTGACAAAGAAAATGCCGCACAATCGAAGGTCCCATACAGTTGTTGACTACGATACACGTACACCATATTTGCCTTAAATTCGTTCGATGTACTCACATTCATACGACCCACATTAAACGATTCGTACATTTTAAAACAACCACTACCCTCGTCGTCGTACGTAAATAACAAAGAATCAATGTTCTCAGTCAACCATTGGTGCAAATTAAAAGACGTCACGTCGTAAAAACGGGGAACATGTGCACCAGTCTCGATGTCAGACAACCAATGCTGTACACGTTGGTCTGTCCATGGGAAGTGAAACAACCCCGCGTCGCCAATATACCAGACGCCTGGTGCTTGCGATGTATCCTTCGTTGACATATGCACAAATAAAGTAAACGGGTAGTCGTCGGACAATAAATCCCATCCGTATGCCAATGCCTCGTCGCTAACAATGTGCAACTCATTTGTCCATTCGAATTCAGAAATCAACGGATGGGTAAGCAAGTTATACGGAACCACGCGCGGTAGTAAACGCTTCGCCAACAGTGAGAAACTAAAGTTTCTCATCATCTCTACGTCAGAAAGACATTTCGCAATGGTCACGTTGTCGTCAGAAATGTCCAACGGTTGTTTCTCACCGACGGGGACCCACATGAAACGTACCGACGGTAATTGAGCCACAAAGGCATTCAATATATCCGGTTTTATTCGGCTCAAATGTTCAACGAAACATCCGTTGCTTTCGAATTCCGGAAGGTCATCAAAAGATGTAAATTTATACAACAAATCAACGCGGCCCTCGTCGGCATCCTCAACCCAACGACGGAAGTGATTCGATGACATTTCGCGCGAAAAAACATGCGGCTCCGAACCATCCATCCATAAAGTCGTTGGGAGCGGTACGGTCATTTTTGTACCATCGGTAAATAACGGAGCCAACGGGGCAAATTCGGGAGAACTCATGTTCACCGTAGCAAACTCAATGTTGGGAAAATTATGCGCCACCTCATTAATAATCTCGGACCAGTCCTCACACGGTGAACCACAACGTTCATCCACGATTGTGACAACCTGAGAAACGGCAACATGAAACAACAAAAACGATGTGAGATACAACATTTGTAGAAAAAATACATACTTAAATAGTAAATAAGGTATTATATGAAATATTATGTTGCAGAAGTTAATATAACATTCCAATGAATAAGTTGATATATATAAGATTGAACAGTTAACATTTAAATGGGTTGGTGTTTGCCAAAGTGTTGGCCGAGAATAATTGTTTTCTTCAACACCGAATCCTTTTTGTGAGCCAATCGGCGCGTGTTGTGCGCCGCTCTCTGGGCCTGAATTGCAGTCTTTCGTGTGACCACGGCGGCTTCGGCGATGTTAAGTGCGTTGTTTGCGGTGGTAAGTGCGTTGTTTGCGGTGGTAAGTGCGTTGTTTGCGGTGGTAAGTGCGTTGTTTGCGGTGGTAAGTGCGGTGGTGAATGCGGTACAGTCAGCACCCGAGGACTTTTCACATTGCGATTTTGCGACGCTCGCATCAGCCACAACTTCCGCCTTGATCAAAACGTCAGCTTGTGCAGCAAGCTGTGTGGTAAGTGCGGTGTTTGCGGTGGTAAGTGCTGTGGTGACGGTGGTTTTCAGTGCAGGGAGACCATCTTGCAGCATTTTGATGACGCCATTGTCAACAGTACTATCTCCATTTGAGTGTGGAGTTCCGTCGGTGTCGGCGTCGTTGCCTGTACTGGAACGGCCTGTGACGGAGGTCATAAACTCCACTTGTGCCATCATCGAAACGTATACCGTGGGGTACACGACACCCCCACTGCCGGCAGGCCAATCAGAGACCAACAAGGCGTTGGTAACGCCTAAACCAGTTTGGCTGCTGCCGCCGCTGGTGGTTACACAGGGTACCGAACTATCACTGTACGTCTGGGTTGGACAAACGAACTGACTTGTTGCTGATTTGACACCGAGAACTGTAAATGGATCGGCGTCAGTGACCCCAGTTGGCGAGTACCATGTCGCATTGGTGAAGGGGCCGTCGTCGGCAAAATTCTCGAAATTAGTATAAGGGAAACTTTGCGTTGACTCGTATATTTTGACGAATTCCAACACTGCTACCGAAGTATAAACGGATAATGTCGTAGTACCCGGCGTTTGACCGTTTTTATTGTCAGTCATTGCCATGGAACATTGCAGAGTCGCACCCGCCTTGCATTCTTCTTTTACATTGTGGGTGGCATCGGGGTCCCCGGTTTGATTATTAATAGTCGCACCTTGAATCCAACATTTTTCTGGATGTGTGGTGGTGGATTCTTTGTCTGACCAGGTAATACTGGCCGTACATGTTGTTATAATCGAATTGGCGGTCAAAATAATTGGGGTTAGCGTTTGGGTTGAAGCCAGCGGCGTGTCTTGCGGTTGATTTCCGTAGACAAATACTATCTCGTTGTTGTCGTCCTCGTAAGTGGAGGTATCCATTTTGGTGACAAAACCATCCTCGGATTTATCGACTTGATAATTGAACGCTGGGAACGTGTATGTGGCCCATACGAAGATGTCCGCTTTGTCGGCGTCGGTGTCACCGTCGGCGGTGCCATCAGCCCCACGGCGTGTACACGTCGATGCTACACCGAATATGAGGTCGGAACTTGGAATTTGCTCTTGTTGGCCATAAACTTGAATTGGACTGTCCGTATAAACGCTGTAGGCAGATGTTGAGCCCACGAACAAACCATCGGTTGGACCGGTTGCCGAGCGAAATTTGAACTGTTGCTCACCGAAACTTGAACCCGATGATCGGGGTTGGATCAACACTTCTGTTGATCCAACCTGATTTGCGCTGCCAACGACCTTTTTCCACATACTATTAGTCCAAGCATAGTAGTAGTAACCGACGGGGTTGGTGGCGCCCTTCTTAGCACTGTTTTCGGCGGCAAGTTTGATTATACCACTATCCGTAAGGCGGCGCTCGTATGTACCGTAACTGATTTCAGTGTCGGACTCCTGTTTTGTGACGGAGTCGGCCCATGGATAAAGTTGGGTTTCCACAATAATTGTGCCCGTGGTTTTTGGGAAGAGCGTCGCGAGACTTTTAAATATACACGCGGTGTTTGTGTCTGGTGCGGTACCACCCCATACACTGGCCAGGTTACGGTGTTCGGCGACGGGGTCGGCCAACGCGAACGTTGATGTTAACATTGCTGTTCCTAATAAAATTGCTGTTTTCATCGTTTTTCTTATCTTTTATGAGAGGCTATATATACTGTCAAATTTTAAAAACGATGTGGTGTATATCGTTTTTATTTTTTGCACTATTTTCCAGTGTCCAATCGAGACCTCTGGTGTCGTTGGTCATGATCGTCAAGAACGAAGCTCGAGGCATTGTCCAAACGATCGCGTCCGTCCGTGATTCCGTCGATTACTACTCTATCTTGGACACGGGTTCGACGGACGCGACCGTGGCATTGATTCGCGAAACGTTTGGCGCTACGCCTGGCCACGTGTACCACGAACCCTTTGTCGATTTTTCGTCGACCCGCAACCGAGCGATTGCATTGGAGGGAGGCCACTCTACATTTGCGCTAATGTTGTCGGGCGACGAAGTCTTGCACAACGGTGCGGCGCTCCGCCGCTACCTGGAGGCGGCCTCCGCCGACGCGTTCAATGTGCTCGTTGCGTACGGGGAAGAATACGACTATCCTTCGATTCGCGTGCATCGGACGGGTGCGCCATGTTTTTACGTCGGGAAAACGCACGAGTTCATGCGCTCTTCGAACGGCGACTCGACGGTCGTTCCAGAAGTGTATATCGAACACAATCCATATGGCACCGACAAACGAGCGCGTTTTGAGGAGGATTTGACGATTCTGTTGGCGGATCGTCCGTCGAGTCGCCGTTCGTTTTACTTGGGCCAGACGTACCAGGGGTTGCGGAATTGGATGGAGTCTTACGCGTGGTACGAGAGGCGTTGGAAAATGTTGGGCGGTGAAGAAGAGCGGTGGGAGGCGCGGTATCGAATGGGGTACGTGGGCGAAAAGGTGTACCCATGGCCCGAAATGGAGAAAATCTATCTGTCAACGCTGGCGTACAAGCCAGACGCGTTGTACGATTTGGCGTACCATTATTACGAGTTGGAGGACTACGAAACGTCGTACCAGTATTTGGTTCGCGCGGTTCAACCTTCGAACGGCACTCTGTTTGCGCGTCGGCATCGATGGGCGTATTTGATTCCAGATTTGTTGGGCACGGTCGCTTGGTTTGTGAATGAGATGGCGGTGGGTCGGGCGGCGGTGTTGCGAGCGTTGGAGTACAAACCGAACGACCTACGTCTGTTGGAAAATTTGGCGGAGTATGTGCCTGATGAGTTGTGAGAAAAAATCCCATATATAAGCAGTGTTGTTTTGGAACAAAATGAAATCAGAAGATTTGATTACTGTTGTTTCCTACCTGTGTACATTTATTGGCTTGAGCGCTTCTACTGCGTATGCTGTAACGTTTTACCTGACAAAATATAACACATTGTATTTATCGGGTCAGTCTGGCTACGACGATACTGATGTATCGTATACGTATGCGATCGTGGAGTGTTGTATTGCGGCATTGACATTTTTCATCGGCCTTTTGGGATTTTCTACGGTGGTAAAACCTACTCGTCGTGGAGTGGTGTTTTGTATTATTTTCTTCGCAACAGCATGTTGTTTACAGGGAACTTTTGGTATGCTACGAGCATGGAACCTTGGATTTATTGGAGATGATCGTGAAAAGACCTGTTCGGATAAATCTTTGGTTACGGGTTGTCCAACAACACGTTTCGAATATGTGCATGACCGCGAAATTGCTTATAGTTCGCCTGCGGGTGGTGATTGTACATTTTGGTTTTGGGGAAGTCGTCCAACACCACCGTCATCTTCGTCAACTTCGATGATGAGATTGGTGGATATTGAAAAACAACTGACAGGTGGTACCTTTAATGGTGTTAATCCTAGAGACATTGAAACGTATATGAATTGGGCGGATGTGCGTTCGTATGGATGGCGTGATGACCCTGATCAAGTCCGAAATTTGGAAGAAACTTCTGATTTAAAGTCATTAAATTTGAACAAAAAACACAATATTCAAGAGATTATGGAGATCCAAGCGCGCAATGGTACCGAAATTTTGAAAACAGAGAGATTTTCAACTGCACCTTCGATCGCGTACTGTTGGTATTGGGGATGCAATCCAGTGTGTCATGAGCAGCGTTTCCTTATCAATCGTTGGTGGCTTTTTTCATCGGTGATATTGTGTTTTCTCAACATAGTGAATGTGATTGTTGCCTCACAAATATTGGTTCAAATTCCACCAAAAAATAAGTCTGTACCAATCGAGGATGATGATGAGGAGGAAGACATTGAATTAATGGCGCCTTTGCGTGGTCGGCGTAAACGTCAATTGGTACAAAATCCATCGGGTCTTATGTTTTAGGTATTTAGGGTCAATAATATTTCTAAAATGAGTCGTGTTGTTCCGAATAAATGTGTTCAAACTCGCGTAGAAATCGAAGGAAAGGCATATCGTGCCATTTCCTTTTTCCATAAACATCCTTCTGAAGCTCCTGAAGACGCGTGGTCTGTGTTTCGTCATAACGATGGTACATATTTGGTGGATAAGGTGACGTTGGCTGTGATGGCGGAATGCGAGTGTGAATTATTGACACGTGAGATTGACAAAGAATCCGATGAACCGTCTATTGTTAGTGTGCAATTGACTGAAAAATAACACTATAAACGTAGTCATTTAAAAACATAATTATGTCTCTTTCTCTCCAAGAATCCTGTAAAATGTATGAGCGTGTGTGTCGCCGCCAAAAAGCAATCCCAACTTTTGCAGCATTTAATAAAGAAAATTTCACTTGTTTGCCTGAAAATGGTGTTGTGGAGACAGAATTTAAATCCTCGTTGTTGAAGGCGCGTAAAGCGTATGGAATGCCAGTAACGAGACGTTTACTGAGTCTGTATCATAAGTTATCTGGCGTTGAAAAGCCTGTTTCTGTTTCTGTGTCACCTCCGTCTGCTGTGGTTGCGTCCTCTGAAAAGGCATTTGTGTATGGCAATGAAAAGTACGAGGGTGCGATGAAAATGAATATTCGCCCTCCAAATTGCATTGCCACTGAGAAGGAGGAGGAATTGAAAGAGGACGATTTGACGCTGGAAGAATACAAAGACATGGTGAAAAAGTCTCCGTTGAAGGAAGCAAAGGGATTGATCGTCCATTTTGCCCCCCAGAAAAGAGGCGAAGTTTTATCTAGTTTGGCGT
>Ga0307994_1001442_pt1 | contig 14281 bp, 20 predicted proteins | sample EllFjometagen261_FD_203171 | JGI IMG/M metagenome (GOLD analysis project Ga0307994, IMG submission 203171) | Marine microbial communities from Ellis Fjord, Antarctic Ocean - #261 | ecosystem: Environmental > Aquatic > Marine > Unclassified | place: Southern Ocean | collected 2014-11-02 | reverse complement strand
ACGATCCCGAAGGCAACGGTATTGCTTTAGCAACATATACATCATCTGCATTTTCTCCAGATGAAGAAGCTGTTGTTATTTGAACATCGGCTGTAACTGATGCCCCTTTTACGTTAGAAACTGTGCAACCTATTATTACGGTTGTAGTATCAGCAGGTACAGTATATACCGTAACCAATGATGCGTCTATACCAGCTTTAGTTTTTAATTTAAATGTATTTGCCATTTCTATTTCCTATATTATCCAAGGGCAATTGCCATAGCTACTGCGTCTGGCACTGCTGCAATTTGTAAGTCAACATATGCTTTATTAGAAGCATGATTTGCTGATGAAGGGTTTCCGTTTAATACCAATGTTCCAGTCATAGTGCCACCAGCTTTTGGTAGCTTTGCTGCAATAGCATTAGTTGTTGTTGTTGCGTAGTTAGCATCATCGCCTAATGCTTCAGCTAATTCGTTTAATGTATTAAGAGTTGCTGGTGCTGAATCAGATAGAGCTGCAATAGCCGCATCTGTATAAGCAGTTGTAGCAATTCTAGTTGAGTTGTTACTAGCATTCTGCGTAGTAGTTGTAGGATTACCAGCTAACGCTATATCTGAACCCGCCTGAACAGCTGTTTTAATCTGAGCATTTGTTTGATCGGCTGTAGCATTGTCTTCAATATTGTCTAACTTACTATGGTCTGCGTTAGTAAAATTGTTTTGTGACAGCTGCCCATCTTGTACTGAATACGTTGAGATAGCTACCCAAGCAGAACCATTGTAATGAAATACAGTATCATTGCTTGTATTAAAATATAAATCGCCTTCATGCAAAGAAGATGAGGGTGCTGAACTAGCTACTCTCCATCTCTCTGCAAAGCTATTTACTCCTGCTATATTCGCTGCTGTTGTATTAACATTTGTAATAGAACCAGCAACAGTATTAATATTTGTATTATTACCTGCAGCTAAATTAATATTAGATGTATTGTTTACAGCGGCACTAATGTTACTTGCATTTGCTACTGCAGCATTAATGTTAGAAGCGTTTGATACCGCAGCATTAATATTTGAAGCATTATTTGCAACGCTTGTTACATTGCTAGCTATACCTGCAACCGTAGTTACGTTTCCGGATATGCCTGCTAATGTGCTCATTTTAGCTACATTAGCGGAAGTACCTAGTACGTTCATGTCTGACACAACATCTGAAGTACCTAATACGTTCATGTCAGTAACAACATCATTTGTTGCTAATATTGCCATATCTGCTACAACATCATTTGTTCCTAAAATAGCCATATCTGCTACAATATCATTTGTGGCTAGTATTGCCATATCAGCAACAATAGAGCTAGATGCTAAAATAGCCAGATCATCAACAATAGCATCTGTTCCTAAAATAGCCAAATCTGCTACGGCTGCGCTAGTTCCTAATCTTCCAATTTCTGTGGCTTTTGATGCAACAGCACCAATGTCCGCTGCGTCATTAGCTACTGCAGTTATATTGCTAGCATTACTTACGGCTGCATTAATATTAGAAGTGTTATTTGCAACACTTGTTACGTTGCTAGATATGCCTGCTACTGTAGTTACATTGCTGGCTATTCCTGCTACTGTAGTAACATTAGCTTTAATGTTTTCTACTTGTGCAACATCACCTGATATACCTGCAACAGCTGTAACATCACTAGATATTCCTGCTACTGTACTTACGTTAGCTTGAATACCAGATACAACATTAATATGTCCTTGGTTGGTGCTTGTTGGTATTAATGCCGCCCAGGCAGAACCATTCCAAGCAAACATTTGGTCTGAAGAGCTGTTCCAATATAAAGCGCCTTCTACTAAAGAGGCACTATCATTATCTGCTGACGGGGCAGAGCTTTTTGGTCCTAAGTACCTGTCGTCAAATGAGTCATATGATGCTGCTGATGCTGTTGCACTTTGTGCCGCAGCTGCTGCTGAAACTCCAGCTAAACGCGCGTCTTCACTTGAATTTGCAATTAGTTCCTGCTCGGCTACTGATCCTTCATAAAATGAATTTCTTGCCATAGTGTGTCTCCTTAATTATAAGCCTTGGAACCCTTGAAAACGCATATGTACATTTGCGCCTTTTAATTCTGCGTTACTGGCTCTTATATTTGTAGTTGCTATTTGTTCCATAAACAGGCGATTAAACTTTGCAGCATCCCCATCATTTCCTAAATATTCTGATGCTACTGATAAAGCAGCGTATAAAACTATTTCGTAGTCATTTAACAGCCAGCTGTCTTTTTCTACGTCGGCGTAATTAATTGTGCAAGCTCCATAACCATTAGCGGGCGAATAAGCGGCAAACGAAGCTCCCGCGGCATCATTTGACTGCCTTTTTAAAGATGCACAAAATGTACTTTGAGACCTAAACACTAAGCCATTAGCATAAAGATCCCCAATGGCATTATCTACCTTGTAGTATTTAAGTATATAAGCACCCGAAGCATTGACATTTCCAGAAATATCTGTTAATACAAATTCTCCGCCGTCCCTAGCAAAAGCATTTGCTACAGAGTGCTTATCGGAACTAAACATATTTCTAGTGTCAGTTCTATTTAAAACAACATCGTCGTTGTTACTTGTGCTTGTCCATACTCCATTTGCAGAAGCGCATAAAGCTGGAGTTGTGTTACTAGACGGGTTGACACTACACGTGCCCACGCCAGTTTTTCTAATTTCAATTAATTCTATAAAATCCGAAGGAATAGTAATACGAGAATCGGTAACAGTAACAACAACGGTCTTTTCTAACGCCGGCACTCTTAACAATTCGTATATTTTAGCCTCGCCAATTTCAATAAATTGATCTAACTGTGCATTTGTCAAGTCAGAGCGATTTAGCCAATCTGCTACGGTTGTGCGTAGAGTAGCTTGGTTAGTTACTGCTGCCATAATTTATCTCCCTTTGGGGTTTTTAATAATATTACCCGTCAACAATTGAGGGTAGTTCTGTATAACTATATTTCTAATCTTTTGCAAATCTTTAGCACTATTTTGCGAGTCGTGCACATCTATACCAAATTTAGTTTTTATATCTACAGCTACTATATCTGGGATAATAGCAAATGATCTAAAATTTTGTTTTTGGTTAGCAAACATACTTTTTGAGGCTGCTCGTGATTTAGAAGCATAGTCTAAATAAGCTGATACATCTTGTGTGGCCCTGAATTCGCCATTCTTACCATACGTATCTTTAATAAAATTACTCATTTTAATTCTCCGATTTAAGGTTGAATACCTCTACTTAAATATACTAATACAATACATTTAAATAGAGGCAGCCCCGTAGGGCCACCCATATTTCCAAATAAAACTTACGCTTGGATTACGCCGATTCCAGAAATCATTCCAGATGCAAATGTGTTTCTGCATTCTAGAGTAGTCTCTTCAATCATCATAGCAGTTGTGCTATCACCTTGTGTACCAACGTCAGCTGTGTGCAGAGGACGTAAAGTAGCTAATGACCACCAACTTGGATCGTAGACAAGAACGTCTGTAGCTCCACCTAGTCCATCACTCTTGTCTATGCTACTAGCAAGACCTTGAATGTAGTTAGGCACAACTTTTACTAAGCCAAAGTCACTTTCGTATAATTCAACAGATTGTCTGATTGAACCTTTCTCATCGAGGTTACGACGAGTTCCTGTGACAGCTTGCGCTAAAGCAGAGAAGTTACGTTTTTGACTTGGAGACATCATAAGTACTGTTGCCTTTCCACCTTCTTCGTAAACTCTTTGCATTACTTCATCAACATCACTTAAAGCAAGTGAGTGAGTACCAGCAGTAGCAGCAGCACTTGTAAGACCCGCAGCAGCGCCTGTAGCAGCTGCATGAGAACCTGAAGCAAATGCCGGAGTTGAAGCAGAAACGTCCCATGTGTTATACGCAGGAACCCACGCTTGATATCCAGCCATAGTACGGCCAGCGTTAGCACCAACACCATCAGCTCCACCAGAACCATTAGTTACTTGGCGTGAACCAACTAACGCATGCTCTAAGTCACGCTTAAGCTCAGTACCTTTTTTCTTCATTTGGTACGCGAATTCAGAATTGCGTCCAGCTTTAGAAACACTGTCAAGAGTCTTAGACACTTGGATATGCTTAGTAAGGATCTGTGAGTAATTACCAGCACGAACTGTGCTAATATTTGCAACAGAACCTGCCGCGAAGTCTGAACCTTCAGCTTGCGCGTTTGCAGCGGGTGCCGCTAGCTCATCAGTTTGCCATTCGTGAAAGACAGCTGTAGCTTTTTTGTTACCAATAGAAGACAAGAACGGAGTCTCGTCTCTAGTGATCATAGTTATAAAAGATGCCAGGTCTTCCTTTTTACCCTTGGTATCTTCCGTTCTAAATATTGCCATTTTAATTTTTCCTATAAAATATTACAATTGTTAAGAGATAAGAAAGATTAATTGCTAAACATTCCGTCTACCATTCCGGCTAGGAAAGAATCAGCTTGATTCTCCGTAGCGTCGCCTGATAAGACTCTTTTGCGTAGCTCTTTTTCTTTCTCACTAGTTTTAGCCTTTTTGTTCACAGGCTTAGTTGCCTTAACACTTTTAGTAGGAGCTTTCTTACGCTTTTGGACCGCAACTTTTTTGCTGTCTTTTAAATTTTTATAATCGTACATTAATGCAATAACTTTAGGATCTATAATGTTTGCAAACTCAGGAAAGCCTAAGTCTTTTACTGCCCAGTTAACCACGGATTCGTAGTTATCTTGCCAGCCTGGTAGTTCCTTGTCTAATGCTGATATAGATTGTTCTTTGCTAGCCTGCAATGTAGCTGCATCCGCTTGAGTCTTTTCAGAAGTGGCTTCGTCTTTAATACGGGTAGCTTCTTTCTTTTTAGAATCAAGTTCTTTAGCTTTATTACGTCTAGCTTCTTGCCATTTAGGCAATTCAAACATATCGTCATCATTTATTAATTGCTGTATCTTACGATCATACGCTTCTAACTGTATTGCGTCACTATCAACTTGGTTAGTGAGCAATTCAGCATTTTGTAATTTAAGCGAAGTAGCTTCTTCCGCAAGTACTTTAGCTTCTTTTAGCTGTGCACTGGCTTCGATGGATTTCTTGTTAGAGCTTTGAGCAGTCTGGTAACCCCTGATAAGTTCCGACATAGGTACAGCATATTCTTCACCATCAACTTTAACTGGCACTTCATATTCCATATCTAGTTCTTCAGTATCAACTTCCGCCTCTTCAGAATCGTCTGAGTCTTCCTCAGTTTCTTCTTCTTCAGCTTCTAGATTATCATCGTTACTTTCGTCTTCTAATAGTTCAGTCTCGGACGCCTCAGCTTCATCACTCTCTGCTGCTTCCTCCACTTCGTTATCAGTATCATCGCTGGATAGATCTTCTTTTGGTTCATCACCAAAAAAGTCGTCCGCTAGACCTTCTAACATTACATCTTCATCAACCAAATTTACATTAACATCCTGACCATTTGTTAGGGTAGTTTCTAAACTCTCTGACATAATATAATCCTCCTATAGATTATTCTTTATTTGGTAGCAGCTTTCTTAGTAGGCGCTGCTTCCTTATTAACCTTTTTAACATCCTGTTTTTTAGACTCACGCTCAACTATATCTTCTAGGCGTGCAATAAGAACTTGCACCGAAGTAAGTTTTTCGAGTAGTTGCCTAATAACTGGACCGTGCCCTCCGCGGTTTGTTGCTCCGCGCATTTCACGTAGTATATTTTTCTTTTCTAACTTGAACATTTCCAAGTCACTTAGTGTAAACTCATCCATTTAGATCCTCCTGTTCTTTCTTGAATATTTCATTATCGCCAGCAACTGCTAACGACTCTATTTCTTTCTTCACATCGGTTAGTGCTACAACAGTATTATAAATAGTCTCTCGTAGTTCTGTTTGATGTGAACCTGTCTGGCTCCATGCCACCAAATACTTTTCTCTGACTTTTTCAAAGATTATGTTATAAGCCTTATTGCTTATAATCATTTTGGCATGGGTCCCTAGTTCTATTTTATCCATTTGACCTCCGTTTCATGAATTAATTACCTATCTTAGTAGGTCTGCCCGATTGTACTTCTAAGGCAATTTCTGCTTTGTCTTTAGCGACCATATGTTCAAACTTAGCCCTATCAAGTTCCATATCAGCTTGCTTCTTTTGAATATCAGCCATCTGTTTTTGCAAAGTCAGCATAAGTTTTTGTTGTTCTACCTCATGCTCTTTCTGTGCTTCGGCACTTGCTGCTTCTTGTTGTTGGGCTACAGATTGTGCTTGCTGTTGGCCTTGTGGTGTTGACGGATCAACAATAAAGTCAGTCCAATTTTCAATACCAATTGAATCCATAAGTTGCTTAGCAATGTTAAACCCTGAAGCAGGATTAATAACACTTTTAGTTTCTGGTGCTTGGTATAACATAGGCATAATTTGCGTAGCTAACATCATCATGTTTTCTTGGCTATTAGCTTTGCTATTAGGACCAACATCAATATCAACTGTTACACTTTCAATTGGCATCATGTCTTTAGGCGTAACACCATAGTATGAAAAGTCTTTCATAATTGCATCAGCATTTTCTAGTATCAAACCATAAACACCACGACACAAATCTTTAAAACCAGTCTCAGCAAATCTACGTGCTACATACGCAATACGTTTTTGTGAAGCTGCTTGAACTTGCGCTACTTTACCCGCCGAATTACCGGAATCAAATAGTTTTTCATTAACTCCTTGCGCTGCGCGCGTCATGCCACTCGCTTGCTCTTTCTCATTGTTCATAAATTCTAACAAAGAGAACGTCGAGGGTGACAGAGAATCCGGGGTAAGCGGTTGCACTGCGGCAATCGGGCTACCATTAGTAGGAATAATTTGGTGAGGCTCGGGACTCTGAAGCGCACGGAAATCTACCGTGTTGGGATCTGCAAGAACTCGACCATAATTTGTCAAGTATACATTTTCTACCATGCCTCGAGTAATAGCCGTTTTAATCTCTGTAGCGGATCGAGTTACGTCTGCGATAGACAACCCGTAGAAGGCATATGGAATCTCGATAGGATTCAAATTAGCTAGAGGTATACTATCAGCATACTCTTCTAATAAAATCTCGTTACCGGCCACTATGAACCTCTTCAACTCAGAAATACCATCACCATCTCTGTCAATCTTCATCCAGACTTCACTAACCGTAATTTCTCGGTTTGAAGCTCCTAGAATATCGTCCTCTTCTCCTACCCAAACACCATTGGCTGATTGCCTATGAGCGTCTTCGCCGTAGTTACCTTTAAGACCCGCAAAAGATTCTCCACCTTCTGTTGCCAAGTCGTCTGATACGTCAAATCCTTGCGCGCGAAGATCGGATAAAGATACTTCGGTTTGGATTCCTACGAATTTAGAGTTAGTTATTGATGTAGCTGTTCGATTAATCATGAACGATTCAGGAGGAATATTTTCTAGCTCTATTTTAGACGTATCTATTTTTCGCCTAATTTTTGCTATTTTATAATATTCAACTTCTTCGCCTTCAATTGTTTCTGAGGCTGTTACTAGCTCAATAATTTCTACATTATCTTCTGCAGTTATAACATCAAGTTGTTCCGAAGTTAAGTCCTCGTATTCTTCTACTTTGTGTTCAGAAGACTCTACCCACTTCCAGCGAATAGTTGAATTCTTAAACAGTAGAGCACTTTTAATCCATGTATTTAGTTCTACCCAACCATTATTTTTAACAAAAATGCAATGATTAGTAATATCGGAAGCTATACCTGCAGCTTTAGACTGTGTTGGGTCCATTGGGTTAAATTTAGCTATTTTCCCGTTGCTTAACATCAATTCTGATATAACTGCTAAATATGAATCTACAATTTCTACAGTATCTGATGATACAACTTTAGAAACTCCCATCGGCGCTAACCTACCCTTTGGCTGTTGGGTATAATAGTTAATAGCCTCTTCTCTTGCTTCTGATATTTCAGAACCATCAGAGAATGAACCTACTGACTGATGAATAGCGTCGTTAATCAGGCCTGTTAGCTCTTCATCTGTTATTTTATTAATATTTTTCGACATAGTGTCTCCTAAATCCAATTGTTATTAGTTTCTGGTATATACATATTACCAAATCCTACTCTATCATTTGTTAACTTATCAATGTGTGTTCGGTAAACTTCGCAAGCAATAGCTAAAGCCATTACTGAATCATCGAAGCATCCAGGACCTGCGCCGGTTGAACCTCTATCATCAGATAAGTAATCTTTTAGTTCTTGGGTAATTATTGAAGATTTAATATCCAATTCTTCTTCAAATAACCAATTCTTTAAGTTGCCTATGATAGCGGGTTTAGATGCACTAGTTGTTCTAAAGCCTAGTCTCACTCCCTCTTCATTTGAAATGTTAGCAATCTTTGTTTGAAAGTACATGTTAACGTAACTCATATCTTTCAGCTTTTGAAGAGTAGCTACGCCCATTGAATTAGATTCAACAGCTAAAAGTGCGTTATTAAAATAACGTCCTAAATAAAATAACTCTTTGCCAAAAGCGGCAGGGTCTATTCTGTTATTACGGTATAAACCGACTACTTCTCTTTTTGAGTTCATAACTATAGCAGCGCTATAATCTTGTCCTACACCAAGAGCAACATCAGCTCCAATAATATACTTTTCTCTAAAGCTAGGGGCTTCCCATATTTCAAGGTGCCCTTCTCTTTGCTCATCCCAAGACATCATTTGGGGATTAAAACTTCTTATACTTGTGGCGGATTCAATTTTTAATTTTTGAATCTTTTCAATATCAAATACATTAGCACCTGATACTTGAAACGCTTCTTCAGAAGTTGCAGGGTACTCCTGGGCAAATTTTGTTGAACCAGATTCGCCAATCTTCATTCGTCTCCAATAAAGTTGGTCATTAACTAAATTATACAACTCAGATAATGCTTCTTCTTCTTTGGTTCTAACAAAACTTTCCGGGGCTTTCATAGTATATTCTAATGTCATATGCCAGGGCAAAAATACCGGGACATAGTCATTTAAGCCTTGTTCTGCTTTTTTCCACATTTCGTAGAAAGAGCCAGAGGCGCCATTAGCTGTAGATTCTAAAATAATTTCTGTGCCATCAGCACTAGAAACACCTTGAAACAATCCAGCTAAAATTTTACCTTGGTTTTGCCAAAAAGCTACCTCAGAACAATGCAATATTGTGGGTGTAGTACCTCGCCCAGCTTCTGGGGAACCCGCGGTATACAATCTGAATCCTGAGTCATTATGAGCAAATTTAATTTCTTTTGCGTTAGACTTAACTAATTCAGGAGCTGTACCATCTGGCATTCTTTCAATAAATTGCTTACTCATTGTAAATAAAGCATCAGATGTTGCGCTGTCGTGCGCTAGCACCACTGATCTAGTAAAAGGAGTGTATAAAGTTTTCCAAAATACTCTTCCAGCTGTATATGTAGATATACCTTGCTGACGAGCTTTAAGAATTAGTACTCTTACTCTACCTTTATTTTTTAATTGTTTTTCAACAGCGTCGTGTATTTTTTGTTGTGCTTGATTAAACTTAAAAGGTATATAACCTTGCGCTGCGTCTTTAGTAATAATTTTTAATCGTTCACTTGAAAATTTTTTAAAATCAGCTATATATTCTAAATCTTTCTTTTTGCCAGCAATAGCTTTGCGTATTTCTATTTCTTTTGCTAGCTTTAATTTATATTCTCTACTGCTTTTATCCATAATTACCCTCCAGTTCATATGATAATAGTCTTAAATTAGGTGGTTGGTTACTTAGGCTGATGCCAACCGTCACCGTTCGGAGGGACCCAAGTTTTTAAGTATTACTTAGATAACTCACTCGTTATATCTTTGTCTAACAACTTCCAGATAATACCAGCAGCAATGATACCTGCTAATCCAGCGTTACCTAGTGTCCATACTATAGTCAGTATAGAATTTACTACATCTCCCGTTAAGAATGCTACCTTCGATCCGAAGATAATCTGTAATATAATTGATAAACTAATTAACTTGATGCCTACGTCTATTGCACCGTCTGCTCCATTTTTTATTTTTTGTAACATAAATATTGACTCCTTATAATTAAAAAAATCCTCCGGTCTAGTTTCTACTTAAAGAATTCTACCGTAACGTGTGCTAATCCCGTAGCGTTTAATTTAATTGTGGGAATTGATCTAATGTGCTTAACACTTGGGTTAAGAACAGAAACAGATGCTGCAGTTGCTGCGGTATTACCCGGTACAGCTACTGTGGACCCATTAAATGTAGCATAAAAATTTGCATCTGAAGTAAACTTAGCAAATTGTGCCCCCGCGGGAACAGCAATAGATTGCTCAGCAGGTGAGGATGGAATTACTACACTCCACGCTGAATCAGTTGCGGGTGTTACTTCTGGATATGCGTTTGAGGCTATATCAGTTAAAAGTAAATTAGTCATTTTTTGTCTCCAAAATATTTATTGTAAAGAGGTGTTAATTGTTTTCTAAATGCAAAAGTAGCCACTGCCACAAATACAATAAAACCTATTGCGTTTTCCATGTTGTTATCCTAAATGTTTAAAAAATCGTTTAAAGTATTCTGGATCATCATCTCTTGATTTATCCGAACCTTCTCCCCATCTCCAATACTTAATCATATTCTCGAGAGGTTTGTCTGTTGTTTTAGCCTTAGCCCACAAATCATCCATAATTGCTTTAGATAATTTTGAGTATCCTTCTTGATCAGCTTCAGTAGTCATGCCACCTCCGCCTCCATAATCATAGTCCGGATTAAAGTGAGGTATCTTGTCTTTGTTGTTACCATGTTCTGCAAACTTTCTAGCGTTTGCTAAATATCTATTAGCAAAATCTTTGTCCCCAATTATATCTGGTTTATTTAATAAATAGTTTTTTACTAAATTTCCAGTTAATTGCACGGGACCAAATGCAGTTGAGCCACCTTCAGCTTCTCTAAATGTAGTTCTTATCCATGGATTATCAAAGGCTTCTGTTTCAGCCCCACTAAAAGCTTTGTATAAATTTTCTATTCCCATACTTTCTTCGGGTGGTTGAGACAATACACCGGGGTTTGCCCCTGCTCTTGATAATATTGCCATAAAAACTCCTAATAATAGTATGCTAAATTTTTTCAATTTCGTGTATTGCTTCCGTTGTTATAACGGGTTACTAATCCAGCTGGTCTATTTACTACCAACTTTAATATTTTTTCGCTATATACATGAAGTACCCCGCGGTCATCTTCAACAACCAATCTTACTGCGCCACTTAGTTTTTCAAATACTGAAACAACATGGCCTACAAATGTATAGTCACCGCCCACTTTTTCTACTAGGTCACCTATTTTATATACATTGATTTGCATTACTCTTCTCCGGGTTTATCAAAGTTACTACCTTCTACCTGGGCATTGACCGAGGGAGGGTCCAAGTCTTCTGGATCTATATCGGTAACATCAGCTAACTCAGCTTCTAGTTCCGCAATAGTCATTTCAGATACTTGAGTAACTTTAGAGTTTACTTCTTGTCTAGTCTTCTTACCTTCTGAATATTCTCTTTCTTCCGCAACAGCTTTGTATGCTCTATCATACTTAGTCATATCTGTTGGGTCATTAGCGTATATAGCAAAGGCCGTATTTTTTAATGCTTCAAACATTTCTGTATTATCTAAAGAGTCTACTAGTTCAGCTAGCTCTGGATCTTCTTGCATCCATTTCATAACTTGTAAATCTCTTTTTAATTTACCTTTAGCCCCTAGGGCACCATGGGGTCTTCCTTTAGGATTACCACTTTGCCCAGACTTCCAGGATTTTAAATTTTCTGCGCCTCTATGGGGTTTCCCATTGCGCCTATCTATTGGTACTTTACTCTTAGTATCTGACATAATTACCTCCGGTATATGTAATAGGTGTTTGCTGAATGAATACTTAAAGGCCTATCCCCACGGGGTAGCCATATGGGCCACAGGGGTTATTGCTATCCACTCTAAAGATACTAGGTATCCTAAAAGGGTAAGGGGTTACCATAATTATCCTTAGTGTATCCTTAATGTATCAACATAGATTAGATTAACTCTTTAAACCACCCCTTACCCTTCCAGTGTTACCTTAGCAGTATCTGACAAGTTATACCTTTATGGTAGGTATAGACCAAACTGAGTCAATTATGTTCTCAGTAGCTGAGTTTAAGCTAAATACGTTGTTACTTTACATATAGTGATACATAATTAGATCACTTTTTTTTATAATTGAATATTAGGTAATATGTGGGCTTAAGGGCCTCCGGTATATGCCCTTAACCTAACCTTAGGACAATGAATAATATATATATATAATATGTACCCTCGTTTATTCTCGTAGGCCCCTAGAAACCATAGGGCCATGGGGGTAATGGGGGGATAGTTTAAGGACCCACAGTAGCTCTTAGGTCTCCATATTGGCTCATATAGACCACTCGATCAATCTCTGGGGGTAACCAGTGGCCATAATAGTTATCAGTGGGTCATTAGTAGCCCACCGTGGCCTCATTTGACTCAGTGTCCTCACAATGGCTAAGCCACTAGAGTATCCATAATGGACCATAATGGGCCAGTGTGTATTAATAGTAACCAATCCGATATAGTGAGCCATATGAGGATATATGGACCATTGTGGTGTTATAGGTTCACTTTGGGCACCGTGTCAAGATAAATATGGATTAGTTGTTGGTCTATTAAAAGTTATACGGATGTATAAGTAAGAGAATTAAGTTCACACAATAAACCTTCAATTAAGGGGGGTGAGTGAGACTATGTCAGGAACTTAGTTCTTTTGCTTTAATTTAAATAGTTTAAAGATGTAGTAACTCAGAAGATTAATATTAAGACACAACTTAGTCCAAGTTGATTAGCCTCTTATTTCAATAATTAGTATGAGATACTATATCTTTAAGCAATTTAATGATGGAGATAAAAATGGTAACAATTGACGTTGATTATATGGGTGACAAAGAAGATGCTAAACATGAGAGTGAAATGTTTGGGATTAAGATAGTAGTAAATGAAAACTATGACCAAGCTGATGTTAGTGGTTCAAAAGCTAATGTTCTTAATTGGTTAATGGATGTTCATCATAGTGGTGAAAGTGAAGAGGAATTAGTTGAGTTATATGAGGGACTATCATGATGGAATATATTATAGTTTCACTAGTGTCAATAATTACTATTGTTGGTTTTACTGGAATAGTAATGTTTATAGTTCACAAGTAATTGGATAACTATTGCCCATTAGAAATAGTGGGTAATGTTGATTTAATTGATGGAGATAAAAATGAATTTACAAGAAGCGATCGAATGGGTAGAGCATTATGACGTTCAAGACTTAAGAATTCCAAGCAATTGGGTTGATAGTTTCTGGAAGAATGATGCCATGTATTCATATGAGTTAGGTGACCTTAGAGTTTGGATTGATTGTGTAGACCACACTAAATCTGAGTTGGGTTATGATTTACCGAAAGAGGAATATCAAAGATTCCATGTTGTCACTTCAGATGCTTATAACGAGTTGAATGATGAAGACAATTATTGTTCTGATGTTCTTATGTCTTCTAATAACTTGGAAGAGATAATTAAGTTTGTGGATTTACACAACTCTTATACTCTTTCACTACCAAAGTAATTGAATAACTATTGCCCATTAGAAATAGTGGGTAATGTTGATTTAATTGATGGAGACAAAAATGACAAAAACAGAAATAGTAAATATGGTTCAAAAAATAAACGAAGAAAAACTAAAAGAGCACACAGAGATGAGAGATCTTTTAGTTGAAATTATTAGAACTTTAGACGATGAATATTTTAGAGAAGTTCAAAGTACTAAAAATTCTATTGGTTTAATTCGATCAAAAATAGATAGATTAATTAATTAGATAATTATTGCTCATTAGAAATAGTGGGCAATGTTGATTTAATTAAGAAAGGAATTAAAATGATAAAAGTTATAAAAAATTGGGATGGTTTTAGAGGTGAAATTGTTGAAACTATTGAAAGAAAAGGCCGACATTTTGGAGACACAAGAAAAGGTGAACGACTAAGATATGAAGTATCTTATAAAGGCCAATGGCATGTAGTTTTTAGATTGCCTAAAATTTATAAAGAATTGTCTGGACAATGTATAAGTTTAGATAGTTATGCGGATGTATAAGTAAGGGAATTAAATAATTATTGCTCATTAGAAATAGTGGGCAATGTTGATTTAATTGATGGAGATAAAAATGTTAAACGAAATAAATTTATATGCGGTTGATACT